>Ga0209930_1003261_pt1 | contig 16562 bp, 21 predicted proteins | sample ThiBiot_500_biof_2_FD_183948 | JGI IMG/M metagenome (GOLD analysis project Ga0209930, IMG submission 183948) | Wastewater bioreactor microbial communities from Cape Town, South Africa - Thiocy_cont_500_biof (SPAdes) | ecosystem: Engineered > Bioreactor > Thiocyanate-remediating >... | reverse complement strand
TTAAAATTCGTTTTCAGTACATATGCAAATGAGAACAAATAACCATAGAAAAGAAAAGTTTTTTTTAATCCGTTATAAAACAAACTCAATGATGTTATTTTTTTGTTCTCTTCTTGTTTTGCAAATGATTTTCATAATAAGGCAATAAACAAAAACTCTCTCTCTTGAATAATAGAAAATAATGTACAGAGAAAAGAATTATTTACATTGCAAAGAAAAGACAAAAGAAAGAAAAAGAAAGGAAAACGGTCAAGTTTAAGACACCGTGCACGATTTGCCTGACGAATCTTTCGATGTTGAATTTCCGTTGAGTTTTTTCGACATGCCATTCCTCGAATTCGAGCTGTTCTCATTTGAATGACTTTTGACTGGATGATGATCGTCATTTGGAATCTCAGGTGAATCGATATTTTCCATTGCATGAATAGTTCGTTCGAACATTTTCTTCACGACCTTGAAAAACAAAAAAGAAAATTCTCTGTTTGTGTTGACGTGTTTCGAGAAAAGAAAAACGAACGTCTAAATCCATTGCTGAAACTTCAACGAACGGAACATTCCATGTTTTAGCTGCATTTCGGCCTTCCTCTGTCGAAACGACTCGATCCGCTGTTCGATCGATCTTATTTCCGACTAAAATCATTGGAATTCTACAACAAAATCAAAATTTCTCCAATAAAATATCAAACTCGAATCTCCTACCGAGTAATTGCACTTGTTGAAATCAATTTATCTCGAATAATTGAAACCATATCAAAACTAAAATCAACAGACTAAAAACCAAACAGAAAGCGGTAAAAAATGTCGAACCTTTGTCGATCGTCGATGGCATAGATAAGAATATAAGCATCACTATTATCGAAATCATTATGTTGAATTGTGTATTGATCAGAACCCGCATTATCGACAATGATCAAATCGTATTGTTCATTGCCGATGTTACATTGATGTTGAAGATTGGTTTTGATATTTGGATCGTATTCGTTGTAGAATTGTTTGTAGACAAAATGATGAGCTAACGATGATTTACCGACGCCTGGAAAACCCAGAAGAGCGATTTGTCGATGTCGTCGCATTTTTTTTTCTGAAAAAGAAAAACACCCGAATTTATCACTTCGAACGAATATTTTCTAAATTTTTTTTTCTTTTAATGTGCTGTCGAATAAATAAAGCGAACAGAAGAAGAAGAAGAAGAAGAAGAAAAGACGAAGAAAAGCATTGTTTTTGATTAAAATTGTTATAACAAAGAAAATTAGTTCAAGAGATTCAACAAATGTTCTTCTATTTTTGGTTTATAATTCATCTCGAAATGAATAACGAGCTCGATTAGGTGACAAACGAACGAAAACCGATTCAGGCGGTTGCGATGGATCGTGATTCGATCGAAGGAATTGATTTGCTGAATTAGCCGATTCACTATTGCCTGTCGAAGAAGTCTTTGGAATATGTTTGCCTTTCGATTCTCCGCCTTCATTCGACGATGCAGTTGTCGTCGGCAGCGGTTGTGTTGCCGGTGGAGGATTGTGAAAATCTCGATGAAGTTTTTCGGAATGAAGATCTTTAACAAATTGTAACAATTTTCCTTCTTGACTAAAAAAAACAAAAGAAAAAAAAACGATCGAACGAAGTTTGTCGATGGGAAATCTTACGAAATTTCATTGAAATTCGGAAAGAGAAACATGTGTTTAAAGCTATCGATTGCTAATAACGGGAGATCGTTGATCGATTTGCCGAGATGTTGTAACGGATGAAGAAATTGAGCGCCATCGGCATGCAAACAATTCACACCGGCTAAACAAAACGAAAAACAATGAGAATTTAAGAGAGAAAACGAATTAACCTCGTTCATCTTGAAGTTGTTTGGCCACTTCTCGTTCGAAAAGTGCGATCGACTCGTGATCATCGGCTTTGTGAAACAGAATCAAAAACGGCAAACCTTCGTCGGTCAATTCTTCGGCATTGGCAAATGTGATTTCTCGAACCAACGGAACACATTTCTCTTTCGACCAAGTTGTCAACGATTCCAATTCAGTTAGTGAACCGAGATAATAAACATCTTTTTCATTTAATGAACTCGGTGCTCGGTAATAAACAACATCATTCGATGGACGTTCAGCTTGAAATTCATCTCTAACAACAAAAATTATCCGAGATTAGTCGAAATTTTCAAATAGAAAGTTTTTCTATTCAAACGAAAATGAGTTTCTCTCGAGAATGATGTCGCACAGGCTACCAATGCATTGATTCCATTTACAAGAATCACGACCGTTATCTGTGCTTTCACGTAGATTCGATACGAATTCAACTCGATTTGTTAACATTTTTGACAAATGAATTCATTTTATCTGAGTAAAAACTTCGAGATTTTTTGTTTACTTGTTGGTCGAAATGGCGAATTGACAATCATCGCGAAGTAAACTCGCGACTTTGGCAAAGGTTTGATGATTCGCTGAGTTCTCGTCGTCGAAATGACCGATCACATAGCGTTTGTTCGAATCTAAAGTTATCAAATCACTTGGCGTCGCGAGTTTTAGGATCGACGATTGAAGATGTTTGCGGAGAAACTCCATAAATGCATCGACATTTCTGAATAAAATCAATCGAAAATGAATTTTCTTTTAATTGGAGAAAAACCGAACCTCGCTCCTCGATATTCTCGTTTCGTCATCACTCCGTATCGAAATAATTTCAATGTCGGATATTTATTCACGTGATATTTCGTTGCAATTGCATTGTCGGAATCACAATCGACTTTGCCAATGGCAACTAAACCTTGTTCCTAAACAAACAAACAATTTGACAAAACGAACAAAAAGAGATTCGTACTGGAAATTCTCGTGCAACTTTATCAGCTAATTCATTGTAAATTGGATCGAGCATTTGACTAAATCGACACCAATTTGCGTAAAAATTAATAAAAACAACTTGATTAGATGCTAAAAACCGAACAGACACGGTGAATTTGAAAAACGTTGATTTTCCTTGTAAACTTACAAAGAATTGAATCAATGTTACTACTTGATAACTGAATAGCACCGCCATTTACATAACTCAAACAAGAAAATACCTACAAAGACAAATCAATCAACGGAAATTTCATCGAGAAAAGTTGAACCTACGAAAAAAAGAATTGATTTCATTTGCAAATTCCACATTGGCTTAGTCGATAATTAGGCTAATGAGTATTAGATTCGATCTAAAATTTTTAGCTACGAAAATCACCGCGGATCATTCTCTATTTCGTTTCTTTTTTTATACAAAGAAAAACAACAACGGTGGCAAAGTCCAATGTCCAATGAATACCATAGCGCTAACGTCGACAAGCACGAGATTTATTCGTCGTTGCTTTTTCGATGTTTTAGTTTACATTTTATTTCAAAAGAAAAACTCGAACAAAAAAAGATTCTCACAATTGTTTTTCTTAAATCAACAAAAGCATGAGTCAATGTGCATAAGTGTGTCAACCAATGCAGATTGTTCTCAGTACCAGAATCAATGTGTAATGTTTTCACATGTGTTCGATATACAACAAAATTCTAGTCATTGAAAACAGTCGATCATGAGCAATGAAAAGTAATCTTCATGAAAACAAAACGATCTCTCACTTCTATTTTGTTTGTTGAACAGTGTTATGCAAACGGATAGTGAATATGAATCGGATGTTTCCTCAATCAATGATTCATCGATAACAACGAAAAATCAAGATTTAATCAAACGAGTTGATTCATTGACACAGGAGAATCGAGTCCTACAAATCGAACTTCAAACATTTAAATTGCGTTTAAAAGCATCGCAACAAGAAATCAAACAACTCAAACAGTTCGTTTGACATTTTTATCCTTTGATTTGTTCATCTTTCTCATTGTTATTTTCAGTGAAAGTGTCAATATGCAAGTGAAAACTGAACAAGAAGAAGAATTTATTTCGAATACACTTTTCAAGAAAATCAAAGAATTAAAAAAAGAAAAAGAAACTCTGGCGAATAATTACGAACGTGAAGAAGAATTTCTCACGAATGATCTCTCGAGAAAATTACAACAGATTCGAGATGAAAAACAATCGCTCGAAAAGTCACTCGAACAAGAACAAGCCACGCAAATCAATCAACTCATGAAACGAATCAATCGATTAGAACGAGAAACAACGAATAAACAAAATACTCTAGTAAATAAAACAAAGTCAATTTTCAAATTGACAATCTCATTCTTGTTTGTTTGTCTTTGAAGGAACAATTGAAACGAGAGAAAATCGAATTAGAAAATACGTTAGAAAAAGAACAAGAATCTCTTGTCAATCGACTTTGGAAACGAATGGAGAAATTAGAAACTGATAAGAAATTACTTCAATTGAAAATTCAACAACCTGATTCGACTCAAGATGTAAGAAACAACGAATCGATATCAGTGGGAACATTCTTTCGTTCTTCTCCTCACATAGTTTTTCATTGACGTGTGAAAATGTTTTTGTTTTGTTTCGTTTTCAGAGCAATCCAGATCTTTCAGTGACAACAACAGCACCAGCTGCTGCTGCTGCTGCTGCTTCATGTTCATCAAATGTTGATTATGCTCAACATTTAAAACAAGAAGTCGAACGACTTCGTCATGAGCTCGTTCTTCAACAAGAAATTCACGAGAAAAAACTGGCCAAACTTCGTCTAGAAGAACAAAATGCCAAGAGTGAAAATCTTCGTTTGCAAAGAAAATTACAAGTCGAAGTCGACCGACGACAACAATTATACAAACAATTAAGTGAAAGTGAATCGTCACTTGAAATGGACGAAGAACGAGCATTGAACTCGAAAATGAAATTGGATTTTCAACGAACTAGTTCATCATCATCATCGTCGCAATATAATCTATCGCGTTCACGAACTGCATCGAGTCCAGCTTTTATTATCAATCAAACGTCGGAATTTTTACAGAGAACACATTTACCATCCACGCATAATTCAATGGAATGAAAACACAATTCATAATTTTTCTTTTTTTTATTTTGCTCATGTAATGATTTTATTTGAGTAAAAATATATAAATCTTATATTCAGTGTAAATTCACAAATAACAAAGTCTTGTTTTTTCTCTTGAGAGTTGCAGATGTTAAGTTGAGTGATTTCATTTAGCTTATTGACAAAAAACTGAATACAATGGAGTCATGTTCTCTGCTAACTAATTTCAAAATATGTTGATCTCGACGTGGTCATTTCTCTGAATGAATTATTTGTAGATGTGTGATATTTTGTTAATTGAAGCATTTTACGATGGTTCACATCGTTCGTTGATCGATCTTCTTCATGAAAATCTTTCGCCTCGGTCTCTACTAATAACATTACCGGGAACGAAATGGCCATGGCGTGCGAGATGTTCATCATTGATTCTTTCGGATTTGATTCCGAAGAATGAAAACAATCAAGTGAAATATTTGTTTACTTCATCGACTGTTAATTTAAGTGAATTGATTTCTCTTCGTGATGATCTTCGTTCATTGAAAAAAATCGTTTATTTTCATGAGAATGATTTAGCTTATCCAAAACAAAATGAAAATCAACAACAACGAGATTTTCAATTTGGTTACAATCAAATTCTAACAGCATTGGTTGCCGATGTTTGTCTATTCAATTCATTTTATAATTTAAATACATTTCTTGATAAACTCGGTCCATTTCTCAATCGAATACCAGCACCGAAACCAAATACCGAACGAATTCGTCAAACGATTCAAACCAAATCTCAAGTGCTCTATTATCCATTGAAGAAATCTTCAATTTCATTGACAAATTCGACTAAAATCGGTCCATTATGTATCATCTGGCCACATCGTTGGGAACATGATAAAGATCCTGAAACATTTTTCTCTATCGTGCTCGAACTTTACCAAAAGTATTCACTAGAATTTCGTTTAATTATTCTTGGTCAATCCTACGGCGAATATCCACCGATATTCGATCAAATTCGAACTGAATTACCATCGAATTATATTCGTCATTGGGGTTATGCACAGTCAAAAGCCGAATACGAACAATTATTGATGGAAGGTGATGTTGTTGTTTCAACAGCTCAACATGAATTCTTTGGTGTTGCCATGTTAGAAGCTTGTCGTGCTGGATGTATACCACTCGTACCTGATCGATTAGCTTATTCGGAACTTTATTTAAATGAACAACATCGATATCGAACAAGAACACAATTACTCAACAAATTGAAAGAATATTGTCAAAAATTAGATTATGTGAGAACGAAAGCACCGAAACAAGATACTTCTCAATTTGAATGGGATCAAAATCAAGATATTAGACAAGAATATTTGCATTTGTTTGAGACTGATTGAAAGATTAATGTTTATTGATTTTTCAATAAAAAAATTGAATGTTATGTAATCCATTCTAATTTCCATTGTTGACTTTCGTTTATCAATTGATTGTCACCATACTGACATACGACACGATAATAGAAATTAGGAAGAGGTTCAATTTTCCATTTTTGACAATCGAAATATCGATTTAGTTTAAGTGGTTGACTGGTACCACGATTAATTATATGATAGAATTCATCTTTGTTAGGTTCAATAATCCATTGTTGATTTATATTTGTCCAATGTTGTTCTCGTATGACAGCTATATCATTTCGTTTACCATTTGAACTAAGAGCAGAATGAAGAGCATTTTTTGGTAGAAGTCGATAAACACCACGTGCTATTGAAATCATTGTACTGCTACTCAATTTGATGACACTGATTTTATCAGTTGCATTGAAAATGACTTGATTGTTGGTAATTGGAAGATTGACAATATTGACATCACCTGTATTATTCAATGCATAGAGAATTGCATTTGATATACTGTTTTCAGTTGGTAAATTAAGAGACAATAGTAGTGGTGGTGGATAAAGATCAACTTTTTGTGTCACATTCCAACATGATACTTCTAGCCAAACCATTAAATAATAATCACCATCACGTTTTTGAAAGAGAATTTGTCGAACATCATCCGTAGTACCACTAAGCGTATAACTTAACGGAGTAGGTAGAAATGTTGGTCCTTTATCATTGAAGATATGAATGAGATTTGAGACTGCTCGAAAAGATGGCTTTTCAGTTAGATCATTACGTAGTAAACCAAAAAAGCCTTCACGACCAGGTATTGCTTGATTGACAAATTCATATTTATATGTACGATAGATTCCACGTCGAAAAAACTCAGCAAATATTCGCGCCATATATTTTCCATCTGCTTCTTCTGATAAACCACCAATATCAACAAAGTTCGTATATCCCGTTTCAGTAGCTTGAACAGGTTTACCAGATGGTGATTGTAGTTTGCCAAGTTCATCAAGATACCATGTTATACTACGAGTACCATTCGCATCATATCCACTAAAACCAGGCCAATATGTCCATTGATAGATATGTTGATTTCCTTGATCAATATAAGGATCAGAATTACCAACTGCTTGATATGCTTCTAAAGTGGTTAATGACGGTCCAATAATCGGAATGTTTTTTTAGCAATTGATCAGCTTTAGCTTTTGCATATACACTTGAACTATAAGTTTTAATTGTTCCTATCCAATCAGTATCAGGACCATGTGAAACATCGTATTCGTTAGGTGCTTCTAATGAAACAATTGCAGCTAATGTTTGATTCTTAACATCGTTAAGTTCAACATCAATTTGTTCAGGATCCAATGGTTGTGGCCATGGTCCAGATTTCCATCGACTTGTTATAAGATTTGTTTTAACGCCAAGACTATTGTAAAGATCATTTAATCGAAGAAATACATTTGGAAATGTACCATCACGAACATAACGAATACCTGATTCGGCTAATTTTGATTTTAATCCTGTATAGTTATTAATGTATACATTTGGATATGCCCAATGTGTGTTCACGCCGATACTATCAGCAAACGAATCAGCAGGGTAAACTGTAACATTTTGTGTTCTAACTAGAGATAGTATAATTAGAACTATGAAGACCGTGATCACAAGTGTCTTAGACATTTTACTAACTATAAATATTACATCTCTCAATGTTTATAAATTAGGATCGGTGTACTTTCATATCTTATCTTATCTTTATGTTTGATCTTTTAATATTGTATGTTGTGTTCTCTGTTAATTCGTTTCTCAACTTTTGACTTTTATTCGTTATTTTCAGCAGATAAACCATTCATCAATCATACCAGCGGTATTCAAACGCACTAGTGAAAACGTAAATGAGTCAAGAAACTTGAAGGAAAATTAGTAAAACAAACCAAAGGAAATACGAATCACATAGATAATCATAATTAAGAGAAATTAACAGATATTTATTAGCTGATAAATCAAAAAACATCAGCTAGCGAATGAACCAAGAAATAACATCATCAAAATAAACAAGAGAGACATAGTTGAAACAAGGCACCAAAGAAGGAACCAAGACTTGACCAGGCCAGAGAAAAGAAAAAACATGTCTAGTCGATCTAGACATCACCGTCCAGAACAAACAGATGAAATAACTCAGTTTGAAAGGAATCGATTTCGAATTGTAACTGAGTGATCAGTTGCAATTGTGCTGCCGTTAACACATCAACTGGAAAACTTTGATCATTAAGTTGATAGCCAATTGACTTTTCTAAAAATAAAACATATTAAAATTCATATTTAAGGTGAGATTATTTTCCATAATGCCCAATAAGGCTTACATTATTCTCGATCGCCATTTCTATACAAAACTGATGAACTGTAGATGACTATCAGGTTATATAGGGCAACAATCGGGCGAATGACAATTACTGAGGGCGATCAATACGGTCGACGTGAACTTCTTCGATTTGATTTTGTTCGACTCGATACAAACTGTAGCATATACGGCCATTTTACACAGTTTACGGCCGTATTTTGTCGTAGTACTTATAATTGCTATCTTTTGTTGAACATTAAGAAAACGATAAGCAGTTTTAGTTTGATTTGCCTTATGATGAATCGGATGGTTCATCATACGAAATATTCTGAAGCAATCACTGAAAAACGTTCTGTTGCACATACATACTCAGGCCGATCAATACGGTCATTGTGACGGTACAAAACAGTAGCATATACGCCCATTTTACGACCGTGATAATTCGATCTGGGTATTTAATTTATATCGAGAGATTTTCTATAGTTTTCTCTATTTCGAATTTTTGTCCATTCTTTGAAAATAATTGAATTTGGTCTGATAAATGGTGTCCTCTATTGATCAGATTTTCATTTGTAGAATCCTTTGACCATTTGAATGATATCGATCGAGAATCGGTTTTGAATGAAGAAATCTTTTGAAATTTTATGCTCCGTCGTTTGCCAAAAGTAAGCATGTCATCAAATCCACTCCAATTCGAAATTATTCAAAAATGTAACACGACAAAAGCTCGTGCTGGACGTATAACACTCGGAAGAAATCATACATCTCGTGGACCGATTGAAACACCAGTTTTTATGCCCGTCGGAACACAAGGAACTTTAAAAGGTCTAACACCGGAACAATTACATCAATTGAATTGTAAAATTATTCTTGGAAATACTTATCATCTCGGACATAGACCGGTAGATTTTTACAAATGAAGACAATTTGATTATATCATTTTTTTGTTAGGGTCCTGAATTGTTGAAAGAACTCGGTGGTCTTCATTCGTTTATGCATTGGAATGGCGGATTACTAACAGTAAATTTTTTTGCTTTTGATTTGAGTATATTCTGAATGTGTGAGAATATGTTAGGATTCGGGTGGCTTTCAAATGGTCTCGCTAATAAAATTATCCGAAGTAACCGAAGAAGGAGTGAAATTTCAATCACCACACGATCAAACTGAAATGTTATTGACACCTGAAAAGTCAATTGAAATTCAGAATGTTATTGGTAATCATATCGTTTCCAGTTAAGATTTCGATGAATTTGATTTGATTTGATTAGGAGCTGATATTATCATGCAATTGGACGATGTTGTTTCGAGTACGATCACTGGACCACGAGTTGAAGAAGCAATGTGGAGGTTTGATTGACATTTCCTTTATATACATTTCTTTTTCAATGCACAGAAATTAGATCGTTGAGATGGCTCGATCGATCGATAGCAGCACATTCACGTAACGATGAGCAAAGTATTTTTCCTATTGTTCAAGGTGGTTTAGATCCCAAATTACGTGAACAAAGTGTCAAAGGTGAATAAATATCGAATTGAGTTTGTTTTCTTTCTAAATTTATCTCTGAAAATAGAAATCATCAAACGTAATTGTCGTGGTTATGCAATCGGCGGATTGAGTGGTGGCGAAGATAAAGATGATTTTTGGCGAATGGTCACTTTGTCGACCGAACATTTGCCCAACGATAAACCGAGATATTTAATGGGCGTTGGTTTCGCCATTGATCTCGTGATTTGTTCGGCACTTGGCTGTGATATGTTCGATTGTGTGTTTCCAACTCGAACAGCTGTAAGTCGGCACTTCAAAAAAAAACGAGAGAGAAATGTTTGTTTGTTTGTCGAATAGCGTTTTGGTTGTGCTTTGGTTGACAATGGACAATTGAATTTAGGCAAACAAATCTACGAAAAAGATCATCGTGTTATCGATGAGAAATGTATTTGTCCGATTTGCCAAGGTGGTTACACAAGATCTTATTTGAATACAATTGTCACGAAAGAAACAACCGCTTGTCATCTACTGACAATTCATAATGTTGCCTATCAAGTAGAAAATACGAATTAGGTTTCTTTTGAAAAAGATTCGAATTTTAGATGAGATTGATGTCTCGGATTCGTCAAGCGATAATCGAACAACGTTTTCCTGAGTTTATCAAAGAATTCGTTCGAAATTATTTCGAAGACAAGGAAATTCCGAAATGGGTGACTAATTCACTGCAATCAGTTAATATTCAGTTATAAGACAATTTTGTTTTGTTTTGTTTTTCAATTGATAATAAACATCATCACATTCAAATTTCTCTTTCCTTTACTAAAGAAAACATCGTCATTCGACGTCTCTTGACAAACAAATATCAATCAAAATCAAATGAAACAGATGCACATTAAAGCAAATGACACGGCTATTACTCATTATCTAACCGTGATTTTCAAAAATCATCACGAGAAAAAGGAAGACGTCAATTTACCTGTAATTTCTATTCGGAAAATAAACATGGGCACGAAAACATCGAAACAAAAATCTTTGAATGGACAAACAACGATCACTTACCGACATCCGTTAGTCAGTGAAAATGTTCATCGGATTGCGACGACAGAATTCGAAAATCTTCAAAATCATCATCGAGCAATCTCCACGTCGTCGTCGCAAATCGACGACAGATCTCTCATATCACTTCCGAGTTATTCGACACGAAGAGAAACTCAATATCAACGAACTCATTTGCAACCGAGACTTGAAAAGAAACTAAGTCGGTCGGTGGAAAATCTTTCGAATCAACAGAAATTCGTCACTGCTAAAGAATTGATTTATCACGAAAACAGACGACGAGGTCAATCGAATCTTTCCAATTCTCATCTCTCAATTCCAACACTCGAAAAATCCTCATCCTCAGCGTCTCTTCCACGACCACGGCCAAAACTGAGAAAAAAACAAATTCCAGAAAATCTTCAATTGGCTTCCATCGATCCAGCACAATTACAACACGCTCGACAGATTGGCAAAGGCAATTTCGGTACGGTTTATCACGCGATTTACAAAGGAACTGAACATGTTGCCATTAAAAGTTTACATCGTACTGATGAAACGGCAATCGGCGACCTAAGAGAACAATACGATGACACCAGTATGAACGAGTTGTTGCACGAAGCATATATTATGACACGTTTGAAACATGCGAATCTCCTTAGAATCATTGGAGTCACTTTCTTTGGAAGCAAACAACGATTGAGTTTAGTCACAGATTTTATGAAAAATGGATCGTTGTTGGATTATTTGAGAAAGAATCGAAGTCAATTCTTGAAATCGGATGTCAAGCCAACGACGGCCATGATGAACAGTTTTGCGAGACAAATATTTGAAGCAATGTCGTATTTAGAAGAGAAAAATGTCATTCATCGAGATTTAGCTGCGAGAAATTGTCTAATTGGTGAAAATGATACGTTGAAAGTCGGAGATTTCGGTTTGACAACGTATGTTGACCCGATTCGAGCTGTTTCAATCGATTTTTGTGTTCTCTCTTTAGGTTAACTGAATGTGGAATTTATAAAGGAACGTATCGATCGATTTGTGCGCCGCGTTGGACATCACCCGAAGCTGTTGTTCAATCGAAATATTCTTCGCGGTCAGATGTCTGGAGCTATGTAAAAACAATTCTTTCTTTTTTCCGAGCATCGAACGTTTGCCTTCGTCTCTTTTCTTTTCAGGGTATTACACTTTGGGAAATCTATTCCTTAGGCGATCGACCATTTGGTCAATTGAATAATTTTGCTTTTCGTCATTTTATTGAAAATTTATCCGAAAATATTAGTCGACATTTACCCAAACCACAACAATTCGCTTCGGATGAAACTTATACACATATTATTCTGCCTTGTTTGACATATAATGTGGCAATGAGACCACGTTTCAAAGACTTAAGAGAACGTCTTGTTACGATTCTTTTTTGATCTATTCTTACAAAAAAAACACAAAGACAAATTAGAATTAACGTGTCATGTTATGTTATGTACATTTCTAGGATGAACAATATTTCTCTTTTGTTGAGTTGTTTTTGCTACAGCTGAACAACGACTGGGCATTTTATTAGTTTTTATCTTGAATTTGTGTAAACATTGTCGAGGTAAAATCATTATTAATAATTCACGACGGAAACTTGGAGCCGTTAAAGTATAAACAAAAAATGATAACTAAAATTATAAAATATGATATGAGAACCTTGTAAAACAAAGAAATCTTACACCATTGAAACAGTAGTAGAGAAAACTCGCCAAAAACGTATTTAAAAAGCTTTCAATCGCAATACGTTCAGCAGATTTATCTGCTGTTGGCGTTGATTGCGTTAAAGATACGTAAAGTACAAAACTGGCATAAGGAACATTTGTCAATAAATATAATATCACTTGACCAATAAGCATACCCGACAATTGAACATCTCTACGACCAACACGATCATGTCTAACACGTTTAGCATTTTCTCTCAATCGTTTGATGATCAATCCACTGAAAACACTCATAGATATTGCTGGAATTGACAAAATAAATAACCAAGTTGCAATTGTTTCATAGATTATAGCGGATGCTGTTGCTGAAGAACATGGAATCAAACGTTGACCTGGTTGATAGACAACTAATATATAAATTGTTAATATTCCACAAACGATTGTTGTTAAACCGATCACAAGTTTCGCGGTTTTCGGTCGACAAAAGTTTCGATGGCGAACCGAAGTCGAACAAAGAAAAAATCGATCCAAACAAGCCAAAATCAGAAATGCTCGACTTGAGTATTGACCAAAATTAATCATATAGAATCGAATTTTACAGTAAGCTTGATTGTATGCAGCTGGATTATTCTTCGTGAACGTTGCTAACATACTTGCAAGAACACCCCAAGTTAAACAAATAAAATTGGCCCATGAATTCGCATGAAAATACAAAGCACAAGAATTATGTCTCATTGTTCGACGACAAAATATGCCGATATTCAATAGTGTTCCGATCATTCCAATTGCAAAGAGAGTAGACTGACCGATTTGTTGTATTGATGAGCGTGCTGCATTCAATTGCAAAACATAAGAATTCACTATGTTTGTCATGTTATTAGTCTTTTGGATTTTTGCTACTAAACTTTGTAGTTTTACATGGTTAGATTAGAGAAGAAGAAGAAAAAAAACACTTTATTAAAGTGTCGTCTTTGTCGAGTATTTCGATTAATCATAATTCGTAAGGAATCTGTCAGGGATTAAAGTACAATCGTGAGAGCTTCGCTCTATTCAAGTTTCTATTTTGAGATGTCAAATTCTAGTGATATATAATTAACTTTGTTATTGTTGAAATTGAACGATTTCAAACTGTGCATGATCATCCTGACATTTGACTTATTTTTAAGGATTCTTTGAATTAGTTATTTTGATAGAGATGAGTTTTTTGTTCCGACCGACGAATTGGATGAACTGTTGACGATTGTCGTTGAATTCTTGTTTGAAAGTTTTGTAAATACTGTCGAGGCAAAATCATTGCTATTAATTCACGACGAAAACTTGGAGCCGTTAAAGTATAAACAAAAAATGACAACTAAAATTAGCAGATTATACATTTGTGAGAAATTCTCTAAGAAAGAAAATCTTACGCCATTGAACCAATATAAAATAAAACTTGCAACCAATGTGCTCACAAAAGTTTCAATAACAATACGTTCAACGGACATGTTAATTAATGAAGTTGATTCTGTTACATATCCATAGAGAACAAAACATGCGAATGGTACATTTGTTATTAAATATAGGATAATTTGTCCGAATAACATTGTAGCTAAGTTGATGTCTCTGCCAGCAACATGAATCTAAATTAAAGCAATTATCTTTGATTTATTCAATAGGAGAATCTTGTTTAAAGTCTTACGTGATCACGTCCAACACGTTTTGCATTTTGCTTTAATTTTATAAGAATTAACACACTGAAAATACTCATTAATAAAGCAGGAGCAAAAAGAAGAAACAACCATATAGAAACTGTCTCATAAATAACTAAGAATGGAATTGTTGTTCCACATACGATATTGGAATCGATTTTGTATGTTATAGGGACATGAATTGACGCTAATGCAGAGAATAGAAGCGTGATGATGATGAGTTTTTGTGCGATTTTTGGTTGACAGAAATTTCGTTGACGAACTGATGTTGAACAGAGAAGAAGACGATCGAGACAAGCCAAGACAAGAAATATTCGACTTAAATATTGACCAAAATTGATCATAAAATATCGAATTTTACAGTAAGCTTCATTATATGTAGCTGGATTATTTCTTGTGAATGTCGCTAACATACTTGCAAGAACACCCCAAGTTAAACAAATTAGATTTGCCCATGAATTTGCATGAAAATACCAAGCACAAGAATTCTGTCTCATTGTTCGACGGCAAAATATGCCGATATTCAATAGAGTTCCGATCATTCCAACAGTAAACAAAATTGGTTGACCAATTCGTTGTATTGCTGTACGTGCAGCTGTGAGCTGAGCTACTAAAGACATGTATTCTCAACGAAGAAAGAAGAAAAGAGCATCGTACTTCTCATCAGTTTCTTTTAAAATCTCACATTTTTAATTAATGTATTTTTCAAAAATTTCCGCATTCGATATTAATAACAAAATATGTCATTTATTGTGTTTGTTTCTTTCAAAGTTTTCTATAACGAGCACACGCAGTGTCATTTCTCATATAAATAGATCAAATCATTGGCCTATACTTATTTTGCCCTGGAAATGAATTGGAAGTGATAATTTGTTATTCAAACGGAAAAAGTAATTTTATTAAAAATAAAAATAATATTAAAGTTTTTGATGAAAACAATTTTCGAGTTTTATTACAAAGATGATACGAACAACAATAAACACGAACATTCAATGTCCATTCAGGAACACAATGACGTGTAAATCCTTTGCTCACTATTTGACGACCGGTATTTTCAACGAAAGATACAGTTTTCTATCAAAGGAAACGACGATATATATTTGGAAATGAAATAGATCAAAGTTATTAATTACCATACAATAACCAACATCTGGAGGTGTACGTGTAATCTCAGTACGAACAAGAAAAAATGGTTCCGGACAATCACTACACGCAAAACATTGAATTTGTCTGTAATCATAAATTTGTCGTTGATTTTCAACCAAATCTATTCAATCAATGAAAAATCTCCACTATTTCTATCTGCCGTCAATGATAATGATACGAACTCGGTATGATTACCAAAATCAAAAATAAAAGACACAACATAACTGACAAATATTTATTGTAATTACATCGATATATATAAATTCGTTTTTATTGACTAAAGAAACGTTTTTTTTTCGAGAAATAAATATTGAATTACACTAACTACGTAATTATAATTAACCATACGCAATTTCTTGAGCTGTCCTTAACAGACTTTTCAGTTCATAGGATAAATAGCGTTTTTGTTTTGTTCTCCTCGTTCACCCACTTTTGATTTTATTCTTGAAATAATTGCTGAATGATGTTGTTCTGATGGATGCATTTGACTTAGAGTTAATGTCAATTGATTTGTTTTGATTTCGAATCGTTGTAAACATCGCCGAGGTAAAATCATTATTAATAATTCACGACGGAAACTTGGAGCCGTTAAAGTATAAACAAAAAATGATAACTAAAATTATAAAATATGATATGAGAACCTTGTAAAACAAAGAAATCTTACACCATTGAAACAGTAGTAGAGAAAACTCGCCAAAAACGTATTTAAAAAGCTTTCAATCGCAATACGTTCAGCAGATTTATCTGCTGTTGGCGTTGATTGTGTTAAAGATCCGTAAAGTACAAAACTGGCATAAGGAACATTGGTAAATAAATATAATATCACTTGACCAATAAGCATACCCGACAATTGAACATCT
>Ga0209930_1003260_pt1 | contig 16563 bp, 11 predicted proteins | sample ThiBiot_500_biof_2_FD_183948 | JGI IMG/M metagenome (GOLD analysis project Ga0209930, IMG submission 183948) | Wastewater bioreactor microbial communities from Cape Town, South Africa - Thiocy_cont_500_biof (SPAdes) | ecosystem: Engineered > Bioreactor > Thiocyanate-remediating >... | reverse complement strand
ATTGCTTGAAGTAACTATAGTATTTGATTTGAAAGCAATAAACTTTGTCTTTTATGTTCATTCAATGAAATATCAATGTTAAATGCAAATCTATTTATTTCTGTTTCGAATGTCAATATCAGTCAGAATCGTTTTGTTTCAATTATTTTTCGAAATGTATCGATATTGAATTGTTTCCTATTGAATATTAAGGATAAGTAGGCTAATAATTCGGAATATATCGATTGAAGATATTCGAATTCTAATTGTAAATACATTCATTTTTACAATATTATGAAGTTAAACTTAGAAATATTTCACAAGAATAAGATAGATTGAGTTGAGATGATTTCATTTTGCTCAGTTTCAGCTATATTTTCACTTGATGTTTCATTTAGATTATTCAGCACACATTCTATCAGTCAAAATTATTTTTCTTCGAATGAGAAATAAGTAGTTTATTAATCAAAATGGTTTTTAAGTACGACTAACAACATCTTAAACGTATATTTTCTTTCCTTGCACAGATGCATATCTAACGAATATACCAGAAAACAAAAATGAATCATATCTTTCATTGTTTTCACTCATAGAAAAAATGGATAAAGAATGACACGAGAAGACAAAGTACACGGATTGTTTTTTAAAATACTTTTTGTTTTGCGAAATATGAAGAAAAACTTTACCTTTTAGCGTTCTCGCATCACACTTATGCTACTAAGATGAGATAAACAGAAAGATAACTGATAAAACAAATCATGTGCTCCTTCTTCCGACAAAAAGACTCCTTCTACGTGTTTTATATAAGTAGCGTTGTGGCAAATACCGAGCGTATAGTTATGGCCGGTGTAAACAGTAAATCGTTACAAGTATCTGCTGATAATCTTGAAACATTTTCAATTTTTTGGCTTGATGCACAAGTTAATACAACCGAAGATAATAGAAATACTCAATTAAAACTTCGAGAAATTATTAATCATTTGAAAACATTTGATGATCAAGGTGAATGCCATCAGCGAATTCTTTCACTTTCACAAGAAGATCGACTGGTTCTTATCGTGAGTGGTCGATGTGGTCGACAATTAGTTCCTCAAATACATCATTTTAGACAAGTTTCATCGATTTATATCTATTGTATGGATAAGAAAGCCAATGAACAATGGGCAAAAGATTTTATTAAAATTAAAGGTGTTATTGTTGAATTGAAAGATCTCATTCATGTCATTAAACAAGATCAAAAAGGTCGAGTTAAAAGTGAAGAACCATTATCGATAAATATATTTAATAGTTCGAACAAGGCAGATCAATCGACTACTGGATTAAATGGTAATTTCGTTCATTCTCTTCTCTTAATCGATGTTCTTATTCGAATGAAATCGATCGAAAGTGATAAACAACAATTGATTCAGTTATGTAAAAAAGAATATGAAAATAATCAGAAGGAATTAGTATTCGTCGGTGAATTCGAAAAAGATTATCGATCAGATAAAGCGCTTTGGTGGTATACTCGTGATACATTTCTATATAAAATGTTGAACAAAGCATTACGAGTACAAAATATTGATCTTTTATTTTTATTTCGCTTTGTTATCGGAGATATTTATCAACAACTAAAACAATATCAATATCAATCACCTATTCGTGTCTTTCGTGGTCAAGTTATGTCGATTGATGAACTCAATACTCTTCAACAATCGATTGATAATCTAATTTCGATAAATTCCTTCTTTTCAACGAGTACCAATCATCAAAAAGCAGTAGGTTTCTTGAATAGCGCTGAAATTACAAGTGATTTATGTCGTGTGTTATTTATTATTGATGCTGATCCTCGAGTAGTAAAATCAAAACCATTCGCTGATATTAGTTCGTTGAGTGAGTTTAGTAATGAATGTGAAGTTTTATTTATGATTGGATCTATTTTTCGATTGATTAAAATTGAAAAAATTAAAAATGAAGAAATTATAACGATTCATATGGAACTATGTGGCGATGATGAACATGATTTAAAGGATTTATTCGATCATATGAAAGAGGAATATGGTGGTGGGAATGAAGAAGTTAATCTTCGTTTGTTTGGCCAAGTTTTGCGTCGAATGGGTAAATACGATTTGGCAGAGAAGATTTATCATCGATTATTAGCAGAGTTACCACCAAATGATCCTTCGCTTGGTGATTTATATTGGAATCTTGGCAGTGTGACTCTTGATAAAGCTGCCTATGACTCTAGTCTTGAATGGTATCAAAAATCACTGATGATTCATGAAAAAAAAGGATCATCCAATTATAGAAACATCGGTTATTTATATAATTCGATAGGTAATGTTTATCTTCGCAAGCGTGAATTGGAAAGAGCATTAGAAAATTATCAGAAAGCAATAGAACTATTTCGAAATGCAAATGATGAAGATAATCCAGATATGGCTGCTTTCTACAATAACATTGCTATTGTATATGATGACCAGAAAAAATACACAGAAGCATTAGATTTTTACAAAAAATCATTAGCTATTAGGAAACAACATTTACCTTCGAATCATCCAGATATTGCTGCTTCTCACAATAATATTGGTAATGTTTATTCTCATCTAAATAAATATGATCTTGCTATGGAACATGTTCAACAGTCACTCGAAATGATGTTAAAAGCGCTTCCTGGTGATCATCCTAATATTGCCATGAGTTATGAAAGTATTGCCGAGATACATGAAAAAAAACGTGAATGGAAAGAAGCATTAGAACTATTTGAAAAGGCATTGAATATCTTTCAACATTCATTCTCTTCGCAACATCCAAATGTACTGAAAATCAAAGCATGCATTCAACGTGTATCTGCCAACTTGAAATAATATTTTTTTGTGTTATGAAACAAGATTTCTGAACATAAATCACTAATAATCCATACACTTGATAGAAAAGAAAAATATCACTGTTGTTTCGTTCTTGAAAATTTGAAATTCTATTGTCCGTGCGAAAAAGATAAGTTAAAGTGAAAAGACTAGAACTCACAAAAAGTTGTTGCTCCTGCGACTGAAATTATTCTTTCGAAAGAGGGATTGGAGTACTTAAAATCCCTGAAAAGTTTCTTTATAAAATCGATTGAAAACGTCGTTTATTTGTGTGGAAACTTCTAGAAAATATTTCTGTAGAAATAACTGGTTAATTTGCTCGATTATTTGAAAGAACTGTTGTCTGAATTGAAATTGAACCTTGTTCATTTTCTTTACCTAAGATTTAAATGTTTGGATTAAAATATCTGTTTACTTCTTTTCTCTCTCAACGAACAACATTGCAAAAGCGTTTGAAATTCAGTTGAACATCTCGTCGAAATCAAATGAAACTTCGATCGACTTTCAATTGAGCTGGCAATCGAAGTGTTTATTCATGTTTATTTGTCGTTTAATAACAATAAAGTTTAGTCGATCTTGAGAGATTCGTCTTGATGGAATTGAATTTGCTCGTATTGATATTGTTGTCGTTCGATGATGTTTTCGAGTTCGAGTTTCTTTATTTGCAATTCGACGACTTGATCTTTCGTTCTTCGATCGAGGCTAAATACTAAACAGAAAATTGACCATTTTTCGATGGAATTTCAACAAAAAATTATGTTTTTTTGACTTCTATAGAGAGATTTTCGAAAAAAGAGACTTTTTCTTATTAAAATTGGTCAAAAAACTGTTTTATTCAATAGTGATTTCTCGAAAAAAAGTCATTTTTCTACTTAAATCCTTCGAAAAACAAGCTCTTAGGAAAGAATGATATTTTTTTTTGACTTCGAAAGATTAATTTTCGAAAAACTGTGTTATTCAATAGTGATTTTCCATTGACTCTCGAAAAAAACGCATTTTTTTCAATTGAATTTGTCGTAGAACAAGTTCTTAGGAAAAATCGATGTTTTTTTGATCCCTCTAGAGAGATTTTCGAAAAAAAATCGATCTGTTAAAAAAGGAAATCTCGAAAAAGAGAGATTTATCAAAAAATAATGTTTTTTTTTACCTCAAAATGATGAATTTTCGAAAAAAAAGCGTTTTACTAACAAGTAGTGGTTCGTACTCTCGAAAAAGTGTCTTATTTAGTTCAATAATAATGTTTTTTTCACCTCTAAAGATTGATTTTCGAAAAAATGATCTTCTTTTACTATAACTAGTCGAAAAACTGTTTTGTTCAATAGTTGTTTCTCTTTGACACTCGAAAAAAGGGATTTTTCCACTTCAATATATCGAAGAGCAACTTATTAGGGAAAACTGATGATTTTTCTTGACTGAAAAGCAGTTCATATTGATTTTCATGATTTAAGATGAATTCATATCGGACAGAAAATTCTAAACTTTGAACATTTAGAAATTGCAATGATCTCGGCTTGTGGACTTACGAACTAATTTTGATCTCTGACTACTCAAAATAAATCATGAAAATTCGCCAAAATCACAAAAACTCAAGAGAATCTGTTTGAAATCAGTAGAATCTACAAATATATCACGTCATTTTATTGATTTATAACCGATCTAAGAATGCACTGATTGTTTTGATACCGATAAAACGAACTTTAACGTGAATATATGAGTTGCACGTTCACCGTAAAATATCGAGAATAAATTGTGTCAATTGTCTAATTATTTCTAAATGTGAATAAACACCAACAGAATTACAAATCCCAGAAATCGACGATTGATGAACAGTTATTTCAATCAATAATATGTTGAATTGTTTTATATTGATTCTAACTGAAATCAACGTTGAGTGTAATCAATCGATATCAATGGATGATCAAAATCTATTCAAACAATGAATTGTCAATATTCCAGCGTGAATACTCTCCTATCGAGTCTTCGAATTTTAGAAGTTCAGGCACAACTATTCGTAGTTATTTTCATCGAATAATATCGAAATTTATCTTTGTACGAATAACATCAGCAATTCTTGTTCAATTAGGAACATCAATGATTAGAAGTGAATACGAACAACATTTAAAACTAAATCCTATTGTCGAATTTAGAATATCAATTTGTTAATCCAACGACTCAAATTGCTCTTTGTCACGAGAAATGAATTCTTCTCAATCGACTTTATTCAATCAAACTAATTTTACAAATCTTTAGTTTTTCGGACGAATAAAAAAGACGATATTTACTATTTCATCTCCGAATTGATTTTATGAAATTCGATTTCCATCTGGTGATGAACAAACATCAATATTAAATTGAATAGTTTCGATTCGATCAGATTTTATAATTGATCAAGTAACTTTGTTTTCATTTGTCACTAATCTTCTAATAACAGAAAACGAGATGTTCTAATATGAATTCTATGTAAAGACAGTCAAATATTTGAATAGATTGAATTCTAAATGAAATAAATCTAACATATCAATTAATAGTCATAGATGTCATCGTCTTAAGGATTGCAGATTAGGAAATTACTATTGCGAAATGATTGAAATTCACATGAGAGACGAAGGAAATTATAAATTTATAAGTCATAGTACTAAAAATTTATTTGGATATATTTATGAAAATAATTTCACTTTATTTCATCTTAATATAAACGCAATCAAATTCGATGATGATAGCCACTATTCAATCGAATTATTCGTCAGAATTAACTAATAACAGTCGAAAACATACAAGTTTTAACTGTAGACCATTAGATCATTATTACGAAGCGTTAGAGATCAATGTGAACACATCTGGTTTCTACATGTTCTCAACTGAAAGCAGTTTGAATATATTTGGTTATTTATACGAATATGAATTTAATCCTTATGATTCTATTGATAATTGATTCGTTCGAAATGATGACTCATGTGACTTTGGTCAATTAAGAATAATTGCTTATTTGAAATTGAATATCACATAGATTTTAATAGTAACAACATCTTATGATTATGCAAATCAGCAACGTCGATTCTCTTTGTTTGTTGAAGGACCAAATGAAATTAAGATTAAACAAATGAGTATGTTGACAAACATCGATTTCAACTGAATACTTACAAAACTATTTTAAGATAAAAGTCAATTTTCAACAAGAATAGTTCAATCATTATATTCATCACAACAGACTAGAATTCGTTCGAAATGTCATCATGAGTCTATTCTACCTTCACATTTTTATTTGTATAAAGAACATTTTAGTGAATATACATCCTATCAAAGATTAATCGCTCGTAACCTTAATGGTTGTCCTAAGCGTGAATTTAAAATCACAATTGAATTACAATCTAGTGTAACATACATATTCATCATGGGAATATATCTCTCGATCTCCGAAGGTTCTTATTCAATATTAGTATCTGCTCACAATAATATTACTTTCAATCTGATCACTGAGTCTAATATTCAATTAACTATTTCCTCTTTCAACTGAGATTTTCATTAGATCTTCGAATAACATATTCATCAGAACTAACAAAAGAAAATCAAGTTTATCCACGAATATGTGGAAAAGGAAATTATCATTTTGAAACCATTGAAATCAATACAAAATACAGTGGTTCATATACATTCGATGCAAATACAAATATTCTACTCTTTGGATATTTATACGAGAATAATTTTGATCCATCATATCCAAATCAAAATTGACTCATACAAAGCAAGTTCACTTGTGGTGCATATCGTTTTGAATTAGGAGATTATCTCGGTTAGACTATTAATGAGATTTTACGAAATAAAATTCAATCGAATATATCATTTCGAAAATAATCAGTTTTGATACAAACAGCTGCTGGAATCACTATGATTATATTTGTTATTGGTTTCATTAATGGTATCTTTTCTTTAATAACATTTCGAAATAAAGAATTAAGAAAAGTTGGCTGTGGAATATATTTATTAGCATCTTCAGTAACTTCTCTTCTAACAATTCATATATTTACAATCAAATTTTGGTTTGTTATTCTTATTCAATTACATTCAACTATTCGTTCATCGATTCTTCGAACAGATTGTGTATTCGTTGGTCCTGTTCTAAAAGTTTGTTTATATTTAGATGGTTGGTTAAATGCTTGTGTTGCTATCGAACGAACTGTGAACGTATCAAAAGGAGTTAATTTTAATAAGAAAATAAGTAGACATGCAGCTCGATGGGTGATTTTGATCTTACCTATTTTCATCATGAATTATTTGAACATACAACTCACAAATATAATCCCATCAATATCAGTCATAATTTAACAATGAATTTGACAATGACAAATGAACATATCGTTTTGTGTGTTATTCGATATTCTCGTTCGGTTCAAAGTTATAATACAATAACTTTATTCATTATTTTTGGTACAGCTCGACGACGATCAATCACACAAACAAATAAAAAATCTTTCAAAGAGCATGTTATCAGTCAAATACGTGAACATAAACAATTACTAATTAGTCCCTTTATTTTGCTTGTCTTAGCTTTGTCTCGTTTAATCACGTCATTAGTATCAGGATATGTCGATCCATCGGAAAATCCTTGGTTATATCTTTGTGGTTATTTTATTTCTTTTACACCACCAATGCTTGTCTTTGCTGTATTTGTTCTACCTTCAGAACTCTACAGAAAAACATTCAAAGATTCAATAACACGGTGGTTACGACAAATTCATCAATAATTTTTGATTATGATCAACTCGATGTTTTTCGAATTCATGAATTGACTTATTTAACTTGTCGAGATTACACTTTGTATATATTTTGTCGAGTTTCTCTACTTTCGGCTTGTTGTATAAAGTTGCTTTTTCGTTTCGCATCCTTTTTGATCTAACGATGATAAGAAAGCATAAGATTGCAGTTACTCGAATTCTCTTCCGAACTTGTTTATCATAATTGATAAGAAACGGCGCACATTTGTTTTGCTTGTTCTTCCTAAGGTGTGCATTAAAAGAAAAAAAACGACCATGGCTACATCGAATACAATAATGAAATGCTTTGGATGCCGAGAAGAAATAACAACATATATGTGTACGGGATGCTCTGAATATTTTTGTATCGATGATTTGATGAAACATCGTGAAGAATTGAAATTACAATTTCATCAAATTGAAGATCAACGAAATCAATTTACACAAACTTTGGACGATGAGAAAAATAATCATCCATTAATACAACAAATCACTCAATGGGAAAGAATATCCATCGAAAAAATTCGACAAACAGCTCAAGAACAACGAAATCTTGTTCAACAATATGCTCAAACTATTCAAGTCAAATTGCGTTCATTCACTGAAGAAATGGAAAAAACAGTTAAAAAGAAAGATTTCAATGAAATTATTTTGAAAAAACTTCAAATAGAATTAGAAGATCTTAAAAATCAACTTTATCAAACAAATTACATTCAAATTAAACAAGATTCTTCATCGACATTTATTAACAAACTATTCATTAATATTACTCCAACTCCAACTACTACAGATCTCAAATGGAAACAACAAGCAACTACGATTGCTGGTGGAAATGGAAAAGGAAATCAATTAAATCAATTCAATACACCTTTTGGAATCTATGTTGATGATCAACAACAAACTATTTATGTTGCTGATTATGAAAATCATCGTATTATTAAATGGAAATTTGGTGAAAGAAATGGTGAAGTTGTCGCTGGAGGAAATGGAAAAGGAAACAGAATCGATCAATTGAATTATCCATTTAATGTGATTTTGGATCGAAATAAGAAATCTTTGATTATATGTGATGTTGGAAATCAAAGAGTTGTTCGATGGTCATTAGAAAATCAAAATGATAGACAAATTCTCATTGAAAATATTTCATGTGTTGGATTTATGATGAATAACAAAGGAGATTTGTTTGTTTCCGATTGGCAGAGAGGTGAAGTCAAAAAATGGAACAAAGATGAAAAACAAGGAACTATTGTTGCAGGTGGAAATGGAAAAGGAGATAAACTCAATCAACTCAACCGTCCGGGACCCATTTTCGTTGATCGAGACGATTCTATCTATGTTTCAGATCGTGATAATCATCGGGTGATGAAATGGTTGAAAGGTGCAAAAGAAGGAATTATTGTTGCTGGTGGACTAGGTCAAGGAAATAGTTTGAAACAATTATCGTATCCACACGGATTAGTTGTGAATGAAATCCGTGATGTTTATGTGGTTGATCGTTGGAATCATCGAATTATGTGTTGGCCATCAGGTTCGAAAGAAGGTCATGCTGTGGTCGGTGGAAATGGTAGAGGAGAAGGATCAAATCAGTTAGATAATCCAAGAGGTTTAGTATTTGATCGTGCGAATAATCTTTATGTTGCCGATAGTGAGAATCATCAAATTCAACGATATGATATTGACACAAATTAAAATATGATAATAAAAGGAATAAAAAAAATCAGATTTATTATTCTTAATTGATGAAAAATAGTCGAATCAAGAGTTTGATCTGAACGATCAACAATCGAACCATCAGAACTCGATGTACCCGAATAAACTCTTATTTCACCAGTAAGAACTCTCGCGCTAATGTATCAACACTTTCAGAATATGTGTTATAGCAATTTTATTATTTTTACTAAAAAATTTATTTTAAATGCTTAACATTTCGATGACTTGAATGTAAAGTTGTGATCTTAGTAGATCCTGACAGTTCCATTAAAGTTGAATAATTCACTCATTCGAAAGAATAGAACATTAAGAAATAATAGAGAAGTTATGAAAGATATGAACAATATCGATATCACTAGATGAAAAAGGAAAACAAAACAATATTAGAACAACAAAGAGAGAAGTATTTTGCATAAAATATTAAAAAGTGAAAAGTAAGACGAGGTTTATGAAATACAACAAATTATTTCGAAATCTTCAAGAAGAGACAGCTTCGTCAAGCTCGTAGAATATGTTTGAGGATTGATCTGGAGCAGAGGAAAAACCAGGAGATGACTTTTTCAAATAGTATAGAGTAATATTAATACAATAGGTTGCACATTTTTTCATCAAGAGTAAAAATGCAAGAGAGAAGTAGAGTATAGTAGTGAGAGAGATCGTCTTGTTAAAACAAAAAAAACTTTAGATTGATCTTATCATATACAAATTGAAAATACTTATCGATATTTAGATTCAATTTATGAATATAAAAATCCATTTACAAACATTAATATCAGGCCTTTGTAATCAATGTTTAAACAGTTGATCAAAATGAAGAAAAAAAATGTGAATTTGATGTCGACTGTACTAAGAGAACGAAACGTTTCTATAAATTATGAAATCAAATAAAACTAGATTTACACTCGACACAACGGACGAGTAGAGAGAAAGATGACTAAGATTTGCTTTCCTTCTATCGAGTTTAATTACATAGACAGATAGAGTTAGAACATCAGTCAAAGATCCACATTCTACTCTTCTTCTGATCGGATCACTAATTTTAAGAATAAGTTTTACGAAGAATCTCAAACAGTCATTATATATATATTTCCTGAACGAAATTCAATTTCGAAAAACAGATTTCAGATGTACACTCGAACCAGATTATGTAGACCGTTAGTTAGAACGATTGGCATAATAGAATCAAAACTCATGAGTACGTAGGAGGAGAATTTTGATAGACAACAAACCAAGTTTAAAACAATAATTTTCATGTGTAATTATTTAGCTTTGATAGAAGCAAATAAACGTGATTTATATCAGTATTAACAAAGCTAATTGTTTTGTTTTTGTTTTAACAATATTTAAATAAAACAAAAAGTCTTTTCAGGCGATTAATTCATTTAAAATGTTTAGTCGAGTTTGGAGAGATTTTCTTCTATTTTATAATATTATTGGTATCTTAACGGCTGTAGAAATTTCATTCAATCAACCAAGATTTCGTCCAAATGCAACTTGGAATTCAAATGCAACTAATTTTGCTAATGAAACTCTCATATTTATTAATTCGAACAATTCAATTTACATACCGAATCAAAAAACAAATGAAATTCTTATTTGGAACAATGATAAACTATCAAAAAAGATTCCAAGTAGTTTATCAAATCCATCATCGATATTTGTGACAAACAATGGTGATATTTATGTTGATAATGGAGCGAATCACGGTCGAATCGATAAATGGATAGCTGCAAACGAAACATGGACAACAGTTATGATGAATGTTACATCAAGTTGTTCCGCGATTTTCGTCGATATTTATGACAGTTTATTTTGTTCAATGTTCGATATACATCGAGTTGATAAAAAATGGACAAGTGGGACAACAGCAGTTGTTGCAGGATCTGAATTGAATTCACTCAATCATCCTTGTGGAATATTCGTTGATATCAATTTAGATCTATATGTTGCAGATTTTGGGAATAATCGAATTCAATTGTTTCGATGGAATCAACGAAATGGAATAACTGTTGCAGGAAATGGATCAGAACCATTAACAATCGAACTGAATTCACCAACAGGAATTGTTCTCGATGGTGATCGACATCTGTTTATTGTTGATCAAGGAAATAATCGAATAATTGGTTCAGATGAAAATGGTTTTCATTGTATAAACGATAAATTATCTTCTCCTGTCACTATGTCATTTGATAGTTATGGAAATATTTATGTCACCGATCGAGATAATCATCGAATACAAAAAATGTCTTTATCAAAGAAATCTGATCGTAAGTGGGAGGAAAATTGTTCGAAAATCTTTTCATTTTGACTTCGTAGTTTTGACACTTTCGTATAATCAACCAAGATTTTGTTTGAACACAATTTGGAATTCAAATGCAACGACTTTTGCCAATCAAAGTTTTGTGGGCACACGACCGTTTGGTATCTTTGTCAATTCAAACAATTCAATTTACATACTCAGTCGACAAACTAATCAAATTCATATTTGGCAAAATGAAAATCATCTCAATCCAACAAAATTAATTTTGGATAGTTTATCATCTTCATATTCTATATTTGTAACAACGAATGGTGATATTTATATTGATAATGAAAAGAATGGTCGTGTTGATAAATGGATTGCAGAAAATGAAACATGGATATCGGTTATGAATGTTACATCACATTGTGACGGTCTTTTCATTGATATTTATGAGAATTTATATTGTTCAATGGTTGGTAATAATCGAGTTGATAAACAATGGTCAAATGGCACAATAACAATCGTTGCTGGAACAGGTGTCGAAGGATCTGAATCGGATATGCTTTGGTCTCCTTATGGAATATTCGTTGATATTAATTTAGATTTATATGTTGCAGATGATGGAAATGATAGAATTCAATTATTTCGATTGAATCAACGAAATGGAATAACTGTTGCAGGATATGGATCAGCACATGTAACAATCGACCTTTATCGGCCATTAGGAGTTGTTCTCGATGGTGATCAACATCTTTTTATTGTTGATAACAGTAATCATCGAATAATCGGTTCAGATGAAAATGGTTTTCGTTGTATTTTTGGATGTTCTGGTGAAAGTGGTTCAACAAACGATAAATTATCTTCTCCTGTCACAATGTCATTCGATAGTTATGGAAATATTTATGTCACCGACTACAGTAATCGTCGAATACAAAAAATCGTGAAAAATAATATTTGCGGTAAAAAATTCTATTTAATCACTTTTAAAGGCAAAAACAGAGTTTATCTTCTCTTATATTCAATAGAAATTAGAGAATTTGTACAAACAAACTATTCATCGAATTTATCAGTCAATAGTCATCAATGTTATCGTCGCAGCCACTGCAGATTGTTAAACTGCTATTGTGAAATAATTAAAATTCACACAAATGAAAAAGGAGATTATACAATTATAAGCCATAGTACTAAAGATTTAGTTGGATATATTTATGAAAATAACTTCACTTTATTTGATCTTAATATAAACAAAATAGAATCACATGATAATACTCATGATAACTATCAATTTAAAATTACTTTGTATCGTCCGGCGAATAGTTCATTTCTATTAATTGTAACAACAGCTCAAGAACTTCAACAAGGTCAATTCTCAATAACTGTTCACGGTCCCAGTAATGCTTCTATGCAACATCAAAGTAGGTTCAATTTTTTTTAAAATTCTCTTTGAAAATATCTCGTTGAGAATATAGATGACATTGAACCAATGATTCAATCGAATTATTCGTCAGAATTAAATAATAAAAGCCAAAAACATACAAGTTTTAACTGTAGACCACTAGACCATTATTACGAAGCCTTCGAGATCAATGTGAACACATCTGGTTTCTACATATTCTCAACTGAGAGCAGTTTGAATACAATTGGTTATCTATACGAACATCAATTTAATCCTTACGATTCAATTGATAATTCACTCGCTCGAAATGATGACTCGTGTGACGATAAACAATTAAGAATAACTGCTTATTTGAAATTGAATATCACATACACTTTAATTGTAACAACACATTATGCTTATGCAAATCAGAAAGGTCCATTTTCTGTGTTTGTTAAAGGACCAGATGCAATTGAGATCAAACAAATGAGTATGTAGACGAGCTTTAATTTCAACTTCATACTATAAAACTATTTTAAGATAAAGATGAATCTCCGCCAACAAGAATTATTCAATCATTATATTCATCAGAATCGCCTGAAATGATTTCTAAATGTTATCGTGAGCATATTCTACCTTCAGAATTTTATTATGAACCCATACAAATCAATGTAGTTCAATCAGGCAATTATACAATGTCAAGTGTCGACAGTTATCCCCCCTATATAACGGGTTCTTTGTATAAAGAACATTTTGACCAATTTATCCCCGATAAAAGATTAGTCGCTCATAACTCTGATGGTTGTCCTAGGCGTGAATTTAAAATCATTACTGAATTGCAATCAAGTGTAACATACATATTAATCATGACACCAATAGTTACACTCCCGGTAAATAATATTTCACTATTGATATCTGGTCCCAATAATATTACTTTCAATCCGATTAGTAAGTCAAATACTAAATCGATTATTTCATCATTCAACCGAAATTTTCATTAGATCTTCGAACAACATATTCATCAGAACTAACAAAAGAAAATCAAGTTTATCCACGAATATGTGGAAAAGGAAATTATCATTATGAAACTATTCAAATCAATGTCAAATACAATGGTTCATATACATTCGACACAAATACAAGTATTCTACTCTATGGATATTTATACGAAAATAATTTTGATCCATCATATCCAAATCAAAATTTACTCATAGAGAGTAATTTCAGTTGTGGTCAATATCATTTTGAATTAGGAGATTATCTCGAGGCAAATCATGTCTATATTCTGCTAGTAACAACATTTGATCCAAATATGAGAGGATCTTTTACTTTACTTGTTACTGGTCCATATAATCTTACTCTCAATCGAATAAATAAGAAACATAGTAGTTGTGTTGTTGGTGATCAATGTAGTTTATTTACGAAAGGAATTGGTTTGACTATTAATGATATTTTACGAAATAAGATTCAATCGAATATACCATTTCGAAAACAATCAGTTTTGGTACAAACAGCTGCTGGTCTCACTATGATTATGTTCGTCATTGGTTTCATCAATGGCATTTTTTCTTTGATAACATTTCGAAATAAAGAATTAAGAAAAGTTGGTTGTGGAATATATTTATTAGCATCTTCAATTACTTCTCTTCTAACAATTACGATGTTTACAATCAAATTTTGGTTTGTTATTCTTATTCAACTACATTCAATCGTTCGTTCATCGATTCTTCGAACAGATTGTGTATTCATTGGTCCTGTTCTCAAACTTTGTTTATATTTAGATGGTTGGTTAAATGCTTGTGTTGCTATTGAACGAACTGTCAATGTATCAAAGGGAGTTAATTTTGATAAGAAAAAGAGTCAACGTGCAGCTCGATGGATTCTTTTGATCTTACCTATTTTCATCATGGGTACGATTGTTCATGAGCCAATACATCATGAATTATTTGAATATACAACTCAGAAATATAATCCTATCGACATCAATAATAATTCAACAATGAACGTATCAATGGAAAATGATACAAATGTTGGGTATGAAAATGAATATAATGTTCTGTGTGTTATTCGATATTCTCGTTCGGTTCAAACCTACAACACAATTACTTTATTTATTCATCTTGTCGTACCATTTTTTGTCAATCTTTTCTCTGCTTTATTTATTATTTTTGGTACAGCTCGACGACGATCAACTGCAAAAACCAATAAAAAATCGTTCAAAGAGCATGCTGCCAATCAAATACGTGAACATAAACAATTATTAATCAGCCCTTTTATTTTGCTTCTATTAGCTGTCCCTCGTTTAATCATGTCATTGATATCTGGATGTGTCGATCCATCGGAAAATCCTTGGTTATATCTTTGTGGTTATTTTATTTCTTTTACACCACCAATGCTTGTCTTTACTGTATTTGTTCTGCCTTCCGAACTCTACAGAAAAACATTCAAAGATTCAATAACACGATGTCGACAACAAACTGATCAATAATTTTTGATTAACTAATTATCCAAACAAAGAAGAACATTTCAGCTTAAAAATCATTTCTTTACACTAATAAACATACGCTTTTGTTTTGTGGGTATCAAAATTCTATCCATAGAATTTAGAAATATATTCATTACACAAGAATTCTGCCAGAAATTTGAATACAATCACTTCTACGGGCAAAGAAAAATTCTTATTAGAAGCTAGAATTCTCCTTTGATGAACATAATTCGATTACAATTCGTTATTTTTGAATTAGGGTTATTCATATAGAATTTCAGATGGAACAAAATGAAGAAATGAAACTGATATTAAAACAGAATAGGAAAATTCTAGAATTTTCATAGATGTCATACTTGAAACTTGAATTCAAATTTCAAATAAGACACTACTGGATCACTAATTGTTTTCTTCTTGATTTCCCGTTGATTGAACAAGAGAGATGATTCATTTTTCTCTTTCTTTTATTGACCATTAAATATTATCAAAGTTACACTTTATGTTTTCTTGTATTCCTCATAAATTATTCTGTTAATTTCAATTACTGTTCACTAATGAGAGGTTTCACTGTATCTTAAAACTGTATTCTTAGCTGGTGACCAGAAGACTAGGTAAGGGGCAATTAAAGAGTCTGTACATCGGTAGTTTTAACTTCAGATATTTAATCGCATGCGTTCTGTACATACGAATAAAACGAGCGATGAATTCAACTTTCGACCGAAAGCCAAAACAGTGTAAACCGATCAAGAGAAAATAGTTGGCAGAAACGGATTAATTTTCTGCATCTGATGATCACGTTGTCATGTTTGAACAGAACAGTTGTATACTTTGAAGGTGCCCTTAGGAAAATTTTAAATATTCATTATATTTTAGGATGATTTTAAATTATCCTGGATTTTAGTTTGTACTGTGACAAAAGAGTTATATTGCATATTGAATAGACAATCAAGTATAGATATATGTTTATTTTTGCAAAGAGTATACCTAAGCATGAATTACATCACAAATAGCAAAAATCATTGAAAAACGAGAAAAACAAAATAGATGATTGACATATAAAGTAATTTGCTTCCTGTTGACGTTGCAGTAGTTTGAGTTACTGTTGTACTTTCTTCAAAATAATTCAATTCACCTGTTGTTATTTTTGATTCACTTGTTGGTGGAACTTCGAGGAA
>Ga0209930_1003258_pt1 | contig 16568 bp, 8 predicted proteins | sample ThiBiot_500_biof_2_FD_183948 | JGI IMG/M metagenome (GOLD analysis project Ga0209930, IMG submission 183948) | Wastewater bioreactor microbial communities from Cape Town, South Africa - Thiocy_cont_500_biof (SPAdes) | ecosystem: Engineered > Bioreactor > Thiocyanate-remediating >... | reverse complement strand
CCCTGTTCCTGATCCTGCCGCTTTTGGTCAAGCCGTCACCGCTCCTTGAAATCGCACGCTCACATCAGATCTGGCTTTGGACCTATACCTCCAATTTCTTCATTGCCTGGACCGGCACCTGGGACTCCCTCAATTACGTCGCGCATTTCTGGTCGCTGGCGATCGAGGAACATTTCTATCTCGTCTGGCCCTTGGTCGTGTTCTATTTCCCGGCCCCGACGCTGAAAAAAATATGCCTTGGCGTGATTGTATTCGCCCTCGCCTTGCGTATCGCACTGGCCCTTGCCGACATTAACGAAACATCGATCTCTGTCCTGACGCCCTGCCGCATCGACGCCCTCTGCGTCGGCGCTTTCATTGCGCTTCAACTGCGCGAACCGGGCGTGTGGCCACGCTGGATGGCGAATTCAAACTACGCGCTGCTTGCTTTCGGCGCGGCGCTCTTCGCGGTGATGGCGTTCGCCTCGTTCACCGGATTTGCGGAAGCCGTTCTCCATCAAGTTCGCGGCACGTTCATCGCCCTATTCTTCGGCGCGCTGATTTTGCTGGCGCTCAAGCCCGCGTCCAACCCTGTGTCGTACGTCCTGCAGGGGCCGCACCTCGGCTTTTTTGGCAAGTACAGCTACGGTCTCTACGTCTACCATGGCATCTTAACTTGGTATTTCATGGAGACGCATCTTGACGACCAGCTCACAGCCTGGTGCGGCAGCCTTTGGCTGGCGATGGTGGCTCGCATGCTGATCGGTGTCGGCTTGTCCCTGCTCATCGCGGTGCCGAGCTATCATCTCTTCGAAAAAAGATTTCTCGATCTCAAAAGATACTTCTAAGCAACCGCGCATTAAGCTCAGTAATCAAGATTTGACCGCATGGTGTACGGCGGAAGGCGGACGGAGTACCTGGGAATGAGGAGCCAACCGCATCGGGTTCGATCGAGTTCGTCTATGTCAAGAGTCGCAAGGCGCCCAATGCGCGCAACGTCCGAGAAGCTCCCACCGCCCGTCTTTGACGTGTGCATGCTCGTGCCGATGGCGGCGTTTGCCTACATCTTGATCCTCGCGCCTTTGCTGAATTTCTCGCTCACGGCGTCCTCCGAAATCAGCATTGCACCGGCAGCAGCGGTCGAAATACTCATGACCCCGCGCCCGGAGAACAAAATCGTCTGGCCGCTCCTGACGCTCATCACGCTGTTTCTGGTCGCGCGCAATTTCTCGCGTCTGACGCGCCTGCCGGCCAACATCATTTGTCTATTCGCCTACCTTGGCTTCGCGGGCTTGAGCATCCTTTGGGCGTTCAAGCCGGAGTTCACGCTCACGCGCTTCGTGCTTCAGGCGATGATCGTAAGCTGTATCGTCCTTCCGACGTTGATTGCGCGTCCCGGCACCGATATCATGCGCGGCGTTTATTTCTGCTTCGCGGCGGCCGTCGTCCTGAACGTCCCCATTGTCTTCATGCAGTCTCCGATCTCCGTTCAAGGCTGGCACGGCATCGAGGTCATCGGCTACCCCGGATATTTTTCGTTCAAGGGCGAACTCGGCCAATGCGCGGCCATCGCCTTTTTGCTGTCGCTTTACGAACTGCTGTTTCGGGGCTGGCGGCGCGCGCTGGCACTCGTCATCATCGCGGCAACCGTTTTCCTCATGCTCGTGAGCAAATCGAAAGGCTCGCTCGGCATGGCCATCATCGCCCCCATCATGGCGGGGGCGACGTTGTTCATCGGCCGCAGGCTTGGGACATCACCCGCCATCACGATCCTGCCGATCCCGATCACGTACGCCGTCCTGGCGGCGGTGATGGGAAACATCATCAATCGCATCTCGTGGTACGTCTACGGCAACTACGACCTGTCCGGCCGTATGTTCATCTGGGAATTCGTGAACTACGAAATTTCCAAACGGCCGATTCTCGGTTGGGGCTACCAATCGTTTTGGCTGGTCGGCCCTGACGGGCCGAGCCTCACCGAAGCACCCGGCTGGATCAGAGGCATGCCCTCCGGCCACAACGGCTATCTGGATACGCAGCTCGATCTCGGATATCCGGGACTGCTGCTGCTCGTGGCCTTCATCATGACGACGCTGCACGCAATCGGTCATGTCGCGAAACGAAATGCACGGCTCGCGCTCTTGTTGTTGACGCTCGCCTTCTTCGTCATCCTTCAGAACTTCCTCGAGACCGTTTGGATGCACGGACAGGATACGCTCTGGATGATGTTCCTGCTTGCGACCGCCGTCGCGGCGCGATACGTGCCGGATTACCGGCAAAACATACGCCCGCGTGCGCGCCGGCAAACCGCGAAGGGGCCGCTCGTTCCATCGGCCTACCAGCGCGAACCGGACACGCAAGCGTCCTGAGATCGACATCGCCGCATAACTAAGCCTGATCTCCGCTAATAGACCGGCGGCAGATCATTTGCCCTGCATGCACGTCGGCATTTTGCCTTGCTCGAGACAGGCCTTTGCCGGAAGCGCAGTAACAGCGCCCGTTGCGGGATCGACCCACGGCCACGGATTGGACCCGAAAAAATCCGGCTTCGCTGCCAGGTATAGCGAGTTGGGGATCGGCCTCGGGGTGCCGGACCCTGCCGCGCCGCCAATGCCATGCCACCGCTGCGATCGCGTCACCCAATCCCAGTTGCCATCCCGAAGCTGCGTTTCATAAGTCTTCGGCTCCCAAGTCCATCCGCCCGCTTGCAGCGAGCCGATGCGCCACATGCTGACAATCCCATCCGTGAAGCCGGAGAGTTCTTCGTAGGACCAGGCTTTTTGGGAATCGGAATAGCTCGGGCTGCTATAGCTCAGGAGCTTCTGCCCGCTGAAGCCAAGCACGTTACCGACCAAATTCGTATTGTCGCTATGGGCTTGGATATCGACAGCGGAGCGCGCGCCAAAATCCATGTAGGGATAATCATTCACCTTGTAGGCGTTCAGCGGCGGCCGCGCCGCGCGAAGCCCCGACAGTTGATTGCGAAACACGGTGATGTAAATCGAATTGCCCCAGAAGCTGTCGCCCTTGTAGTTGTGGCTGTAATTGCCTTCGAGCAATTCCATATGCGGCGTCGTGTAATGACCCGCGTTCAATCCCGCTTCCGGCATGCTCGGATATCCACCGCCGTACGCGTCATCCATGTAATTGTACGCGATGACATTGCCGCCGCCCGTGGCCCGCACGACAATATCCTTATTGCCGCTCCACATGACGTTGTTCTCGATGAGATTGTCGGATGCGCCGGAATTGAGCCCCACGAGATATCCGGCGCCGCCAGGATTGGGATCCGGCGTTTCGTGGACGTAGGAATCTCTGAGCACGCTGCGAAACGTGCCGTAAAAGCCGATCGACGTGCCGATGGACCAGTGCGATTCAACGCCTTTGACCCAGCAATAGGCGCATAGGTTGACCGAAATATTTCCGTGACCGTCGCCGCCCATGCCGCCGTAAACGTAAAGATCCTCGACGCCCAAGCGGTGCAGAACGGGCTCCTGATAGCGCGACATCTGTGCGGCGTACGCGGCCTTGAACGTAATGTGGAACGGCGTCGAGAACGTAACCGTGTTTCCGTCGACCGCCGTCACCTCCATCATTTGCGTCAAGGACCGGTCCTGCCGGGAAAACCACCGCCGCGACCCTCCGCCAGGGGAATCGTGTTCCGGCCCCCACCACACGCGCGGGTCTTCATCCGTCCGCTGGTCGATCAAGACGATCTCGCCCGCGACAACCCGCGGAGCGCTCGCCAACACAACCGAGTTGGTGCCCTTGACGGCATCCGCCGCGAGATTGATGGATGACGAGAAATGCGAGGCGCTATTGCCGACGTAAAGCACGGCGAAATTCACATTGCTGTCGCGATCGGATTTGATGAGGCGGGTTCCGCCCTCCCCCGTACCGAGCGCGCCAGTACCCGAACCTCGCAACGTGCAGTCCGGCGACCTGAAACGCAGTCCCTGCCCCTCAATCCGGAACGTCCCAGGACTAAGCTTTACCACCTGCCCGGCCGGACAGGTGTCGAGAGCATGCTGAATCGTGGGTGTGTCGTCGCCTGTTCCGCCGCGAGGCGCGAGCGTCCGATAAATGATCGTCCGATCGGGAATACCGCCCACCCCGTTGAGACCCGGATTCCAAGTCGTCCTCCGATCCGCCGGAATTATGCCCGCAGCCTCGCTTTCGCCGCCCTTGGACGGCAGGTCTTTCGATGTGCCGTCGGTGATATTTTGGGCAGCGACATTAAAGGTATTCCCCATCACGATCACGCTCGCTAAGAGCATGCTCGCCATGGCGGGAGACGTACGATGTCCACCGCACGACAGAGCGCGAAAGAAGGCGAGAAACCGCACGAATACAACGCAATTCACTATCATTAACGTAGTGGGGCAGATTGATATTTTGGCATGAACTGCACGGCCCGGTAGGTAGTTAAGACTATCATAAAATATTCGTTGCTCAGGCCTGTTAGCATGCGAAATGTGCGGTCTATTGGGAGGCATTATGCGCATTGCCGTGATCACGAAAAGTTTCTCGCCTGATTATGAGCTGTGCGCAGCCCTGAACCGTTCAGTGCTGGAAAATTCACCAGAGACGGTCGAGCACCACATCATCGTTCCGCAATCCGATCGCAAGTTATTCAGCAGTCTCGCCGGTCCGCGCACACGTATACGCTGCGATGCAGAATTCCTCCCATCAAATTTCGTCCACGTTCCTTTCAGCAATATCACGGTCAATCTCAGTAAGCCGTATCCTCCCGTGCGCGGTTGGATCCAACAACAGATCGTCAAACTGGCCGCCGTCGCCAATTCTGATTGCGACGCGGTCGTAACGGCGGACTCCGACGTCGAATTCATCCGCCCGTTCGACGCCGACACATTCGTGCGCGACGGCGCCGTGCGCTTCTTCCGCAAGCTGGACCAGATCGACGAGCGCCTGCCGCGGCAGATTATTTGGCATCGCGTGGCGCACACGCTGCTCGGACTGCCGCCTGAAGAGCCGCCGTTTCCCGACTACATCTCATCACCGCTGGCGTGGAACCCCATCGTCGCCCGACAGATGTTCGAGCGGATCGAGAGCGTGACCGGAAAGCCCTGGTATACGGCGCTCGCCGGCCGCCTCGATTTCTCCGAATGCGTTCTTTACGGCGTCTTCGCCGACAACGTATGCGGACCACCGGCAAACTCATTCGCGTCGGATGATGCGTTGTGCCTGCCGTGCTGGGCAAGTACGCCGCTGAATCTCGATACCATCGCAACACTCGTCCGCGATGTCCGCCCGACCGACATCGCCGCGTTCATCCAGTCCAAATCGCGAACGTCCAAGGAAGTTCGCGAAGCCGCCTTCGCCGCCTTGCGATCGGCGCACGCGCAGAAGTCCGCCGTGACGGCACCGGCGAAAGACGCTTGAAGCAGTTGCTTTTGTAAGACGCGGCGGCGTTACGCGGCCGGCGATCGTCCCCGCGATCTCGTATCGCGAACATGCGCGATGATCAGCGGGAAGATTCTCGGACATTCGATCAGATAGCGCCGCGCCAGACGCTTCGGATCAGAGAGAAGACGATGCATCCACTCAAGGCCAAATCGCTGAACCCACAACGGCGCGCGCTGCTGCTTTAAAGTCAGGAAATCGATCGAAGCTCCGATGCACAGGCCAACGCCACGCGCCTCTCCATGCTCGGCGATGCGTTGCGCCAGAATTTCCTGCTGTGGCATCCCGACCGCGAGAAACGTCAGAGCGGCCGGATGGCTCACGACAAAATCAATGCATTTCTTGATCTCGGCTTCCGAGTTGATAAATCCCATCGGCGGCGTGTACGAAGACATGTCGAGACCCGGATAGCGCCGGGCAAGAATGGCGCAATCTTCCGCGCTCGGCCCAACGATCGCGACTTTGAGGTTGAGATCGGACGCACGCTGAACGAGCACCGCCGTCAGGTCGCTGCCCGTCACGACCGGCAAATTCAACCCGCACGCACGAGCCAGCTGACTTAAGACGCGGCTATCGCAGTAAACTTTCCACGCGTCGGCGTACCGAACGAATCCGTCGCCACCCGTCTCGTGGAGCTTGACCACGTGATGCACGTTCGGCGTCACGACATATCGGAACGGAAGCTTACCGGCGGCGAGGATGTCGTCGGCCGCACCCTCGGTGCTGGCCTCGTCGAAGTCGATGCCCAGAAACCGCACTCTACCGGACGCTGCCATCTGCGAACCCGCCATGATTTGCTTTCGACAACGCCGCGCCGGAAACGCCCGCGACGCTCACCGGGTGACTTGCATTCCAGATATGCGCCTGCTCGTCATTGAGTTCGGCCGTCGCCGCACGCTTGCCCTTGCGCAGACAGTTGTGCTGGTAGGTGCGCAGAAAACACCGGAATTCCGTGTCGTCGTAACGCGGCAGGCCTTTGAGCCAGCTTCTGAGATAGCCCCACAGCATCGCAACGCTGCCGGTCAGGCGCGGATAAACCGGCAACCGGTAAACCGCGACCGCCATGTAATAGAGCGGCGACGTACCCATGAAATACTGACCAAAACCGTGCCGGAGCCGTCCGGTCCAGATGCCGTTCTCGCTCGATCCCATCGGCCGGAGATGAATGAAACGAATATCCTCCGTATCGACGCTCTCCGCGATCCAGCCGAGCATGCGCGCCCTATGGCAATCGATACCGTCCCACATCACTTGCCGCACGAAACCGCCGATTTCCTTGAAACAAGCGGTGCGATAGAACTTCGTCATACCGACCGACATTTCATCGCCGCAGATTTCCGGCACCAGCGCGCCGCTCTGCGGGTCCGTGTACCAAGGCTTTCCAGAAGTCGTTCCGATGCGCGGATTGCTCTCCATCCGCTGCATGAGGAGTTCGAAATACCGAGCCGGCAAGTCGAGATCCATATCGAGCTTGCAGAGGTAGTCGAAGTCTTCGATCTGCACCGTATCAAGACCAGCATAGAACGCATCGATGACGCCAGGTCCAACCCGGCGGCGTCCGCGATCGCCACGGCGAACGATGCGCAAGTAGGGCAGACGTTGGGCATATTCCGCGAGGATCGCCGGCGTTTCATCCGTCGAGCCGTCGTCGACGACGATCCAAAGCGCCGGCGGCACCGTTTGCGCCGCGACGCTGTCGAGCGTGCGGCGCAGATACGCCGCCTCGTCACGGCAGGGTGAAACCAGAAGGTACCGGCGCGAAGCAGTCATGGCGACAAACACATGCCCTAAAAATTGGATTCCGTTCGATCAACCGTGAGACGGACAAAACGGATTCCCGTTCAATATCAGCGCGCGATCCCACGGAAAGAGGAGTTGACCGTTATCGTAAACGTCAGCAGTCTCAGGTAGACGCAGCATGATTTCAATGCGGCCGGGCCATTCTGCGAATTCCCAAACGATGATCGCATCAAGACGTCACCACCATATTACGAGTTGCAAGTAAGAACGATCTTTTCTCTCAGGAATGAAGTCCGTTTGACGCAGCTTATCGAACCGTCAACTCGGAACAGCGAACAACGCAACGTCAATCTCTGGCCTCGATATGGGTCCAAAGCCGCATCGGTTAAGCATCCCTTATCAATGAGCGTTGCAGGCGCGAAGCGGATGTCACAATGCTACGGCAAGCAAAAATTATTTGAAATCAGATATCGCCACCCATGCGAACAATGGCGCGGCGCACGACTTCGACGGCCAAGTCCAGCAAGTGGCGAAGATTATTTTGAGCAATCGAGCAGATAAGTACTTCCAGGAAAACGTGCCCAACGCGGGGCTCGGCCGTGCGTCGCTTCACAGCGGCATCATCGTCGTGGCTGCACGCGGCGTCGGCCTCATGTCCCAGGTCGTTTCGATCATCATCCTGGCGCGCCTCCTCACCCCGCACGATTTCGGACTTGCCGCGATCATATTTTCGCTGACCAGCTTCGGCCCGATGCTGATTGACCTCGGCACATCGGAATCATCGAGCCAGAAGACGAGCATTTCGCGCGCCGAAATCAGCACGCTGTTCTGGATCAACCTGATGATGGGCGTGCTGCTGGCCTGCATTCTAATCGCTCTGAGCGGACCGCTGGCCACCTTCTACCGCGAGCCGGAACTCACCGGCATCGCTATTTTCACGTCGATCACGTTCATCGCCTCCGGCTTGACGATCCAGCATTCGGCGCTCCTGCGCAGAGCGATGCAGTTCAGAAGCCTCGCGGCGATCGATATCTGCGCCAACGTCATCAGTAGCGTGCTGAGCATCGCGATGGCGCTCACGGGCTGGGGCTATTGGGCGCTGCTGACCAAAACCGTCTGCGCTATCTGCGTCACGGCAATCGGCGTTTGGTTCAGCTGCCGCTGGTTGCCGATGCGGCCGCACTATTCGCCGGAAGTCAAAAAATCGCTCCGGTTCGGGATGGGCGTCACCGGCTTTCTCGTAACGGACAATCTTGCGAAATCCGCCGACCGAATTGCGCTCGGATATTTCTATGGTGCGTCCGCGCTCGGATACTATCAAAACGCTCTGCTGTTTTACGGCAACGTCCTCGGCCTGCTGGCCGATCCCCTGCACCCGATCGCCGTCTCGAGCTTGAGCAAGCTCCGCAATAGCCTGAACGAATTCCGCCAGTCCTGGACGACCGCACTATCGACGCTCAGCTTCGTCACCGCGCTGATTTTCGCATTGCTTGCCGTTGCAGGCACCGACTTCATCGTCATCCTCCTCGGCGAAAGATGGGCGCCCGCCGGCACGATCCTTTGCATCTTCGCCGTGCGCGGCATCGCGCAAACATTCGAGCGAACTCTAGGATGGCTGCACGTCTCGTCGGGACGGTCCGAACGCTGGATGAAATGGGGCCTCTTCAGCTCCGTTTGCCAGATCGCAGCAGTGCTCGCCGGCCTTCCCTTCGGCGTCATCGGCACCGCGATTACAGGCACGATTATCGTCTATCTGCTCTTTATCCCGGGACTGGCCTACGCGGGCCGTCCGGTCGGGATAACGACAACGGATGTCGTCAAAGCCGTCGCGCCGCAAATCGTCGCCGGATTAGCCGCCATCGCATTGGGACTACTGGCCCGCCACTTCGTCTTCCACGATTTCAACGAGATCGTAAGGCTGGTGCTCACGGGATCGTTATGCGCCGCCGTCTACTTCCTGATCGCCGTCGTCCTCTTCCGCGTAACGAAACCGCTGACGCTCGCGCTGTCTGTCATCAGCGATTACACCATGCGGCTGTCGCGGAATTCCTGAACGGCGCGACTGAAATCGGTACGCGCCCTAGTTCGCGCTTGACGCCGCGAGACGATCCTGGCTGACCAGCCCGCGCGGGCGATGTGCCACCGCCGCGATGTAACCGTCACGTGGGCGAAAGCCCTGCATCGACCAGTTTGAAACGCTGTCAATGCTCGGATCGATCCGCAGAAGGCGCGCAGGCGCATCGGGTTCCAGGCTGACGTCGAACGCATCGAGCGGACAGCTGAGCCCGAGCCCAATGGCCTTGATGAAAGCCTCTTTTCGCGTCCAGCACGCGAGAAATGCGAGCGACTTCTGATCGGCTGGCAATGCCGCCAACGCTGCCGCCTCGGCTGGCGAAAAGAAGCGTTCCGCCAAATCATCCGCGTCTTCGATCTCACGCATCAGCTCGACATCGACACCAACGTCGCGATCGCGGCAGAAGGCATAGAGAGCCAGCGAGCCCGAATGAGAGACGTTGAAATTCAACTCCGCCGCGCGATGAACGTCGGCAAGCCTTGGCTTCCCATACGCGTTCCCAATGAATTCGATTGCACCGGGCGGAATGCCGAGCCGCGGCGCAAGCAGCTCTCGCAACATGCCGCGGCCCACGACGTAGCGCTGCTGGTGTTCGGGAAAGACAAACGTTTCGGCGTTTCGCTGCTCATCGGGCGAAAGATGCGACCATAACTTCGCGCGCACATCCTCCGGCGCATCGAGGTTCACCGCAAACACGTCGAGATCGTCAACCTCAATCGCGAGGCGTGCTGCCGGATGTCGAATGCCTTCGTTCACTTGTTCACGCGTTCAAGCCAGATTTCCCGCCAATACATCAGTTCGCCGCGCGGGCAATCGCCGGGTTCGTCGTAGCACAGGCACTCTTCGCCGAGCCCGCCGCAGCCTATCATACTGCTGAGCGTGACGGTGTCTGAGATTTCCCGCATCACGCCCGTTTGTTCATTGATCATTCTATCGACACGAGCCCTGACGCCGGCTTCGCGTCCACAGCATCTCATCATCTCGTGGCAAAGCGAGAGACCTCGGTTCGACATTTTGTAATCGAGCGTGCCGACGATCTCCGCCTGCGATTTCACCCGCACGATTTCACCGGGTTGAAGATTCAACGACTGTTTGGGTGTCGGCTTCTGATTACCTCGCAGACGATCGTCACAGCCTGAAAACCGCAGCAGCTTTTGCCAATAGAAGGTCGCGAACAGGCGTACGGCCTGAAACGCGCGAAGATCGCCGCTTAATATCTCGCTCGCCGCGATGCGCAGCCTTTTGAACTTTCCATTGATCGTCGCTTCGCGGGTCGATTTGTACAATTCCGTCGATTGGCAGAAATAATGCGTTTCATCCGTCTTTATCTTCAGCCGAGCACGCAATTCATCGAGTTTAGGATCGGCCGCGACTTGCTCTTTCTCGCTAGCCGGCCGAAGCCAACTTTCCTTCCAGTATATTCTGCATGCATGTTTACATCCGTCGTGCCCGCTGCCGTCGCAGCGCGGACCACTCAGAACCACGACATCGTTCGACGGAAATACCCGCAGCGCATGACCATCGACACAGGTTTTATGAACCTGCCGCTGAACGCGAAAAGCCTGGCCGCACCAGCCCACCATTTCCGGCATAAAAGGAAGGCCATCGAGCGCGCCATTGTCGTCGAGCGTACGCAAGATTTCATCCGCTGAGCGGACGACAACCAAGTCCCCAACCCTTAGTTTCGGCATTCGTTTACACCTGATACAGATAATCAGCCCACGGCCGTAGAAACATCACAAATTTTTACTAAAATCACTAGTGAGCAATACGTATCCTAAATAGGCGTATTAAAGTACTCCAAGTTTACGAGGGAGGCTGCCGCCAAATTTGCGTTTTGCGGCAAGCGATTGCGAAATGTTACAACAGTTCAGTGACGCCTATGGCATTTCCCCCATTCAGGCGGGAATGCTGCTGCATGCGATGACCCGCCCGGATAGCGGCATCGATATCGAGCAGATCGTCGCCAAACTCGAAAAAGACACGGATGTTGAGAGCCTTATCGAAGGCTGGCAATTTGCATTACGCCGCCATCCCGTTTTGCGCACGTCATTCCGATGGCTCGATTGCCCCGAGCCGATGCAGCAGGTTCACAAGTCGCCCGAATTGCCGGTTTCACATTTCGATTGGCGCGCCTCTGCTCCGGAGGAATTGAATAGCCGTTTGGAACGCTTCCTCGCTGACGATCGCCAGCAAGGCTTCGACCTCAGCCAGGCCCCGCTCATGCGGCTGACGTTCATCCGGACGGCGGCCGAACTCATGATGGTTTGGACGTTCCATCACATCATTCTCGATGGGCGCTCGTTCCCGATCGTGCTGCGCGATGTTTTCGACGTCGCCGATACGCGGCAAGCTTCAGAAGTGGCACTGCCCGCACTGCCCGAATTTCGCCAGCACGTCGAATGGCTGAATGACCGGAAAGATCAAGGCGCCGAACGCTACTGGAAGGACCTTCTTGCCGGGTTTAGCGCCCCGCTGAAAATCTGGGTCGAGCGAGACGGCACCGCGCCACGGAACGATAGCGGCGAAGCATTCGGCAATGTCGAAAGCCGTTTGTCTACCGAAGCAACGAAGAATCTTAGGCTAGCCGCGTCCGCCGCAAACGTGACGATGAATACGCTGCTTCAGGGCGCGTGGGCGATTTTACTCAGCCGCCTGAGCAACGAACGCGATGTTGTTTTCGGCGCAACGCGCGCTTGCCGGAAATCGGGCGTTCCAGGCGCTAATGACATCGTCGGCATTCTGATCAACACGCTGCCCGTGCGCATCAACGTCAATGGTGCCGCAGACCTCGGAGACTGGCTGCGCGCCATCCGCGATCAGAGCATCGCCACACGGGCGCATGAACACACCCCGCTTGTCAGGGTTCAAGGCTGGAGTGACATCGAACGCGGCCGCCCGCTGTTCGAAACTCTCGTCGTTTACGAACACGCACCGCTCGATGCGCAGTTGAAGGCGCTTGGCGGCGCCTGGCAACAGCGCTCGTTCCAATATATCGGCCAGACGAATTTCCCGCTCGCACTCATCGCCTATGGCGGAGAACGACTGCTGCTGCGCATCGAGTACGCACGCGATCGTTTCGAAGACGACGTCGCGCAGCGCGTGTTGCGCTATCTCGAAGAACTGCTGACCGGCATCGCAGATAGACTTGCCGGCCAGGATCACGCTACGAACCTGAACGAATTGCAGATGCTGCCCGCCGACGAGCGCGCGGCGCTTTTGGCCAACGATCCGGTGAGCCGTTCCGGCTATGCCGTCTCGACCCTGCAAACCTTGTTCGAAGCTCGCGTCCACCTGACGCCCAATGCGGAAGCCGTGGTCGCGGGCGAACTGACGTTGAGCTATCGCGAACTCAACGCCAAAGCCAATCAGCTCGCGCACGCGCTCCGGCAGAAAGGCGTAAAGCGAAACGATTTCGTCGGCCTCGCCGTCGAACGCAACGCCGACATCGCGATCGGAATTCTTGCGATCATAAAGGCCGGCGCCGCCTATGTGCCGATCGATCCGGATTATCCGAAGGATCGGCTCGCCTTCATCGTCGAGGACGCGAACGCCCGCCTCGTGCTCGCAAGCAGCACGGTCTCGGACTCCTTGAAGCTCGACGCCGAATGCCTCGACATCGCCACCGCGGGAAACGGCTTTCCGGAGACCGATCCCGAGAGCGTATCGACTCCCGACGATCTCGCATACGTCATCTATACGTCCGGCTCGACGGGCAAACCCAAAGGCGTGCTCGTGACGCACGCCAACGTCGCGCGGCTGTTCAGTGCAACGACCCACTGGTACGGATTCAACGAAAAAGACCGCTGGACGCTCTTTCATTCCTACGCCTTCGATGTCTCGGTCTGGGAACTGTGGGGCGCGCTGCTCCACGGCGGCAGCATTGTCGTCGTGCCGTATTGGGTGAGCCGCGATCCCGTCGCTTATCGCGACCTGCTCGTGAAAGAGCAGGTGACCATCCTCTGCCAGACGCCATCCGCATTTCGTCAGCTCATACAGGCGGATCTCACTGACGCTCCGGCAAAGTTCGCGCTGCGCGAAATCATCTTCGCGGGCGAAGCCCTCGAGCTGCAATCGCTCAAACCGTGGGTCGAGCGCTACGGAGATCAGAAGCCGCACCTGATCAACATGTACGGCATCACCGAGACGACCGTGCATGTCACCTATCGCATCATCACGCGCGCGGACATCGACGCCGGCACCGGCAGCGTCATCGGCGAACCTATTCCCGATCTTTACATTCTTCTGCTGGACGAACGCGGCGAACCGGTGCCTGTCGGCGTCCCCGGAGAAATCTGGGTCGGCGGTCCGGGCGTCGCGGACGGATATCTCAACCGCCCCGAACTGACCGCCCAGCGCTTCGTAACCGACCCGTTCGATCCGTTGCACGCAACGAAACTCTATAGGTCCGGCGATCTCGCACGCAGACTTCCGGACGGTGACCTGGAATTCCTCGGCCGCATTGACTTGCAGGTCAAAATACGCGGCTTCCGCATCGAGCTCGGAGAAATCGAAGCCGCGCTGAAGCAATGCCCCGGCGTTGCCGACGCCGCCGTCATCGCGCGCGAAGATACGCCCGGCGACAAGAGGTTGGCCGCCTACATCATCGGCAAGGATTCGAGTCCGCTCGACGCGCTCGCGCTGCGCAACGCGCTCACCGAAACGTTGCCGCCGTACATGATCCCGGCGCACTTCATCAAAGTGCCGGTGCTGCCGCTCAACGCCAACGGCAAGCTCGACCGCGGCAAACTCCCTGCGCCGCAGGCAGACGATCAGAGCCAGAACAACAATCAGCGGAGCTTCGTCGAACCGCGATCCGAAACCGAGCGCAAGATCGCAGACGCCTGGGCTGCCGTTCTTCGCATCGAACGCGTCGGCGCGGACGATAACTTTTTCGCACTCGGCGGCGATTCAATTCTCAGCATCCAGGTCGTCGCGAAATGCCGTCAGGCTGGCATCACAAACTTTACGACCCGCGATCTGTTCGAGCATCCGACCGTCGCCGCGTTGGCCCGCTGCATCGACAGCCGCGAGCATCGCGACATCGCGCCTGCGGCACGGCCCGCGGGCGCCGTTTCATTGACCCCGATCCAAAACTGGTTCTTCGAACAGAATTTCACGCCCCCCGATTACTGGAACCAGGCGTTCGTCTTCGAGGTGCCGCACGATCTCGATCACGCTCTCCTCGCGCGAGCGCTGACCGCAGTCTGCGATCATCACGACGCGTTCCGACTACGTTTTGCGAACGACGGAGCAAGCTGGTCGGCGCGGCTGGCTGACGGCGCACCGCAAGTCGACGTCATCAGCCACGACCTGTCGGCCATCGACGTTGATGCGCAGCGCTCGCACATCGAAAGCATCTCCGCCGCCGAGCAATCCAAACTCGACATCGCGCAAGGGTCGCTGATCCGCGCTGTCCACTTCGCCCTTGGGAAAGGTAAGCCCGGCCGCCTGATGCTGGCCGCACACCACCTTGCCATCGACGGCGTTTCCTGGCGCATTTTGTTGGAAGATCTCGAAGCAGCGTACAGCGCACTTGCGCAAGGGCGGCCTGTAAACCTCCCTCCCCATAGCAGCTCATTCCAGGCCCACGCGGCTCGCCTCGCCGCTTATGCGCGCGATCCACACGTCACGGCGACCGCACCAGTTTGGCTCCGCATGCTGGACGCGCCCGCCGCTGCGTTGCCCGTCGTCTCGCATGACGCGAGCCTCGAAACCGAAGTCACCTCGTTGACCGTCGAACTTGATCCCGCGGAGACAACAGCCCTCCTGCAAGACGTTCCGACTGCGTACCGAACCCAAATCAACGACGCTCTGCTGACCGCTCTCACGTCGGCGCTCCGGCAAACCACTGGCGGCGCATCCTTCCTGATCGAAATGGAAGGCCACGGCCGCGAGGACATCGGCGCGGGCCTCGACCTGTCGCGCAGCATCGGCTGGTTCACGTCGCTCTTTCCTTTGCGTCTGGACCTGAATGCCGATGCCTCGGTCGGGTCGGCGCTGAAGTCGATCAAGGAACAGACGCGCGCGATTCCCGATCGTGGCCTCTCCTATGGTCTGCTGCGCTACAACGCTGAAGACGCGACCGTGCGCACCAAGCTCGCGAGCGCCCAGCGCCCGCAGATTCTGTTCAATTACCTTGGACAGTTCGACCAGGTAACGCGCGACTCCTCGTTGTTCGCCTTCGCTCCTGAATCCGCAGGCCCCTGGCACGCGCCTCAGAACAAACGCACGCATGCGCTGGAAGTACTGGCGCAAATCCGGTCCGGCAAATTAAGCGTCGAATGGATCTTCGGCGAGAAGCAGATCGCGCGGGCAACCGTCGAGCGGTTGGCGACCGATTTCATAGCGCAACTCAAGGCGATCATTCGCCATTGCCGCGAGCCGCAGAACGCCGGACGCACGCCGTCGGACTTCCCCCTTCTGAGCCTGACACAAGATCAAGTCGACGAACTCTGGGGCAACTATCCGGGCTTCGGCGATGCCTATCCGCTCACTCCGATGCAGCGCCTCTTCCATGTCATGGAGCAGGCCGGTTCTTCGGTCGGGCTCGAGCAGTGGCAATTCCGGATCGAAGGCGGCCTTGAGCCTGCACTGCTGCGTCAGGCTTTCGGACAAGCCATCGCGCGACATCCGATCCTGCGGTCGGCATTCGCGACTTTGCCCAACGGCGAACCGATCCAGGTCGTGTTGCCCGAGGCGACGCTTCCCTGGCGCGAAGAAGACTGGCGTCAATTCAGTTCCGCCGATCGCCAGAACGCACTTCAGCAAGCGCTGTCAAAAGACGCACAAACGCCGTTCGACCACGCTCGCCCGCCGCTGATGCGCATCGCATTGCTGCGCACCGCCGACACCGAATGGCAGCTCGTTTGGACCACGCACCATCTCTATATCGATGGCTGGTCTTGGCCGCTTCTCTTCCGCGAAATCACGGAAATCTACGCGGCGTTGCAGGACCAGCGGCCTGCGGCGCTGCAAAGCCCCGTAGGGTTCGTCCAATATGTGAAATGGACGTCGCAGCAAGATCCCACCGGTTCGCACGGCTACTGGCGCAACGCGCTCGCCGGCGTTTCGCAGCCGACACCTTTCGCGCTTTCCAGCACACCGGTGCAAACGTCCGGCGCGACAGCTGCGCAGCCGGATGAAACCGTCGTTCGCATATCGCGCGACTTGACCAAGGACTTGCGCGCTCTGGCGCTCGCGACCGAAAGCACACCGAGTACCCTTGTGCAGGCTGCTTGGGCCCTGCTGCTCTCGCACTATGCGGACGCGCGCGATGTCGTCTTCGGCGCGACGCTCTCCGGGCGTCCGGATCATATCGAGGGCATCGAAACGCTGATCGGCCCCTGCG
>Ga0209930_1003253_pt1 | contig 16583 bp, 16 predicted proteins | sample ThiBiot_500_biof_2_FD_183948 | JGI IMG/M metagenome (GOLD analysis project Ga0209930, IMG submission 183948) | Wastewater bioreactor microbial communities from Cape Town, South Africa - Thiocy_cont_500_biof (SPAdes) | ecosystem: Engineered > Bioreactor > Thiocyanate-remediating >... | reverse complement strand
ATCAGCCTGCTGGTGCCACCGATGGTCAGCGCGCCGCTGGCCTCACCCAGATTGTTGTCCGCCGAAATTTTGAGCGTGCCGCCCGTGATTGTCGTGCCGCCGGTGTAGGTATTGGCACCGGTCAGGATCAGCGTGCCGTAGCGCTGCTTGATCAACCCGCCCGTGCCGCCGATCACGCCGTCGAAGGTCGTCATGTTCCACATGCTGCCGACCGTCAGGCTGTTGGCGCCCAGCGTCACGATGCTGCCGGCACCACCGCTGAGATCCTGGATAGTCTGGTTGCCGGTGCTGCCCGCGATGTCGAACGTAGCCCCCGCTGCCGCGAGGTTGACCCCGCTCGACGAGGCGATGCTGCCGTTCCCAGACAGCGCCAGCGTGCCGCCGTTGATCGCCGTGGCGCCGCCGTAGGTGTTGATTCCCGACAAGGTCAACGTGCCGTTGCCAACCTTCGTGATGCCGCCGGTGCCCGAGATCGCCGTCGCCAGGGTGACGTTGTTTCCGTTGGTGTCGAACGTCCCGCCGTTGCTGTCGATCGCGGACAGACGCGTCGAAATATCGATCGTGTTGCCGGCCGCCCACTGCACGCCGCCGCCATCCAAAGTGACGTTGCCCGTGCCGAAATTGCCGAGCGTCGTGAAGTTGATCAGGCCGCCCGTGATCGTCGTGCCGCCGGTGTAGGTATTGGCACCGGTCAGAGTCAGCGTGCCGCTGCCCTGCTTGATCAGCCCGCCGGTGCCTAATCCGAACGGGCCGGCGTCGACGATGCCGGCGAAGGTCGTCGAGTTGGCCGTTCCCAGGGTCAGGCTGTTGTCGCCGAGACGGACGCGCGATCCGGCCACGCCCCGAAGGTCCTGGATCGTCTGGTTGATCGTGCTGGGCGAGATATCGAAACTCGCGCCCGCGGCCGCGAGATCGACCAAGCTCGACGAGGCGATACTGCCGCTGTCGGAAAGCTCCAGCGTACCGGCATTGATCGTCGTGCCGCCCTGGTAGGTGTTGACGGCCGTCAGCACCAGCGTGCCGCCGCCGGTCTTGGTCAGGCCGCCCGTGCCGCCGATCACACCACCGTGCGTGAGCGTCGTGCCGCTTGCCACGTCGAAGGTGCCGCCGCTGTTCAATGTCGTCGCGCGCAACATCGCAAACGATGCCATCGTCTGCAGCGTGCCGCCGCCGAACGCCAGCGCACCGCTACCCAGATTGTTGTTCGCCGCAACCGAGATCGTGCCGGCGTTGATCGTCGTGCCGCCCTGGTACGTGTTGACACCGGTCAGGGTCAGCGTGCCGCTGCCGGCCTTGGTTATGCCGCCGCCGCCCGAAATCCCGGTCCCTAAGGTGACGTTGTTGCCGTTGGTGTCGAAGGTGCCGCCGCTGCTGCCGATCGGATCCAGTCGCGGCGAAATGTCGATCGTGTTGCCGGCCGCCCACTGAACGCCGCCGCCGTTCAGCACGACACGGCCGGTGCCGAAATTGGCGAGCGCGCTGAAGTTGATCAGGCCACCCGCGATCACCGTTTGATCAGTTATGGTATTGGCGCCCGAGAGGGTCCAGATGCCGGTCCCTACCTTGGTGAGCCGATTAGAAAAAGCAAGAATCGTTCCGCTGAAACTCGTCGACTTGTTGTTGCCGCCTACGTCGGCAGGATTCTGGATATTGAGTGTCCCGGGGCCGGCGATGGAGCCTATCGAGCCACCATAAGTGACAAGCACCGTACTGCCGCCGTCAACTGTTACAAATTCGGTCCCACCAGTGCTTGCACCTACGATTTGAACAAGCGAACCATTGTCCAGTGATATCTTCCCATCGCGGAGGTAGCCGCTGAAGGCATATACGAAGCTGGCGTTGAGATTGATGTTCGCCGCCTGCGCACCCGATGCATCGTTGAAGTTGACGATCGCATTGGTAAAGGAGAGCGTTGCGTTACTGGCGGTCGCAGAATTCCGAAAGTTGTAAGTACCATTCGAGAAGGTCTGTGCGGTGGAAAAATTACCGACGATGCCGCCGCCGGAGAAAGTCATCCCGCCGCTGAAAGTATAAGCTTGGGCCGTACTGTCGAACTGGAACGTCCCGACGCTGCTCGCGGAGAGGCTGACGGTCGATGTTCCCGTCGCCCCGAAGGTCGCTATGCCACTAGACGCCCCCGGCACCGGCGCGGGATTCCAGTTGCTTGCCATTGCATAGTCCGAGGTTGCCCCGATCCAGACTTGCGCGGCCACCCCAAGCGGTGTCAGCGCCGTAGCGCCCAAAAGACACGCAACCGCCAACCGCGCCTTACGCGCCACATTCACACTATGCATTTCCCGCCGCTCCCCCGGCCACCAGCTGTCGGCATCAAGAGGCCTTCATCCGGGCAAACGACGCGTGGCTAGCGGTGCGTGGACGAGGCTCGTTTCTCGTGCGGATCCTGGATTCTATCGGGTTGGCCGAAAGCCCTGGCACATGGACGGCGAGATCGCCCTCGGACGTGATCAGCATCGGCACGCCGCTCACCTCGACGGGTCGGTTGAGGGCGACGGTGAAGGTCACCGAATCGCCGATCTTGAGAATACCCTGCGCTGAGGCGGTGGACTTAACGGACGTAACCCGGACGGTCATGGCATCGCCTACTGTTCGAATAGGTTGCGCACAGGTCATACAACCCTTTTCGGCATAGGGGCGGCTCCTGGCCCACAATGACGCTGTGCCAAAACATTGTCTCGAGGGCTTGCCCTACGTCACGCCTTTGCTACGGTCGCCCGCAACCGGCCTCTCAAGGAAGAACAATGCATCGCGCGACGTTCCCGTGCGCTTCCTGAACTTTACCAGCGATGGGATCGCGCCTCGCGAGCGCTACGAGGAATGGCGCGAGCGCCCGTGGCCAAGTCTAGCCAAGCTCTTGCGGGCTCGCCGGCACGAGGGCGAGTTCTACTCGCACGCCCGCATCTTCAACCTTGGCGGGGTGGTGCTGAGCGATATGCGCATGACGGGGCAGACCTGTGAGCGTCCTCCCTCCCTCGTTCGTGCGGACGGGTTCGACGCCGTTGCTATCGTTGCCGTCCTACAGGGAGGTCACCATGGCGAGACGCGTGCCGGCTCCTTCCGGGGCGGAGTTCAAAGCATCATGGTCTGCGACATGGGTTCGTCTTCCGTCATGGCCACGACCAAGGGGCGTCTCGTCTCCCTCACCTTCGACCGACGGGAAATCCAGCGCTTCGTTCCCGGGATCGAGGCCCTGCAAGGTCTTGTCCTGTCTGACCGCAGAGCCCAGCCGCTGGTGCGCCTGATCGATATCTTGACCAAGCAGTTGCCCGAGATGGAGGAGACCGCCTCCGGCGTTGTGGGGCAAAGGCTCGTCGGCGCCCTCCTCTCCTGCCTCGGCGCTTCGGGGGCCTGCGATCTGTCGGAGGAGGCCGAACAGGTGGGTCTGCGAAGCAAGACCCGCTGGATCATCGAGCAGCGCTTCCACGAACCGGACCTGAGCGTCGCCCGCATCGCGGCGCTCGCCCGCGTCTCCCGCGCCACCCTCTACCGCTCTACCCAACCCGAAGGCATAGCGGCGTATCTGACGCGCCTGCGGCTGGCTCGGGCCGCCGAGCTGCTGCGCGATCCCAAAGATACCCGGCAGATCAGTGAAATCGCCCTCGCCGTGGGTTTTGAGCGTATCGACTCTTTCAGCCGGGCCTTCCGCACCGCCTATGGACACTCGCCCCGCGAATGGCGTGGACGCTAGAAGGGAAGACATAGAAGGGAAGACATAGATACGTTCTTTAGTGTGAGGCTGCTCACCGAATAACCATCGGTGGCGTCGGCTTGCGGTCATCAGACTCGAGGCGGCAACTGGTCAAGAGGGCATCGATGCCCTGGAGCACCGCAAGGCAGGCTCTACCCTCGATCGACCTTCCTGCAGCGCAAGGGCCTGAACGTTGCTCGACCTTCGCGTGCCCTGGGGATGAAGAAGCTGGGCGACCACAGAGCGAAGCCACCTGAGATGGCCCGCGGAGTCGAGAGCTCAATGGCCCGCAGCTAGGCGTCGATCGTGCCCGTCTACAGTGCCGGGTAGATGTCACCGCCGGCGATCTGCTGCGGCACCACGCCGAGCTTGCTCATCACCTGGCCGGCGAAACCGCCGATGCGCATCTTCACGCCCTTCATGTCCTCGGGCGTCTTGATCTCCTTGCGCCACCAGCCGCCCATCTGGGCGCCGGTTGCCGCAAACGCGACCATTTCCCCCAGGTCACCACATGATCAATGCGTGTCGATCAGCTCGAGCAAGGCGTCGGCTGCCTTGCTGCGATAGCGCTCCTTGTGGCGCAGGCAGAAGAACGGCCGCGGGCCAAAGTCGAGCGGCGCCGCATGGAGCGCACCGGCGGCGATCGTCCGCGCGACGACGAGCGAGGACAGCGCCGCGACACCGGCACCCGCCACGACCGCGGTCAGGACGCTTTCGTTGGAAGGAAGCGTCAGCGCCACCTTCAACGTCTCGGCGTTCACGCCGCGGTCGCGAAGATGGCGATCGAGCGTCGATCGGGTACCTGATCCCTGTTCACGACTGACCCAGAAGGCGTTCTGGAGCCACGCGGCATCAACGGGTTCGCGGAACGGCGCTGCACTGACCAGGACCAGGCGATCCTCGCCGATCGGCCAGCTCGCGAGCGCGGGATCGTCTATTCGGCCCTCGACAATCCCCAGATCGGCTTCGCCATCGCGGACCCGGTCGGCAGCCTGCTCCGTATTGCAGATCGCGAGGTCCACCGACAGCAGCGGATAGCGGGCATGATAGGCCGCCAGGATGGGGGGAAGCCAATAGGCGGCGGTGGTCTGGCTGGCGACGATCCGCAGGGCGCCACGACGGAAGCTGCCCAAGTCGTCCAGTACCGCTTCGGCAGCAGCGGCACGGGCAACGACTCCGCGTGCTTCGTCGAGAAAGAGACGGCCCGCCTCGGTGAGGGCAATGCCTCGTCCAACCCGATCGAACAGCTTGATGTCATGGCGTTGCTCCAGGGCGGCGATAGCGGCCGACGCTGCGGATTGCGTGACATTCAGAGCGCGCGCGGCCGCGGTCATATGCTCGCGTTCCGCGACAGCGATGAAGATGCGGAGCTGTTCGAGGGTCATTGCCGAATTTTGGCACGAACAATCAATATTTTCGATGAAAATAACAATACCAATCAATTGGAATGATTGATCGAAGAGCCATAAGCCTGCCCTGGCGACAAACGACCAAGGGCTGCCCTCGCAATGCACACTTCGTCATCATCGACGCCTGGGGCGACGCGGCGGCTGGTCATCCTGCCGGGGATCGCGCTCTGTCTTGCCGTAACGGCCGGTGCCTATGCGCTGGAATCGGCCGAACAGGTGGTGTTCGGCAGGGCGTGGCTGGAGTCCCTCGTTCTTGCCATCCTGATCGGCACGGCTGTTCGCAGCCTGTGGGCACCGTCGCAGACGTGGCGCGCCGGAATCGCCTTCAGTGCCAAGTGCCTGCTGGAAGTTGCCGTTGTCCTGCTCGGCGCCTCCGTCAGTGCCACGACGCTCTTTGCGGCCGGGCCGGCGTTGTTGATGGGCATTGCAGGCGTGGTGGCGCTGGCGATCCTCCTGAGCTTCGGCATTGGCAGACTGCTCGGACTGCCCCCACGCATGGCGCTGCTGGTGGCCTGCGGCAATTCCATTTGCGGCAACTCGGCCATTGCCGCCGTGGCCCCCGTGATCGGGGCCGATGGCGACGACGTGGCCGCCTCGATCGCCTTCACCGCCGTGCTGGGGGTAGTGGTCGTGCTTGCCCTCCCGCTGTTCGGGATCGCGCTGGGCATGGGCGGCACCGCCTATGGCGCGCTGGCGGGTCTCACGGTCTACGCCGTGCCACAGGTGATCGCCGCAACCTCGCCGCTGGGGGCGGCGGCTGTGCAGATGGGAACCTTGGTGAAGCTGGTCCGCGTTCTGATGCTCGGCCCCGTCTGCCTCGTCCTGTCACTGGTCGCTCGCCCGGCCGGCAAGGCGGCACTCGGAGAAAGGAATGCGGACGACGAGCATATCCGCGAACGCCTCCGCCTGGCTCATCTCATTCCCTGGTTCATTCTCGGATTCCTTTCCCTCGTCGCCTGCCGCTCGCTCGGTCTCATTCCGACAATGGCTCTCGAACCGCTCGGCCACGCCACGACGTTGTTGACGGTGGTCTCCATGGCCGCGCTGGGTTTGGGCGTCGATATCCGCACTGTGGTCAGGGCGGGTGAACGCGTGACAGCGGCGGTCATTCTGTCGTTGATCGGACTGGGTGCGATCAGCCTGATGCTGATCCATTTGCTCCACCTCGCATGACCCAACCTCGGCATGGCTCTAGGGGACGATCCACGCTGGCGGAGCAACTGTAGGGAGAATGCGACACAAAAAACCGTGTCATCCCGAGGCGAAGCCGAGGGACCTTTCCTGATCCATAAAGGTCCCTCGCTGCGCTCGGGATGACACCCGTTTTTGGGGCACGATTCGTCCGACGGTGGCGCGCTCCCAGCAAGAGCATTGCGCGTGCAGCGTCGACCTGCGCAGACTTCCGCCAACGAAAGCGGAGGAAACAATGTTCATCACCCGGCGCGGCATGGTCGCGGGGCTTGCGACGTTTCCGGCGTTCGAGACGCGGGCTGAACAGCCCTTTCCCAGCAAGCCGCTGACGCTTGTCGTGCCCTTTCCCGCGGGCGGTCCCGCCGACACGTTCGGACGTCCCCTGGCGCAGGGGATGAGCCAGCGGCTGGGGCACGCGGTGGTCGTCGAGAACAAGAGCGGTGCCGCGGGCGTCACCGGCATCGACTTCGTCGCCAAGGCCGTCAGCGATCCGCACGTCATCGGCCTGATGAGCGCCAGCGCCGGCGCCATCATGCAAAGCCTGATGCCCAAGATGCCCTACGACCCCGCCAAGGACATCGCACCGATCACCCTGGTGGTGCGGGTGCAGGAAGTGCTGGTGGTCAGCGCCAAGCTCGGCATCACCGACTTCAAGACCTTCGTCGCCCGCGCCAAGGCCACCCCCGGCAAGCTCACCTACGGCTCGGCCGGCACCGGCGGCATCACCCATCTCGGTACCGAGCTGCTGAAGCGCGAGGCCGGCATCGACCTGCTGCACGTGCCCTATCGCGGCGCCGCGCCCGCCACCAACGACCTGATCGCCGGCACCGTCGACTGCGCCCTGCTCGATGTGCCGGTGCTGCTGCCCCATATCCGCTCCGGTGCAGTGAAGCCGCTGGCCGTCAGCTCCGACGCGCGCGCCGCCCTGCTGCCTGACGTGCCGACCATGTCCGAGCTCGGCCTGCCCAAGGTCAACTCCGACAACTGGTACGCCCTGGTGGCGCCCGGCGAATCGAGCCCGGCGGCGCGGCAGAAGATCCACGATGCGGCGGTCGCCACCTTGCGCAGCCCCCAGGTCAGCGATGCCTTTGCCGCCGTCGGCGGCGTGGCCGTCGGAGGCACCCCGGCCGAGCTGGCCGCCTTCCTGAAAACCGAAGCCGTGAAATGGGCCGAGGTGATCAAGCTCGCAAATGTAAAGCTCGAGTAGATGAACCCTGAGAAGAGTGTGACGCGTATCTCATGACCCTGCCGATAGAGCGTGGGCTGGCGAAGACCTTCGCCGGCCAGATCCACTACAGAAGCTGTGGCCAAGGCCCTACCGTGATGGTGAGCCACATCAACCAGCAAAGCTCGGCGCTGATGATCGAGCTGCTGCAGGCGCTGGGCGCGCATTTCCGCGCCGTCGCCATCGACTATCCCAGCCACGGCCATTCCGATCACATCGACTGGCAGCCGCGCATCGAGGATTACGCCCGCGCCGTGATCGAGACCATGGATGCGCTGGGCATCGAGCGCGCCTTTGCGCTGGGCGAGGCGGTGGGCGCCGCCGTGTCGATTGCGCTGGGCGGTGGCTGGCCGCAGCGCATCGACAAGGTCGTGCTGGTGAACACGCCCTTCTTCACCGACGCCGACACCGCCACGCGCGACATCGCCGACATCGCCAAGGTCCGCCCCTCCGACGCCACCGGCTTCCCCGCGCCCCGCAGCATCGACTACCTGCTGCAGAACGATCCCGAGCATGCGCCGATGCAGCCGACGCAGTCCTGGATGGACCGCATCAACGTCGCGCAGTTCGAGATCGGCCGCGACCGCTGGCAGGCCATGCAGGCGCTTTCCGCCTTCGACACGCTGGGCGGCATGGCGGCACTGCGCTGTCCGACCCTGATGCTCTATGGCGAGCATTTCATCTACGGCCGCCATCGCGCGCTCCTGCAGGCGAAGTGCCCGCAGGCGAAGGCCGAGATCATCGCCGGCGGCCGCTTCTGCATGAGCTGGGAACGCGCGCAGGACGTGGCGAAGCAGGCGAAGGCGTTTCTGGGGTGATGGGGGTGATGGGCGTAGTCACAGATCGCTTTCGCATCGCTGCGGCCGCCTGGCTTTCATGCTCCTCTCCCCCGCAGGGGGAGAGGCTAGGTGAGGGGGTGAGGACCTCTCAGTCCGCACGCTCTCTCCGCGATCCACACGCCCTCACCTCCCCGTTGCTACGCAACGGGTCCCTTCCTCTCCCACTACGTGGGAGAGGACGAAAGGCTGCAGGAGCGGTCGCGTGAAAGACCAACTCGCACGCTTTCCGCGGCTGGGCATTGCCCATCTGCCGACGCCGCTCGAGCCGATGAAGCGGCTCACCGCGCATCTGGCACCCGACGGTAATGGCCCGCGGCTCTGGGTGAAGCGCGAGGACTGCACCGGCGTCGGGCTGGGCGGTAACAAGCTGCGCAAGCTCGACTATGTGCTGAGCGAGGCAGTGGCCTCAGGCGCTGACACCCTGGTCTCGGGCGGCGTCGTGCAGTCCAACAGCCAGCGCCAGGTCGCGGCCGCCGCGGCACGGCTGGGCTTCCACTGCCACCTCGCGGTCTATCACGGCCGGCTGGCGCCGCCCGCACCCGACTACGAGCGGACCGGCAATGCCCTGCTCAATCGATTGTTCGGCGCAACGTTGCACGACGTGCCGTGGAACGGCGATCGCAACGGCGCCATCCGGGACCTCGCCGAGCAGCTGCAGGCGCAAGGCCGCAAGCCCTATCTCGTGCCTTACGGCGTCTCCAGCCCGCTGGGCGCCGTCGCCTATGCCTCGACCGTCGTGGAGATCGCGGCCCAAGCCGAGGCGCTGGGCTTCACGCCGCACGCCATCGTCCATTGCTCGGGAAGTGGCGCAACCCAGGCTGGCCTGGTCGTCGGCGCGCGCGCCTGCCTGCCCACGACAAGAGTGGTCGGCATCGATATCGATGCCGAGCCGGAGCGCGTGCGGGCCGACGTGCTGCGTTTCGCTGAAGGCGCAGCCGATCTCCTGGGCGAGCCTTTCTTTCCCGAGGGTGTCGAGGTGGTCGCCGGTCTCGCCGGCCCGGCCTATGGCGTGCCGCACGCCGCGACGGTCGAAGCCATTCGCCTCGGGGCCGCGCTCGAAGCGCTGGTGCTGGATCCCGTCTATTCCGGCAAGGGACTGGCCGGCCTGATTGCGCTGATCAGAACGGGCCGCTGGACGGCGGGCCAGGATATCGTGTTCATCCATACCGGTGGGGCGCCCGCTCTGTTCGCCTACCGTCACCTGTTCGACTGACCTCGGAGAAATGCATGCTCGACCCAGAAGCCCGCACGCTGCTCGACCTGATGGAACAGGCCACCAAGGCCGGCCGTCCCAAGCTCGAGAGCCTGCCGCATGCGATCGGCCGCGCCGCGGTCGACAAGATGTCGGAGGACAGCGAGGCCGATCCGCCGGAAGTGGCGTCTGTTGTCGACGGCACCGTGCCCGGCCCCGCCGGCGCAATCCGCTTCCGCCGCTATCGGCCGCTCGGCGCCAAGCCCGGCCCGCTGCCGACCCTGATCTACTATCACGGCGGCGGCTTCGTGATCGGCAGCATCGAGACCCACGATTCGACCTGCCGACGGCTGGCCAACAAGAGCCGCTGCCAGGTGATCTCGATCGACTATCGCCTGGCGCCGGAACATCCCTTCCCCGCCTCGACCGACGACAGCCTCGCTGCCTTCCGCCATATCCGCGACAATGCCGCGAGCTTCGAGGCCGATCCGGCGCGCCTAGCCGTGGGCGGCGATTCGGCGGGCGGCGCCATCTCCGCCGTGGTCTGCCAGGCCTGCCGCGACGCCGGCGATCCGATGCCGGCCTTCCAGATGCTGATCTACCCCGCGACCGATTCCAGCAAGCAGAGCACGTCGCGCACCGCCTTCGCCGAAGGCTACTTCCTCTCCGGCCCGCTGATGGAATGGTTCTGGAAGGCCTATGTGCCGGCCGGCACCGATCTTTCGGATCTGCGCTTGTCGCCGCTGCTCGCCAAGGACTTCAAGGGCCTGCCGCCGGCTTTCGTCCTGACCGCAGGCTTCGACCCGCTGCGCGACGAGGGCCGCGCCTATGCCGACCGGCTGATCGACGCCGGCGTGAAGACGACCTACGTCAACTATCCCGGCACCATCCATGGCTTCTTCTCCCTGACGCGCTTCCTGCAGCAGGGCCTCAAGGCCAACGACGAAGCCGCCGCGGTGATGGCGGCTCATTTCGGGGTGTAGAGAGACTTTCGCGATCACTCGTCTTTCGCCTCCCCATTCAAATGGGGAGGTGCCCCTGTAATCAGGGGCGGAGGGGTCATGGGCCCCTCCGCCAGAAGACAAGAGCGCGACTGGAGTCGCGCGGTCCCAGCCATGAGCGTCATTGCCGCTCATGTAGGGCTTATGACCCCTCCGCCCCGTAAGACGGGGCACCTCCCCATTTGAATGGGGAGGCGAAATTTCACACCGTCACCGTCTCCAACCTCAGAAAGCCGACCGGCTGGTCGAAGCCTTTCAGGGTCACTTCTTCGCTGCGCTTGGGCAGGTCGGCCAGCAGTGCCTGCACGGCGGGGTCCTCGGCGACGGTGCGGCTGAGCACGATGTCGCCGCCGCGGCTCTGGCCCTGCAGGCGGGCGGCCATATTCACGGTGGAGCCGAAGTAATCCAGCCGATCGTTCAGGGTGACGACGACGCTGGGGCCGGCATGGATGCCGACCTTGAGCACGAACTCGGTGTCGGCAGCGAGCTTGGCCTGCATGGCAAGCGCCGCCTTCACCGCATCGGCCGGATCACCGAACGAAGCCATGACCGCATCGCCGATGGTCTTCACCACCGCTCCGTCGTGATCGCGCACGATCGCGGCCAGCAGCGCAAAATGCTCGCGCACCAGGTTGTAGGCCTTGGCGTCGCCCACCCTTTCGTAGAGCGCCGTCGATCCCTGCAGGTCGGTGAAGAGCAGCGCCACCTGGCCGACACCCGCCTCGTCCCCCGGGCGCAGGGTGGCGGCGGCGAAGAGATCGCGAAAGGCCTGCAGGGAGATCACTTCCGGCGCCGTCAGCGCCTCGCGCGTCCAGGTGCGATCCTCGATCAGCGCCGCCACCTCGAAGCCCGCCATGTTCTCGAAGGCGATCCTGCCGAGCTTCACGGCGCTGCCGGCTTCGACGCCGGCCGCCGTCACGCGCAGCCCGGGAAAAAGCCCGCCGCCGGCGTGATCGAAGTCGACCACGGTGCCGGGATGCAGGGTACGCAGGCGGTAACGGCCGGCCGGCAGCTCGACCTCGATGTCGCGTTTCTCGCCCGGCGCCAGCAGCACCTGCACGACGACATGCGGCGTGGCCATCGGGCCGCTCAAGCAAAAGCTGCCATCCATCAGCGGACGGATCGCCGGAGTAGGTGCAAAGGAGAGCTCGACGTTCTTCTCGAAGTCGCGGTCGTAGTCGATGTTGCAGGAGGGGCAGTGCGCGCCGCGCGGCAGCTCCGACAGCGCCGCGACGCTGAGCTTGGGACCGCGGCAGTTGGTGCAGAGCAGATCCCAGCGCATGGTGAGGAGACCGGCGCGCACTGCCGCCAGACAGGTCTCGATGGCGGTGCGTTGCGGCACGTCGAGCTGGCGCGCCAGTCGCTTGGGCTTGAGCGGCGCGAGATCGCTCGCCATGCCGCCCAGTACTGTGGCTGCGAGGATGCGGCCAAGATTGTTGCCGTAGGGGCTGCGGTCGATCTCGACCGCCAGCGCTTCGGCACGCGCCTGCGCGCCCTCCGGCAGCGAGGGCGGCGGCATCTCGAACGGCGTCAGCCGCTCGCCGCGCAGATAGGAAGCCGCCTGCAGCATGCGCTTCTCGACGGCCCCGCCCGCCTGCTCGGCGAGCCGCGCCCCGAACAGGCGCCCGGTGAGGCTGAGCGGCTCCCATTCCAAGGTGTAGGTCACCGTGCTGCCGCCCTTGGCGTCGGCGACGAGATCGAACACGGGACCGAAACGCCGGAACGGCCCCTTGGAGAAGACCCGTGTCTGCCGGAAGTACCTGCCGGCCACCCATTCGTAGGGCTTCTCCTCCCATTCCAGGGTGAAGCCCGCGACCTTGCCGCGCCCGCGCCGCAGCACCGTGCCGTTGGTTTGCGGCGTCTCCTCGAGCGTATAGGGCGGCAGCCCCATCGCCTCGTTGAACCGGCTGGTGTCGGCCAGCAACGGCCACAGCTCGTGCGGCGGCAGGTCGAATGTCCAGGTCCAGGTACGGCGGGAAAGAGACGGCATGGTGCTGTTACTGTAGCACCCTGCCCGTTGGATGCCTCGCGCGGGATCACAAGCCGGTGAGGGTCGAGCCTCGTGGCGCACCGCCTTCCGCTTCCCGCATCGCGAACCCTGCTTCTGTCTTTGATGGTTCCCCCCTGCTCCCGGCGCGATAAGATCGCCGCCAAAGACTCGCAATGACGGTGGCCATGCCAGACAAGCACGAACCGCACGACGATCATGATCATGATCATCATCATGACCATGGTCATGATCACCACGGGCACGGCTCGGAACTTTCCGAGATGCAGCTGCGCGTGCGCGCCCTGGAGACGGTCCTGACCGAAAAGGGCTATGTCGATCCCGCGTCGCTCGACCGGATCGTCGAGGCCTACGAGACGCGGATCGGTCCGCATATCGGCGCGCAGGTTGTGGCACGCGCCTGGGCGGATCCGGCGTTCAAGCAGAAGCTGCTCGAGGATGCGAGCCGCGCCATCGAGACGATGGGCCTGAAGCAGAAGGTCGGCGACCATCTGGTCGCCGTGGAGAACACGCCCACGACCCACAACATGATCGTCTGCACGCTCTGCTCCTGCTACCCATGGGACGTGCTGGGGCTGCCGCCGGTCTGGTACAAGTCGACGCCCTACCGGTCGCGCTCGGTGAAGGAGCCTCGCACGGTGCTGGCCGATTTCGGCGTGACCCTGCCGGCCGACACCACCATCCGCGTCTGGGACTCGACGGCCGAGACCCGCTTCATCGTGCTGCCGATGCGCCCCGACGGTACCGACGGCTGGAGCGAGGAACGGCTGGCCGCGCTGGTCACGCGCGATTCGATGATCGGCACCGGCCTGGCAAAGACAGCCGCTGAAGCCAACGCAGGGGCAGGCGCATGAACGGCATTCACGACCTCGGCGGCATGGACGGGTTCGGCAAGGTCGAGGCCGAGCCCGCGGAGCCGCCCTTTCACGATACCTGGGAGGGCCGCGCGCTGGCACTCAATCGCCTCATGGGGGCGACCGGTGAATGGAACATCGATGTCGGTCGCTACTGGATCGAGACCCTGCCGCCCGCGGTCTATCTCAACTCTTCCTACTACCGGAAATGGACCCTGCGGCTGGAGCGGCTTTGCGTCGCCCGCGGTCTCCTCACGCAACAGGAGCTCGACGCCGGACACGCAACGGGACCGGGCCGGCCGCTCAAGAAGAAGACTGCGACGCCGGCCGAAGTCGATCGGCTCCTCGTGCGCGGCAGCTACAGCCGGCCGGCAACGGCGCCGGCGCGCTTCCAGGTGGGCGCGCGGGTGCGCACGAAGAACATCCATCCCGCCTCGCACACGCGCCTGCCGCGCTTCGCGCGCGGCCATGTCGGCACGATCGAGCGGATCCAGGGCTGCCACGTCTTCCCGGACGCGGCTGTCGCCGACGGCGTCGAGCGGCCGGAATGGCTCTACACGGTGACCTTCGAGGCCTCGGAACTATGGGGCCCCGACGCCGACCCGACGGTGCGCACCTCGATCGAAGCCTTCGAGCCTTACCTGGAGGCCGCGTGAGCGAGCACGGAGAAGCGCGCGACGTCCGCGCCGCGCTGGACGTCGTGCCGGGCATCCCCTGCGAGGGCGAGGCGCCGGTCTTCGCCGAGCCCTGGCAGGCCCAGGCCTTCGCGATGGCGCTGACCTTGCAGCAGCGCGGCGTCTTCGCCTGGTCGGACTGGGCGACCCTGCTGGGCGAGGAGATCAAGAAGGCGCGTGCCGAAGGCGACCCCGACGACGGCAGCACCTATTACCGGCATTGGCTCGCCACCCTCGAACGCATCGTCGCGCAGAAGGGCATTGCCTCGCCCGAGCTGCTCGACCGCTACGCCCACGCCTGGGACCACGCCGCCGACCGCACGCCGCACGGCGAAGCCATCGAACTGAAGCCCGAAGATTTTCGCTGAGGCGAGACCGAGAGCGAAAGCGCACGTCGCTCAATCGCGCTCTGTCATTCTCCTCTCCCCCGCTTCGGGGGAGAGGACAAATGAGTACAACGAAGCACTGGACTACAGGAGCGCTATTCAATGAGCGAGAAATTCGCCTTGCCGAAAGGCACCACCGACTGCCACGTGCACGTCTACGGTCCCTTCGATCGCTTTCCGCCAGTGCGCGAGGGCAAGTTCTCGCCGGCGCGCGAGACGCCGGTCGAGAGCCTGCTGGCACTGTGGGACTCGCTCGGCATTGCCAAGGGCGTGATCGTGCATGCGCTGGCGGCGGGCGGCGATAACGAGGTGACGCTCGATGCGCTGAAGCGCCATAAGGATCGCCTGCGCGGCGTGGCGTTGCTGAAGCCCGACGTGAGCGACCGGTGGCTCGACGAACTGACCGACGCCGGCTTCCGCGGCGTGCGGATCAATCTGCTGCGCCAGGACGGCAAGGCGGTGTCGTCGGGCGGCATGAGCCTCGAGGATCTGCGGCCGCTGGCACCGCGTCTCGCGGAGCGCGGCTGGCACGTGCAGCTCTGGATCGAGACCGGCGACCTGCAGGCGCTGGCGCCGGAACTGGAGAAGCTGCCCTTCGACTTCGTGATCGACCATATGGGCCGCACCATGGCCGACAAGGGCGTCGACTATCCCGGCTTCCGCGACTTCTGCGACAAGCTCAAGACCGGGCGCTACTGGTGCAAGCTCTCCGGCGCCGACCGCAACACGCGCCGCGGCTCGGGCAAGGGGTCGGCCTTCGACGATACGGCGCCCTTCATGGAAGCGCTGGTCGCGGCCAACCCTGATCGCCTGGTCTGGGGCAGCGACTGGCCGCACGTCGGCCACGCTGTGGCCGACGTGCCTCAGGAAGACGACCTGCTGCGCCTCTTCTTCCGCTGCGTTCCCGACGAGGCCGTGCGGCGCAAGATCCTGGTCGAGAATCCGGCACGACTGTACGGCTTCTAGACCTGCGCTCCCACGGCGCGAACCTCGGCAAGTTGCCTGTGTGCGTGGTCGTCGTCCCAGCAGACGGCGGCTTCCCAGGCGGCCGACGCCTGCGCGGCGATGTCATGCGCGCCGTCGTCGAGGCCGGCGGCATTGTGGGGCAGCACCAGGTCGAGGTCGGGGACGTCGACATGCGACTCGTCCCAGTCGATCAGCGCGACCCGATCCGCCGTCATGCGGACGTTGCCGGCGCTGTTGGGGTTGCCGTGGACCACGCATGTCTGGTGTCCGGCGAGCCGCGCCCACGCCGCCCGGCATCGCGCAACGCCCTCGGGCGGCATCGCGCCGAGATCGATTCTCGTCCCGGTCTCGGCGTGCAGGAGGTCGGTCGACGATCGCCAACCTGGGCGCTGCGGCCAGCCCTGCGTCAACCGATGCAGGTGCCGCAAGGTGTCGGCCACGCGACGCCAGTCGGCCTCGGTCTCGGGCGGCCTGCCCTCCATGTACCTCATCACCACCAGACCGTCCGCGAACAGCCGGCCGTCCGTCGTCGGGATCGGCACCGGCACGGCCAGGCCTTGGCGGTCGAGATGCTGGAGGAGCCCGGTCTCCCACGCGAGATCGGCGTCGCTCCTGGTCCCCAGACGACCGACGGCAAGGCGCCCGTTGAGGCGCACGCTCCACACGTCATTGGCCACGCCGCCGGTGAGGGGCTCGATGCGAGCGGCATCCTCACCCCATAGCCCGAGCGCCTTCCATCCTGCCGGCGACATCGTCGCGCGTTCCTTTTCTATCGCGGCGAGAGCGTGTAGATCAGGTGCCCGGTCCACCAACTTGCGGTGCCGTTCAGGCGTATGGCGAACAGCCCGATGCCGGCGATCAGGGCGATCCAGAACAATGCCGTCGGCACCTTGGCTCTGATCGCGACAAGGCCTGCGATCACCAGGGCGTCGAGGCCGACCTCAAGATAGGTCGAGAAGCGTCCCGGATATTCGTGCGCCGGCGTCAGCAGGCGCCAGAGAAAGGAGACGATCAGATAGCCTGCCGGCACGTAGCGGACGAACGGGCTGGTAGCCGTCGACGACTGATCGCTCATGGCGCTCCGATCTCCCCTTTGTCAGCAGTATGACGAACATCGGGTCAGGCTGCCTCT
>Ga0209930_1003249_pt1 | contig 16616 bp, 8 predicted proteins | sample ThiBiot_500_biof_2_FD_183948 | JGI IMG/M metagenome (GOLD analysis project Ga0209930, IMG submission 183948) | Wastewater bioreactor microbial communities from Cape Town, South Africa - Thiocy_cont_500_biof (SPAdes) | ecosystem: Engineered > Bioreactor > Thiocyanate-remediating >... | reverse complement strand
TTAAATAATCTACCAAGTTGCCTTTGTTGAGAAAAAATATTGAGTTCTGTGTATCAAGTTGTATGAAATGTTTTATTGCAATTATTGTAATGTCCCTTCCAAGGGACATTCGGCTTTAAAGGGTTAAATTCCGTTTCTAAGTAAAAATTCGACTGTATTCACCTCAGGGAAAACGTTAAATTTCGTTTTTTCCCAAAAAAAAGTCATTTTCACGAAAATTACATTCAAAATTAACTTTTCCTATTGAAATTTCATTCTAAAGATATTTTTATACGCAAAAAAGGCATTTTTTCGGCGTCAAACTTGAAAAACCAAATGAAATTTTGTATTTCCAGCGTCTAAATTCCGTTTGGAAATCAAAATTCGACCGTATTTCACTGTAAACTCAACTTTTCCTATCAAAAAGACCTTTTTTCTCTTAGTTTCCAACGCTTAACTAGAAAAAGGAGAGAAAATTTATATTTTCAGCACGTTAATTCTGTTTTTCTATCAAAATTCCTTTTCTAATTCACAAATTCAACGAGATCTTTGACAAAATCGAACAAAATTTCGTTTTTTTTCTCTAAACAAGTCATTTTCATGAAAATTAACTTTTCTTATAGAAATTTCATTATAAAAACCTTTTTCTCTGAAAAAAGGCCGTTTTTTTCATTTTTCATCGCGAAACTTGAAGAAAAAAACGAAATTTTGCATTTTCAGCACGCTAATTCTCTGTCTCAATTAAAATTCGATCGTATTCACATTGAAAATGAACTTTTTCTATCAAAATTTCTCTAAACAAGTCATTTTCACAAATATCACAGTCAAAATTAACTTTTCTGTGCCAAGAACAAACAAATCGAAGAATTAAGAAGATGATCAATGAGTTTGAATGAATTAATGAAGAAAGAAAAGAAACACTCAATGATAGAGAGAAGTTCATTCACACTTCAAGACAACAGAACGAGCAAAATTAATGAAGCGGAAAAGAACAAATAAAGACATTCACACATGATCTGGTTTAATAGAACAGTTGACGTCCTTCATCGTTCACCGAGATTTCTAATGCTAATTGTGTTACATTGTTTAAATCTGAAGCAACAGATTGTCTATCGCGTTATACGATCTCATTTCCATTACTTTTCTCATGGACTCTTTGTTAAATTTATATATGCAAGATGTTCTCTCTCTTCTCTCTCTAGGTAGAAATACCTAGAGTCAATGGAACATAGATGGAGTCAATCACGAAGTCTATCACTCCATCAGTCAATCGAACTTTCAGCTCAATTGAAGTTAGATTCGTTCAGTGATTGATTCACACACTATTACATTCTTTCTACACATGTTAATCTTTCTATTCGTATAACTTTTATCTTATCAATAAAATATTGATTGGATACTTCGAGTAAACAATCAAACCAAACTCATTGTCAATTCAATAGTCAACAATTCAGCAAAATAATCAATCAGCGCATTTTTTCGTTACATTTTCCTATGGAAATTTCATTATAAAGACCTTTTTCTTTCGTTTTTCATCGCCTAATTTGAAGAAAAAAACGAAATTTTGCATTTTTAGCACGTTAATTCTCTTTCGAAGTCGAAATTCGACTGTATTTCACTGGAAACTCAACGTTTTCTCTCGAAACGATCTTTTTTTTTCGTTATTTTTCAACGCTAAACTTAAAAAACGAGAGAAATTCTCCATTTCCAGTACCTTAACTCTTTTTTTTTCTCTTAAAATTCCTTTTTTAATTCACAAACTGAACGAGCTCTAAGACAAAATCGAACAAAATTTCCATTTCCAGCATTTAAATTCCGTTTCGGAGTCAAAATTCGACTGTACTCACCTCAGGGAAAACGTTAAATTTCGTTTTTTCCCAAAAAAAAGTCATTTTCACAAATATGACAGTCAAAATTAACTTTTCCTATCGAAATTCACCTATAAAGGCCGTTTTTTCGGTGCCAAACTTAAAAAACGAGAGAAAATTTACATTTTTACCTCGTAGAAAAACTTCAAATTTCGTTTTTTTTCTCTCAACAAGTCATTTTCACGAAAATCACATTCAAAATTAACGTTTCTCATTGAAATTTCATTATAAAGATCTTTTTTCATCGCGAAACTTGAAAAACAAAACGAAATTTTGCATTTTCAGCACGTTAATTCTCTTTTTCAATCAAAATTCGACCGTATTCACATTGAAAATGAATTTTTTCTATCAGAATTTGGTTTATTTTCAAAAAACAAGTCATTTTCACGAAAACTACATTGAAAATTAACTTTTCTTATTGAAATTTCATTATAAAGACCTTTTTGTCTGAAAAAAGGCCGTTTTCTTTTATTTTTCATCGCCAAACTTGAAAAACAAAACGAAATTTAGCATTTTTAGCACTTTAATTCTCTTTCTCAATTAAAATTCGATCGTATTCACATAGAAACTTAACTTTTTCTATCAAAATTTCGCTAAACAAGCCATTTTCACGAAAATTACATTGAAAATTAACTTTTCTTATAGAAATTTCATTATAAAAATCTTTTTGTCTGAAAAAAGGCCGTTTTTTTGCATTTTTCAGCGTCAAACTTGAAAAACAAAACGAAATTTAGCATTTTCAGCACTTTAATTCTCTTTCTCAATCAAAATTCGATCGTATTTACATAGAAACTTAACTTTTTCTCTCAAAATTTCTCTAAAGAAGTCATTTTCGCGAAAATTACATTGAAAATTAACTTTTCTTATTGAAATTTCATTATAAAAACCTTTTTTCATCGCGAAACTTGAAGAAAAAAACGAAATTTTGCATTTCCACCACCTTAATTCTCTTTCTGAATCAAAATTCGATCGTGTTCACATTGAAAATGAACTTTTTCTATCAAAATTTCGTTTTTTTTTGTCTAAACAAGTCATTTTCACGAAAATTACGTTGAAAATTAACTTTTCTGGTTCAAATTTCCTTAATAAAGACCATTTTCTATCAAAATTTCGCTAAACAAGCCATTTTCACGAAAATTACATTGAAAATTAACGTTTCTTATAGAAATTTCATTATAAAAACCTTTTTGTCTGAAAAAACGCCGATTTTTTCTCATTTTTCAGCGTCAAACTTGAAAAACAAAACGAAATTTAGCTTTTTTAGCACTTTAATTCTCTTTCTCAATTAAAATTCGATCGTATTCACATAGAAACTTAACTTTTTCTATCAAAATTTCGTTTTTTTTTGTCTAAACAAGTCATTTTCACGAAAATTACGTTGAAAATTAACTTTTCTGGTTCAAATTTCCTTAATAAAGACCATTTTCTATCAAAATTTCTCTGAACAAGTCATTTTCACGAAAATTACATTGAAAATTAACTTTTCCTATTGAAATTTCATTATAAAAACCTTTTTTCTTTCGTTTTTCATCGCGAAGCTTGAAGAAAAAAACGAAATTTTGCATTTTCAGCATCTTAATTTCATTTCTCAATTAAAATTCGATCGTATTCAAATTCAAAATGAACATTTTCTATCAAAATTTCGTTTTTTTTCAAAAAACAAGCCATTTTCACGAAAATTACATTGAAAATTAACTTTTTTTACAGAAATTTCCTTATAAAGACCTTTTTTTATCAAAATTCGATTTTAAATTGACAGATTTAATTCGTTCATCGAAAATGAATCAATCCTGAGTTGTTTTTTATTTTAAAACAAAAAAAAAAACTATCATTTATACGCAATCAGCGCCCATCGTCTGGGCGATTTCACCGAATCGAACATCGGCACAAGAAACACGTTTGAACTCTCTGAATTCTCCCTAATAAACGCCAATCGATCCAATAGAATCAACATTTCAATCAAATTCGCGAATAGAACCTTTAATTTCACAAAAACCTCCATTTGTTCCCTCATTTCCTCGCCAAATCTCCTCTCATACCTCTCGATCACCTCTTTTGTAATTTTCTTTTCATCTAACTCGAGTTTTTTTCGACAAAATCATATTTGTTTCACTAGAAACTCAACTTTTCCTATCAGAACGATCTTTTTTTCGTTATTTTTCAAGGCTAAACTAGAAAAACGAGAGAAAATTTACATTTTCATCAGCTTAATTCTCTTTCTCAATCAAAATTCGATCGTATTCACGTTAAAAATGAACTTTTTCTCTCAAAATTTCTCTAAACAAGTCATTTTCACGAAAATTACATTGAAAATTAACTTTTCTTGTTGAAATTTCATTATAAAAACCTTTTTCTTTCGTTTTTCATCGGCAAACTCGAAGAAAAAAACTAAATTTCGCATTTTCATCAGCTTAATTCTCTTTCTCAATCAAAATTCGATCGTATTCACGTTAAAAATGAACTTTTTCTCTCAAAATTTCTCTGAACAAGTCATTTTCACGAAAATTACATTGAAAATTAACTTTTCTTATTGAAATTTCATTATAAAAATCTTTTTGTCTGAAAATAGGCCGTTTTTTTTCATTTTTCGACGCCAAACTTGAAAAACAAAACGAAATTTAGCATTTTCAGCACTTTCATTCTCCTTTTCAATCAAAATTCGATCGTATTCACATAGAAACTTAACTTTTTCTATCAAAATTTCGTTTTTTTTTTGTCTAAATAAGTCATTTTCATGAAAATTACATTCAAAATTAACTTTTCTTATTGAAATTTCCTTAATAAAGACCATTTTCTATCAAAATTTCTCTAAACAAGTCATTTTCAGTAAAATTACATTAAAAATTAAGTTTTCTTATTGAAATTTCCGTAATAAAGACCTTTTTCTATGAAAATTTCGTTTTTTTTTTTGTCTAAACAAGTCATTTTCACGAAAATTACGTTGAAAATTAACTTTTCTGGTTCAAATTTCCTTAATTAAAGACCATTTTCTATCAAAATTTCTCTAAACAAGTCATTTTCATGAAAATTACATTCAAAATTAACTTTTCTTATTGAAATTTCATTCTAAAGACCTTTTTCTATCAAAATTCGATTTTAAATTGACAAATTGAACGAGTTCTTCGAAAATGAATCAATCCTGAGTTGTTTTTTATTTGAAAACAAAAAAAAAACGCTGTCATTTATACGCAATCAGCGCCCATCGTCTCGGCGATTTCACCGGATCGAACATTGGCACGAGAAACACATTCGAACTCTCTGAATTCTCCCTAATAAACGCCAATCGATCCAATAGAATCAACATTTCAATCAAATTCGCGAATAGAACCTTTAATTTCACAAAAACCTCCATTTGTTCTCTCATTTCCTCGCCAAATCTCGTTTCGTACTCGTCAATCACCTCTTTCGTCACTTTTGTTGAGTCTAATTCGAGTTTTTTCACCGCTCGTTCGACGTATTCGTTGAAATCCTTCGGTTTTCTCTTCATTTTGCCGAGTTCGACTCGTTTTTCGAGTTGAAAGATCTCGATTAACATAACTTGAAACACGGCTCGATACCAGAGACCGTCGTTCTTTGTCTCATCGATTCGATTGCGTTCGAACGATTGAACGGCGAGCATTCGAGCGTTTCGACCGAGAATCGAACGGTTTTTGATTAAAATTCGGCTCAGAGGAAAACCTTGAGCATCGGTGCGATGAGTAAACGGATTTGGAGAGAATTTTTCGTCGAGTAGATGGTAGCAGCAGCCGACGTTGACCAGAGAATGAACGTGAGAGTTCGAGAGATAGTGGTGGATGAGAGAGGTCGAGAGAGAACCGCACGAGTGCAGACCGCAGAGGAGGAACGAGGAGGACGGATAGTGGAAGGTTGAGGAGAAGAGAGACTCGAAATTGGTGCAGGGAGTGATGAATGTCGAGATCGATTCGAATGTTGAACGTCGCGGAATTGAATTTGAATCAGAATTTGAAGAGTTTTGACTTGATTTAGTGATCTTATTCAAGATTGAGTCGGAATTTGAAGATTTTGAACTTGATTCAGTAGTTTCAGTGCAGTTTGAGTCAAAATTTGCGGGCTTTTCACTTGAATTACTGATTTTCGTGCTGATTGAGTCCGAATCAGTCGATTTTTCACCTTCACCATCAATTTGAGGACAATTTCGATCAGAATTTGAAGATTTTTCATTCGATTTAGTGATTTGAATGCGAATTGAGTCTGAATTTGAAGATTTTTGACTTAATTCAATGATTTCAGTGCTGATTGGACCAGAATTTGTAGGTTTTGAACTTGATTTAGCGATTTTAGTCAAGATTGAGTCCGAATTAGTCGATTTTTCACCTGTTTGATCGATTTCACTGTAGATTGAATCAGAATTTGCACGTTTTTCACCTTCATTCTCAATTTGACTGCAGATTCGATCAGAATTTGAAGTTTTTTCACTTGATTTAGCGATTTCAGTGCTGATTGAGTCACAATTTGCTGATTTTTCATCCTCACAATCAATTTGAGCACAAATTTGGTCAGAATTTGCTGATTTTTGACTTGATTTAGTGATTTTAGTGCTAATTGAGACAGAATTTGCAGGTTTTGGACTTGATTCAGTAGTTTCAGTGCAGTTTGAGTCGGAATTTTCAAGTTTTGAACTTGATTTAGCGATTTTATTCGAGTTTGAGTCGGAATTTGAAGATTTTTGGCGTAATTCAGTGCGTTCATTGCAGATTTGATCAGAATTTGTCGATTTTTGACTTGATTTAGTGATTTTATTCGAGATTGAGTCTGAATTTGCAAGTTTTTCATCTTCAGCATCGATTTGAGTGCAAATTTGGTTCAAATTTGAAGATTTTGAACTTAATTCAATGATTTTTGTGCTGATTGAGGCAGAATTTGCTGATTTTTCACTTGATTTACTAATTTTATCGCAGATTGAGTTTGAATTTGAAGGTTTTGAACTTAATTTCATGATTTGAGTGCTGATTGAGTCAGAATTTGCTGATTTTTCATCGTCATCATCAATTTGTGTACAAATTTGGTCAGAATTTGAAGTTTTTTGACTTGATTTAGCGATTTTAGTCAAGATTGAGTCAGAATTAATCGATTTTGCACTTGATTTCGTGAGTTCATTGCAGATTTGATCAGAATTTGACATTTTTTGACGTGAATTAATGATTTCAGTGCTTGTTGGACCGTAATTTGAAGAGCTTTGACTTGATTTAGCGACTTTAGTGCTGATTGAGTTGGAATTTGAACATTTTTGACTCGATTCAATGTTAATTGGATCAAAATTTGCAAGTTTTTCACTTGAATTACTGATTTCAGTGCGTATTTGATCAGAATTTGCCGATTTTGAACTTGATTTAGTGATATCAGTGGAAATTCGGTTGGAATTTGACGGTTTTTCACTTGATTGATTGATTTCAGTGTAGATTGAATCAGAATTTGCACGTTTTTCATCTTCATTCTCAATTTGATTGCAGTTTGAGTCAAAATTTGAAGATTTTGAACTTGATTTAGCGATTTGAGTGCTGATTGGATCAGAATTTGCTGATTTTTGACTTGATTTAGTCATTTTAGTGCTAATTGGATCAGAATTTGCAGGTTTTGGACTTGATTCAGTAGTTTCAGTACAGTTTGAGTCGAAATTTGAAGATTTTTCACTTGAATTAAGGATTTCAGTGCTAATTGGGTCAGAATTTGCTGATTTTTCATCTTCATCATCGATTTGAGTACAAATTTGGTCACAATTTGCAGTTTTTTGACTCGAACTACGAATTCTAGAGCTGATTAAGTCAGAATCAGCCGATTTTTCACCTTCACCATCAATTTGAGGACAATTTGCAACATAATTTGAAGATTTTTGACTTGATTTACTGATTTTATCGCAGATTGGGTCAGAATTTGAAGAGTTTTGACTCGAACTACTGATTTTATTGCAGATTGAGTCAGAATTAGTCGATTTTGAACTTGATTTAGCGATTTGAGTGCTGATTGGATGAGAATTTGCTGATTTTTGACTTGATTTACTAATTTTATCGCAGATTGAGTCTGAATTTGAAGATTTTTCACTTAATTCAATGATTTTAGTGCTAATTGAGGTAGAATTTGCTGATTTTGAACTTGATTCAGCAATTTGATCAGAATTTGACGTTTTTTGACTTGATTTACTAATTTTATCGCAGATTGAGTTTGAATTTGAAGGTTTTGAACTTAATTTCATGATTTGAGTGCTGATTGAGTCAGAATTTGCTGATTTTTCATCGTCATCATCAATTTGTGTACAAATTTGGTCAGAATTTGAAGTTTTTTGACTTGATTTAGCGATTTTAGTCAAGATTGAGTCAGAATTAATCGATTTTTCACTTGATTGATCGATTTCAATGTAGATTGAATCAGAATTTGCAGTTTTTGAACTTGATTTAGTGAGTTCATTGCAGATTTGATCAGAATTTGAAGATTTTTCATCGACATCATCAATTTGAGTACAAATTTGGTCAGAATTCGAAGATTTTTGACTTGATTTAGTGATTTTATCGCAAATTGAGTCAGAATTTGCTGATTTTTGACTTGATTTACTAATTTTATCGCAGATTGAGTCTGAATTTGAAGAATTTTGACTTGATTTAGCAGTTTGATTGCATATTGAATCAGAATTTGTGGTTTTTTGACTTGATTTAGCGATTTTAGTCAAGATTGAGTCAGAATTTGAAGAGTTTTCACCATCACCATCAATTTGAGGACAATTTCGATCATAATTTGAAGATTTTTCGTTCGATTTAGTGATTTGAATGCAAATTGAATCAGAATTTGAAGATTTTTGGCGTAATTCAGTGAGTTCATTGCAGATTTGATCAGAATTTGGCGATTTTTGACTTGATTTACTAATTTTATCGCCGATTGAGTCTGAATTTGAAGAGTTTTGACTTGATTTAGTCATTTTAGTGCTAATTGAGACAGAATTAGTCGATTTTGAACTTGATTTAGTCATTTGATTGTAGATTCGATCAGAATTTGAAGTTTTTTCAGTTGATTTAGCGATTTGAGTGCTGATTGTATCAGAATTTCCAAGTGTTTGACTTGATTTAGTAGTTTCAGTGCAATTTAAGTCGGAATTCGGCGATTTTTGACTTAATTCAGTAGTTTCAGTGCAGTTTGAGTCAAAATTTGAAGATTTTTGACTTAATTCAATGATTTGAGTGCTGATTGGATCAGAATTTGCTGATTTTTCATTCTCATTATCAATTTGAGTACAAATTTGGTGAGAATTTGCAGTTTTTTGACTTGATTTAGTCATTTGATTGTAGATTTGATCAGAATTTGAAGATTTTTCATTCGATTTAGTGATTTGAATGCAAATTGAATCAGAATTTGAAGATTTTTGACTTAATTCAATGATTTTAGTGCTGATTGAGTCAGAATTTGCAGTTTTTTCACTCTGATCATCGATTCGAGTGCAATTCGCATTTTTGTTATGTCTAAGCACGAGTTTTTGTCGTTCGTACGCGCTTTCAACGGTTTTTTCATTGAGTTCGATGCCGAGAACCGGTAGATTGTAATTGTACGCCAATTCAACGCCCAAATAACCCCGTCCACTGCCGAAATCAATGATCTAAACGAAAAAACTCTTTTCCTTTTTTTTTTTTCAGGAGAAATCTACTGATTGAGAATTGGAAACAATCGCAATTTGATGAATCACAGGCGCGAGAATTTCGATTTCGTGAGATTTCTTTTGACTTGTAAATATTCGAGTCGAAGATTGAACTGATTGATTATGAAGAAATCGAGATTTGTCAGTTGTTAATCCTTCGATTTGCTTTCGAAAATCGGTGAATCGATGCAAAAATTGATTTAATTCGATGTTTTTTGTTGAAATTTGCTCGTTATAGAGATTTATATCGCGATAATTCTCTCGAATACATTCGGGAACGAATGTGTTCCAATGATCGTTAGTTAGATAATCAACATTATGACTGTTCAATAACGGCAAATAGCCGGAGAGAAATTCGTTTAATGCGAGAATAGTTTCGTCTAACATCTACAAAAGCAAATACGGACACCCTAGTGCGTGATTAAAAATATACAATCGTGAGATTCAAAAAAAAAAGCGGAGAGTCTATCGACGAGCCAACCAAAAGAACACTGTCGCACCAGCAGTCGCTAGCGCTAATTTGCCGATTTGTATTCCGGCCCAGGACGCGAGTAAATTCTTGGCCTTTTCCGATTTCGCATCGAGAGTCAAGAATTTAATTTGTTCGATCGTTGGATTTTCAACAAACGTCGCGTACGGAATACCAGCGAGCATCAAACCCGAGCCGATAAGCCAATAGTTATCCTTGGTTTGTTGGTAGGCCAACGCTCCTGAAATTGCACTGACACCGAGCAAGAGACTCGTCAAACATTTCGATCGTTTGTACGCTTCGACTAGTTGAGGTAGAGCGTGTTCACCGGAGATATGCATGCGAGAATCGTGATTGACGAAGATCTCGCCGAGACCTCCGCCGACACTCGCGATTGACGTCCAAATTGCGACCTAAATTAAGCGAAAAAATTCGAGATTTTCGAACGAGAAATTCGAAACGTACATCAAAGCCGTAAGATGCAATACGATCGAAGAGATTATTCGGTACGACAGACATGTTGTTTTTACGAGAAATGACAGAGAGTACGTGCGTGATGCAATGGCGATGAGTCATCGGAGAAAAAAAATTATTTTTTTTTGGGATTTTGTTGTTTTTTTGTTTTGATTATTTTTTTTATTGAGAAAATAGAATTTATTTTGAATTTTTTTGGGGAGGTAATTTTCTGATTGGTCGAGACGATCGACCAATTGTAAGGCTTTCCGTTGAGTCTGTGCCTTCTTCTTTATTCAAAATGATTTATATAGGAAGAGTTGCACATGAGAGAACAAAGAGGAAGAAGTACAAAACCACAATTCACAATCACAACCATACATTTAGCTTGATGTATTATCAAACTTTTATAAATAAAACAGGGATGAATGTAACGAAAAAAGGTGAAACGTGCTGATTATTCGTTTGCTGAATTGTTGACTATCGAGTTGACAATGAGTTTGGTTTGATTGTTTACTTCAAGTATACAATCAATATTTTATTGATAAGATAAAAGTTATCAGTAGTGTCCAATTTGAAAATTGAATTCAATTGAAATTTCAACTTTCAACTTTCAATTTTTTTTTTATTATACAAGCTGTGATCTTAGTAGATCCTGACAGTTCCATTAAAGTTGAAAAAGAAAGACAAGAGTATACACAGTTCACTCATTATAAACAATAATATGTTAAGAAGTAAGAAAGAGTACATACATGTCCAATTTGAAAATTGAACTCAATTGAAATTATTTTCTTCAATTGAATTTTCAACTTGAGGGTGAGGGTAAGGGCGTCTCTTTGTGAACGTAGAAAATTGAAAATTGAAAGTTGAAATTTCAATTGAATTCAACTTTCAAATCGGACACTACTGAAAGAGTACAATTAACAATGTAAAAAGAAAAAAAATGCCGATATTATTCGATGAAAGGACAATAGTAAAACAACAAAGAGAAAAATATTACATAAAATTAAAACCTGTGAAACAAGGTTTATGAATTACAAAAAAAAAGAAAGAAATGAGAAAACTATTTTATTTCGATCTTTAAAGTTTGTATCAAAATGCAAGGGGTAAACAACTGAGACTTCGCGTCTGAAGTCATATGAAATCCATCTGAATCAATGAGATCTTTTGAAGTCCCACGATGGTTTTGAAGTCAATTGGACTGTAATGAAGTCTCTTGAAGTCCATAAAAGTCTCCTTGCAATCCCTTGAAGTCTATTGAAGTCTCTCGAGTCTCTTGAGGTCTCTTGCAGTCCCTCGAAGTCCCTCGAAGTCCCTCGGAGTCACTTGAAGTCCTTTGAAGTCCTTTGAAGTCCTTTGAAGTCTCTTGAAGTCCCTTGAAGTCTCTTGAAGTCCCTTGAAGTCCCTTGAAGTCCCTTGAAGTCTCTCGAAGTCTCTCGAAGTCCCTCGGAGTCTCTTGAAGTCCCTCGGAATCTCCTGAAGTCTCTTGAAGTCCCTCGGAGTCACTTGAAGTCACTTGAAGTCCCTTGAAGTCTCTCGAAGTCTCTCGAAGTCTCTTGAAGTTCCATTAAGAATTACACGCTTCATGTTACTAGGTAGATTTTGCAATAACCTTAACGAAAAATCTCAAATTTTCCATGTCTTATTGTGGTTTCAACAAATTAACCCTTTGAGTCCTGATGGCGTGCATACATACGACCGTTTAGTAGTTTTGAATAACCAAAACATGAATTTAACTCTCACCCTCAAAAACTAGTGCAAAGTATTGTTCAAATACCAGCGCTATGAAAATACGGCAATCTAAATCTTAAAGATTTAGACTCAGTATATGGTCTACTCATATGCTAAGAAACTCCAGTGAAGTCTTTTGAAGTCTTATGAAGTCTCATAAAGTCCGATGAAGTCTTATAAAGTCCGATGAAGTCCCTTGAAGTCCGATGAAGTCTCATGAAGTCTCATGAAGTCTCATGAAGTCCTTTGAAGTCCTTTGAAGTCCGATGAAGTCTTATAAAGTCCGATGAAGTCCCTTGAAGTCCCTTGAAGTCCTTTGAAGTCCCTTGAAGTTCCTTGAAGTCCCATGAAGTCTCATGAAGTCTCATGAAGTCCCTTGAAGTCTTATGAAGTCTCATAAAGTCCGATGAAGTCCTTTAAATCTCGTAAAGTCATGCGACGTCACTAAAGTCCCTAAGAGTCTATTGAAGTCTAATGAAATCTTAGAAGTTTCTGGAAGTCTTATGAAGTTTCTTGAACTCGTTTGAAGTCTCCAGAAGTCCTTCAAGTCTCTTGAAATCTATTTTAGTCTTTCGAAATCATTTGAAGGCTTTAGAAGTCTTTCAAACTCTTCGAAGTCTATCAAGTCATTGGAAGTCTTATGAAGTATTGCGAAAAAAGTGAAGTCACATAGGGGGAAGTCTTTTGAAGTCTTTAGAAGTCTTTGAAGTCTTGAAGTCTTGAAGTCCGCTGTTTCCCCCTTGTCAAAATGTTATTGCGAAATCCTCAAGAAGAGACAGTTCATCAATCTCGTAGAATATGTTTGAGGATTGTTCTGGAAGCGTGTTCTACATAACGTTTAGATTTTCGGAGACAATTAATAGTGAATTCCCCATTTAACCAGGATTTTCTAAATTCGGTAAAGTTTGCTTTTTCGAATAGTAGAGTCGGCAAAAGAGATTAGGAAGTTGTGCCAATAAGAAGCAGATCTATCTATTAACATTTTTTCATCAAGAGCAAATGAAAAGAGAATTTCATTCCAATGTAAACAGAATAACGCTCTACAAAGAGAAGTACAGGGTGTTCCAAAAGTCCCCTCGGAAAGTTTTTATTAATATCTCCTATACAACAAAAGCAATTTAATTCTTTTTTTTTACAGAATCGTAGTACATTCTCTCAAGTTTTATTTCATATGATTTGGTTTACAATAAGTTTTCAAAATGACCTCCGTCAACCTCAATACATAATTCCATTCTTTTTGAAATGTTTTATTTTTTTTATTTTTTAAATATTTTTATTTTTTATTTATAAAAAATATTTTTTTTATTTTTTTATTCTTTTTTAATTTTTATTTAAAAAAAATATTTTTTTTATTTTATTTGAAATATTTGGTTCAAATTTGGCCATCAGTAAAACAATTTTTATTCTAATGTTTATGGGAACGGTCATTTATCTGAAAATAAATAAAACAAAACTTGAGAGAATGTACTACCATTCTATAAAAAAAAAGAATTAAATTGCCTTTGTTGTACAGGAGATATTAATAAAAACTTTCCGAGGGGACTTTTGGAACACCCTGTAGAATAGTAGTGAGAGAGATCATCTTGTTGTTTTTTTGAAAGTAACCGAAAGATAGGATAAATCCAGGTAAATAGTGGAAGAACAAATGATGAGAAAAGAGCTTTACGTAGTGAGGGAGAAGTACATCCAAACAATTTAAAAGACTTTTATTAAAGATATTCTTTGTCGTATTTTAATTTTTGTAGATTTGACTAGTTTCGACCAGCCTAGTTAACTTTCAACTTTCAATTTTCAAATTGGACATGTATGTTCTGTGTCTCTCACCATCTTATATAATTATTTACGAACTCATTCATATCGCGAGATTTTCTTACTGTTTTGTGCGGCATCTGTTGGTTCTTTGATGAGTGTCGATGAATCCGAACCGAAAATGGACACGTAGGAGTGCGCAAAGTGGTTTGATTTCCGTGTGAAAAACAATTGGCACATGTCTTGAATATCAATTAGCGAACAAAAGAAACGATTGATTATGCACGAGCAAAGTCTCTTTGTTTCTTTCTTTCTTCGATTTACACACGCCGACAGACACATCAATCATGCACATCGTTGTAACATTGAATTTGTTAATTCTCATGATTTCGATTTTAAACGTCGATTCTCAGCCAGTTAGTCAAATTGAACAGATCTGTTCGACGATTGAGAAACGTTTTGCTGTTCCATTTCCTGATATGCATCGATTCCTATCGACAAGTCATCGAGTGCATAAACATGGACGACAAACACATCATGAACATGGAAGTAAAAAACAAGATTTTCACGCGTATTTATGCAGTTTGAACAAAGATTCGGAAGAAATGTCGAATTTTATTAATATTTTCATCGGCGAACATGGACAAGCGCCGGCATTCAATATTTTCGAATCATGCGAACAAATCTCGAAACGTGAAAACGTCAATCAAGTCTGTTCAGATCGTTTGAACAAACGATGGAAAAGTTCAGTCGAAGGCCCGATGGCTATTGATTTTATCAATCAAATGCTTGAAGCACGAAAAGTTCAATCGTATCCTTATTCATCCGAAATCGATCCTTATTTAGTGTAAGAAACACACATTCTTTTGTTTTTTTTTATTGCACAACGACGAAAAAAAAAAACTATTTTTGTTTGTTTTTTTCTATTTTAGAGGAAAATGACTGACTAATCTGTTCGAGTTTGTAACCAAACTTCGAGTTGCTGAAGATGATAAATAACTAATTCTGAAAATAAAGAATTGACCCAAGCAAACCACGCACGTGTATACTCTTTCGGATTATTCACATTGAAACTCTCATGCATAGAAAAAGTGCCGGCATGACTGACTTCTAACCGTTGCCAAACCGACTCGAGAATGTCAGTTGAATTGCTCGTCAAACCTTCGATAATAATCGACATAGGCCAAACGAATTGACCTTGGAAAAACTGAGGATTGTCTTTCGAGAGCAGAAATCTTCGTGTTGCCCGAAGAATTTCACCGTCGGGATCACGAGGATTTTGAAAGTGCAAATAGGACGCCGACCCATATGTTCTATTACGATCAAATTGTGGCGTAATTACGATGTGAATTCGTAGACTGTATATTACACCAATTGTTAGCGAATTTCTCTATTTATATTAAGAATTTAGCGTTTCTAGATGATCGATTTTATTTACTTTTCAAGAAAATCTGTCAAAAAAGCTACACGAGTTCAGTAAAATCAATATACATCTACTAAGAAAACGAGATAACAAAGAAAGTTGGAGCCGCCGTTTCCGTACTCGTTTGTTATATGAAGATTTAAACCGAAACATCTGAAGAAAAAAAAAGAGTACCTGTTGATTTTTGGATATTTATTCGTATTCTTGATAAAAAATACCCAAAAAATCATAATACACTGTAGAGAAAGAATTTGAATTCAATTTATTGATCTAAATTTTTATTTCAATATGAAAAATTGGTTGAAAGTTTGTACCTAATTTAGACAGACGTAGTTGTACAAACTAAAAACAAATAATGACTTCGGCAAGTTGAATAACATCAAAATAATAATGCATTCGCTAAGTCGTATATGAGTTTGAGTCCCTGCAACTCACTAGACTCTCTTTGATAAAGATATCATGCATAAATTCCTTTCCATAGAAATCCTCTTTACTGACCATTTGAAATTAGAAAAATCATCGTGAAACGTGTAGACATCTATATATGGAGTCATGTTAATCGTTTTTATAGTGTAAGAAAACCGTTAGACAAAATGGCGACGAATGGCCTCCACATAACCGAACGCACCAATCAGAAATGGCGCTAGTAGTCTATTTCTATTAGTGATACGATCGTAATTACGTCACACTAAGTATACTCGCTATAGACATCTATCGGTACGATGAATGTGGCGTAACTGCCCAAGAAAGCGAAAATTAAGGGATGACGGGCGTCATGACTAGTCCACTTTTTGAGAATCGTCTTTTCCTGACGTCTGGCCTAGTCAACAACGTCTTTGAACCTAGTCATGTCTAGTCCGCTTCCTTTTTTAAATCCGTCAGGACTAGTCGGACGACCAAAATACTAGAGATTATAGGTGGATTTGAACACAGAACGCAACATTATTTGAGACATGACGGTAATACTGACGGTTTTGTAAAACAATGATATGGACAGATGTCATTGCATGTTTATAGTCTAGTCATTTGTTCCGGAAAGACGCGTCTTGGACTAGTCTGTGAAAGATTAACGTAGACGAAGTTCTTCTCTGAAATCTTGACTAATCCACAACTAGTCAGATTGAATGTGCGGACTAGTCAGGTAATGGTGTCATGATGCGCGTCCATTTATCAACTACTACTTAGGGTATACCAAAAGTAACGAGATTTATATTTCAGTAACGTATAGTAAGTTCGAAAAACTTTCTCTCTACATAGTGTGATAGAAAAAAAAATTCTCTATTTTTCGATGCTATTTGATTGAAC
>Ga0209930_1003239_pt1 | contig 16696 bp, 18 predicted proteins | sample ThiBiot_500_biof_2_FD_183948 | JGI IMG/M metagenome (GOLD analysis project Ga0209930, IMG submission 183948) | Wastewater bioreactor microbial communities from Cape Town, South Africa - Thiocy_cont_500_biof (SPAdes) | ecosystem: Engineered > Bioreactor > Thiocyanate-remediating >... | reverse complement strand
TGCGGACGTCAACGGGTTTCATGACCACGTCAGAACGTGCCGTCTGCCAAAATCCATATGAGGACGCACGCTTATAGCAGGTCGCCGCGATCCTGCCTAGAGTGTCAAAACGGCTTCACGATCACCAGGATCACGATGACGATCATGAGCACGGTCGGAATCTCGTTGATGATCCGCCAGTGCCGGGCCGGTTTGGTGTTGCGGTCTTCCCGGAAAGCCCGCGTTGCGGCCGAGAGGTATCCGTGCACGCCTGAGAGAAGCAGCACGCAGGTGAGCTTGGCGTGGAACCAGGGCGCCGCCCAATAACCGCTTTGCCATACAAGCCAGATGCCCAGAACCCAGGCGACGATCATCGCCGGCGAGGTGATGACGTTGAGCAGCCGCCCCTCCATCACCTTGAAGGTCTCGGACTGAGCGGAACCGACCGGCGTGTCGGCATGGTAGACAAAAAGTCGCGGCAGATAGAGCATGCCCGCCATCCACGCGATCACCGCGATGACGTGGAAAGCCTTGACCCACGGATAGAGCGCGTCGCCGGCGGCAAAGATCAGCACGCCGGCAGCAACCGCCGTTATGACCAGCGAGAGCACCGCTCGAACCATCGGTGAGGTCATCGCAGTCCCTTTCGTCTCAACGGCTCCTGCGCAACCGTTCGACCAGGCGCGCAACGTTCTCAGGTGGCGTGTGCGGTACGATGCCGTGCCCAAGATTGAATACGAACGGCAGCCCGGTCATCGCATCTCGAATGTCATCGACGCGCTTGTCGAGAGCCTCGCCGCCGGCCGCCAGCAGCAACGGATCGAGGTTGCCCTGCACGACCCGGCCCTTGCGCGCCGTCTCCTGCATCAAGCCCAGGGGACACGACGTATCGCAGCTCACACCGTCGACGCCCGTTCCCTTGAGATAGCTGTCGAGCAAAGCCGCTGACCCGCGTGGAAATCCAATGATCGGCACGTCCGGATGCCGGGCGCGAACTTCGCGAACTATCTTGGCCGTCGGAGCGATCACCCAGCGCTGAAATTGATCTTCGGCGAGACTTCCGGCCCAGCTATCGAAAATCTGCAGCGCATCGGCGCCAGCGCGAACTTGACCCGACAAATATTCGATCGACGCATCCGTCAGCAGCGCAATCAGCCGCTGAAACCCATCCGGATCGCGATACGCCCACTGCCGCGCCGCGCTCTGATCGGACGATCCCCTGCCTTCCGCCACATACGTCGCAACCGTCCACGGAGCCCCGCAAAATCCAATCAATGCCGTTTCACGCGGCAACTCTCGCCGGAGCCGCTCGACCGTTTCGCAAACCAGCGAAAACTTCGTCGGGGTGTTCGATAGGGCGAGTCGGTCGAGGTCAGCAAGCGTCTGAATCGGATCGAGCCGCGGGCCCTCGCCTTCCTCGAACCGCACCGTCTGTCCGAGCGCATCGGGAACGACCAGGATATCGGAAAACAAAATCGCAGCATCGAAACCGAACCGCCGGATCGGCTGCAGAGTAACCTCGACGGCGAGGCGCGGCGTGTAGCACAGCTTGAGAAAACTCCCGGCTTCGGCGCGCACCTGCCGGTATTCGGGAAGATAGCGGCCAGCCTGACGCATCAGCCACACGGGTGGCGGTGAAACCGCCTTCCCCGCAAACGGTTTTAGAAAGCGCCGTTCTGAAACGCCGCCATCTGCCTCACGCACCACGTCACTTCCCTTCACTTAGAAATCCAGAATTTCTTGAAAGTTATTTTTAAGACTCTTAGCGCCGTGGTAATCGGGGATCAGTCCTTCATCCTCCGCCGATCAACAGCCTGCCAACACGCAACCAATCTCCCTACGATCGATAGTGTGTTTTCGCTTCCCAAAGCAATAGACCGATAAGCCTCACGTTAATCAACGGCTTGTCGATGCCCTGCGTATCGGCAACGATTGCAGACCTTGTTGACAACCCGCGTATGGGCATTGGACAGATCGGTTGTCCATAGGGATGACGTTTCGTCGAACAATCTCTTCCGTTTTCGCCGAGATGTGGGTATCGCCGTGGGTGAAACGGCGGTTGTTATCTCAACCTTCTCCGTCTCGACCCCTGGCGTGCATAACGTCCGACTTTTAAACAGGCTCCGTTCGAAATTTAAGAGACAGGCACCGTCGATGGCATTGCCGAGCATGTTCCACATGCACCTCGTCTCGGACGCGACCGGAGAGACATTGGTTGCGATCGCCAAGGCGGCAACGGTCCAGTATCAGAACATCCGCGCCATCGAGCACGTGCATCCGCTCGTACGCACGCAACGCCAGCTGAAGCGCGTGCTGAGCGACATCGCGCAGGAACCGGGCATTGTTCTCTATACCGTGGTCAACAAAGCGCTGGCGGATGAACTCGAGACGCATTGCCAGCAACTCAAAATTCCATGCCTCGCAGTCTTGCAACCGATCATGCAGGTGTTCGAGAGTTATCTCGGCGCGCCACAAACGCCGACCGTCGCCGGACAGCATGTGCTCGATGCCGATTATTTCCGCCGCATCGATGCGATGAATTTCACGATGGCGCACGACGACGGCCGCCTGCCGGACAATCTGAGCGATGCCGATATCGTGCTTCTCGGCATTTCGCGCACCTCGAAAACGCCGACCAGTCTCTATCTCGCCCAGCGCGGCTACAAGACGACCAACCTGCCGCTCGTCCCGCAGGTGCCGTTGCCGGAACAACTGCTCGAACCGCACTCCGCGTTCATCGTGTGCCTAATCGCCAACGTCGATCGCATCGCCGACGTGCGTCGCAATCGCGCCGTGCTGATGGCCGATCGCGATCTCGAATCCTATGTCGACCGTGATCTGATCTCCGCCGAAATCGCCTACACGCGGAAGCTGGCGGCGCAACACAGCTGGCCCATCATCGACGTCACGCGCCGTTCGATCGAAGAAGCCGCGACGATGATCTTGAAGCTTTTGCAGGATCGCAAATCCGGCCTGAAATCGGAATCGGAGTCACCTCGTGCCTGAAGCCACCCGTTTGATTCTGGCGTCCGGCAGCGCGGCACGCCGAACCCTTCTCGAAGCGACGGGGCTGATCTTCGATGTCATCCCGGCAAACATCGATGAAGGCAAAATTCGCGACGCTATCATAGGCGCAACCGCAAACGTCGAAGGCAGCGATATCGCCAGCGTTCTCGCGGCGGAAAAAGCCCGTCTCGTTTCGATCGAGCACCCGAACGCTCTCGTCGTCGGCGCCGATCAGGTCCTGACGCTGGGCGGCAAATTTTTCTCCAAAGCTGAAAATCTCGCCGAAGCCCGCGAAATTCTGTCGATGCTGCGCGGCCGAACGCACGAACTCGTCTCGGCGGTTGCACTGGCGCGCAATGGCGAAGTGCATTGGCAAACGAGCGCGACGGCCGAGATGACGATGCGCTCGTTCTCCGACGAATTTCTCGGCTGCTACCTCGAAAAAATGGGTGATCGCGCGCTTCAGATCGTAGGCTGCTATGAAATCGAAGGTCCGGGCGTGCAGCTCTTCGAGGAAATCGACGGCGATTATTTCACGATCCTCGGTATCCCGCTGCTGGAGCTTCTGGCGCGCCTCCGCCATGAAGGCATGGTCACGGCATGACGCGCGCCTGTGTCATCGGTTGGCCGATCGCGCACTCGCGCTCGCCGCTCATTCACAATCACTGGCTACGCCAATACGGGATTGATGGCTCCTATACCCGAGAGCCGGTGAAGCCTGAAGATCTGCAAATTTTTTTGCAGTCGTTGAAAGCGCTGGGACTCGCGGGCTGCAACGTCACGGTCCCGCATAAGGAGACGGCATTCGCACTTGCCGCCATTCGCGATCCCTCAGCCGTCGCCGTCAGCGCCGCGAATACGCTCTGGCTCGAAGACGGCCGCTTGGCCTGCGCGAACACCGATACCTACGGCTTCATGGCCAATCTCGATGCCGCTGCGCACGATTGGCGAAAACGAGCCGGGCCTGTTTTGATCCTCGGCGCGGGTGGCTCGGCGCGCGCTGTCGTTTATGGATTTCTTGAAGCCGGTATCGGCGATATTCGCGTCTTCAATCGCACGCTTGATCGTGCGCAGGATCTTGTCCGTCATTTCGGCGCGCGCGTCTCGGCCCATGCCTGGGACGACAGAAATGAGCACGTCCCGGAAGCCGCCGTCATCGTCAACACGACGACGCTGGGTATGAACGGCACCGGCACCGTCGGCATCGATTTCACGCGCGCGCAGTCAGGCGCCGTCGCCGCTGATCTCGTTTACGTGCCGCTCGAAACGGAATTCTTGCAAACGGCACGCGCCAACGGACTGATCGGTGTCGATGGCCTCGGCATGTTGCTGCACCAGGCCGTCCCCGGCTTTGAAAAATGGTTCGGCGTGCGCCCCGTCGTGACGTCCGAACTCTATCAGATCATCGCGCGCGATATCGGCGGTGCCAAATGCTGATCGTCGGCCTGACGGGCTCGATCGGCATGGGAAAATCCACGGCCGCCGCGCGGTTTCTCGAACATGGCATTCCGGTTTTCGACGCCGACCGCGAAGTGCACCGGCTTTACGCCGGACCGCTGGCCGACGAGATCGAGCAGGCGTTTCCTGGCGCGACGACGGACGGCAAAGTCGATCGCGCGAAATTGTCGGCGCTACTGCTCGGCAAGCCGGAAAAATTCGCTGACCTCGAACGGATCGTCCATCCGAGAATCCGCGCCGGCGAACGCCGCTTCATTCAAGCCGAGCATGCGAAAGGAACGCCGATTGCCGTCCTCGAAGTGCCCCTGCTTTTCGAGGCCGGCGGCTATGGCGCGGTTGACGTCATCGTGGTGGTGAGCGCGGACGAGGCGACGCAACGCGCGCGTGTTCTGTCGCGCCCGGGAATGACGGAATCGAAATTTGCGACGATCCGCAGCCGCCAGCTCTCAGAAGAAAAAAAGCGCGCTCGCGCGGATTTCGTTGTGGAAACAGCCGGAACTGTCGAGAGCTGCAACAGCCAAATCGATGCCGTTATCGATAAGCTGAGAGGCCGCGACGGCGATGCCTTCGATCGCCACTGGCGCGATTAAAAATCGCCGCGACTGAAATTCCACGACGGAAATCCCCGGGGGACTGACGCTCTCATGCGCGAAATCGTGCTCGATACCGAAACGACGGGTCTCGATCCGAAAACCGGCGACCGCCTGATCGAAATCGGCGGCATCGAGATCATCAATCGCATCCCGACGGGCGTTGAGTTTCACCGCTTCATCAATCCCGAACGCAACGTGCCGATGGAGGCGCAGAACGTCCACGGCATCTCGACCGAATTCCTGATCGGCAAGCCGCTGTTCCGCGAAGTCTATCGCGATTTCCTGGCGTTTATCGGCGACGACATCCTCGTCATCCACAACGCTCAGTTCGACGTGAACTTCCTCAATCACGAGCTGGGTCTGCTCGGCGAGAAACCGCTGAGCTTCGATCGCGTCGTCGACACGCTGGCCCTGGCGCGCCGCCGTCATCCGGCCGGTCCGAATTCGCTCGACGCGCTCTGCAAGCGTTACGGCATCGACAATTCCCAGCGCACGAAGCACGGCGCCATCGTCGACAGTCTGCTTCTTGCGGAAGTCTATGTTGAACTGCTCGGCGAGCGTCAGGCGACGTTCGGGCTGCAGACGATCGGCAGCGGCGCAGCGACCAGCGAACGCCGTAACGGCAAACGCGCGGCCGCGAAGCAACGGCCCGAACCGCTGCCGTCACGGCTGACCGAAGCGGACCTCGTCGCGCATCGCGGCTTCATCGAAAAGATGGGCGCAAAGGCGATCTGGAACCGCTTCTGGGGAGCCGTCACGTCCTGAGTTTTGAAAAAAGCGGTGGCCTTAAGCCACCGTCTTTCCTGCCGATTGCGCAAGCTGCTGCTGGCGGCGCACATAAAGCCCGCCGAAATCGATCGGATCGAGCAGCAGCGGCGGGAACCCGCCTTCGCGCGTGATGTCGGCCACCAGACGGCGCAGGAACGGGAAGATCATGGTCGGGCCGGAGATCAGCAGGAACGGCTCGAGCGCCTGCTCCGGAATGCTCTCGATTTTCAGCACGCCCGCATAGACGGTCTCGAGAACATAAATCGTGCCGAGATTGTTCGATGCCGTCGCCTTGAACTCGATCGCCGATTCGAAAAGATCGTTTTCGATGCGCTGGGCGCCGACGTTGACCTCGACCTTGAGGTTCGGCTGATCGCCCGGGCTCGTGATGAGCTTGCGGAAGTTCGGGTTCTCGAACGACAGATCCTTGATGTACTGGCTGACGATCTTGGCTTGAATCGGCTGCTGGCCTTCCGCCGCACCTGCTTCGGCCGAGCCGTTTCCTGAGCTACCGTTTTCAGCCATGTTATCCTCTTATGCTTCCCGCCCGTCGAAGGCGGCTGGCTAGCACGCTGGCCCTACGCGCGCAACGCGTGCTTTTACAGTCGCGTCAACAAGACGTTGGATCGCATCTCACGAGCGATAGCGCCGTTGCTGCACGGAGCGCCCTTGCCTGAGCGGTTTCTCGCTGAGGCGTTCGTATTCGCCTTCGATAACCGGTCCGTCCGTTTCTTCCTGAGCTTCAGTGTGGGCCGCATGGAAGGAACCGCGATCGACCTCGGCTTGATAGTGAAACAGCGTGACGAGCTTCAACAGGCCGGTGCGGATCAGCGCTCTGCGGATCTGGGGCACAAGCAACAGCAGTCCGATCACATCGGAAATCACGCCGGGAAAGATCAGCAACACGCCGGCCAGGACTTGCACGAAGCCGTCGAACAGCGGGGAAACGCCTTGGCGCTCCGAACCGAGCCGTGACAAGGCGCGCTCAAAGACCGAAAGCCCCACCTTTCGGATCACGTAGGCCCCGAGAAAGGCTGTTCCGATGACGATGACGGCCAGCCAGCCGACCCCGATCATGCGGCCAAGCCGAATGAGCAGGCCGATCTCCACAAGTGGAAAAGCCGCAAAAAGCAGGATGATCGCAATTTTAAAGGGTTGAGACATCAGCTCTCGCCAATACATTGCGGCACCTTAGCGCGGATGGGTCGGCCGAACCACTGTCTGACCTGGGGGCGGCCTGCGCGTTTTCAACGCTATTCACCACATTCGCCATAAGTGGCTGCCAAGGGGTAAAAGATCCGAGCAAAGTCCGCCCGCGAGACTTCACGCTCGACAACTGTTATAAAGTCAAACCTACAAAAGTCGGCCGCGAGGCCTTAGATACGAAGCCGTACTCGGGCAGTTCGACGTGACACTTTAGCCCGCCACGATACCGGAGGCTCAAGCCTTAAGAATGTCTGGCCAATTTGACCTTATCACGCTGATCGCGCTTATTGTGGCGGTTGCGGCGATCATCAAGCTGAGAAGCGTGCTCGGCCACCGTACGGACGAGGACGAGCAGCGCGTCGAGCGTCTGCGCGCCCGCGAACGGGAGGCCAGCCAGCGCGCTGGGGCCGACGCCCCTTCAGCCGACGTCATCACGATGCCGCGGCGTGATCGCGATGCGGCTCCGGCCGCGCCTGCCGCCGAAGCAGCAGGACCGTCCGCCGAAACGCGCATCAATGCCTATCCTGTCAGCAATCCCGATGTTACCGCTGGCCTCCTCCAAGTGGCTAAGCTGGACCCGGAATTCGATCCGGAATCCTTCGTGACCGGTGCCGGCCGCGCCTACGAAATGATCGTGTCCGCGTTTGCCGAGGGCAATCGCCGCATGCTGAAGGATTTGCTGAGCAAGGACGTCTTTGACGGATTTAGCTCTGCGATCGCGGATCGGGAAGCGCGCGGCGAGGTGCTGGACCAGCAGTTCGTCGGCATCAAAAAGGCCGACATTGTCGACGCCGAAGTCAAGAACGGCACCGCCGCGTTGACCGTGCGCTTCCTCAGCGAACTGATCTCCGCGACGCGCGACAAGGCCGGCGAGGTCATCGCGGGCGACGCTCAGAAGATCAAGGATGTGACTGACATCTGGATTTTCAGCCGGGATGTCTCGTCCGCAAAGGCGCTCAGCAATCCAAACTGGCGATTGGTCGCGACACAGGCCCCGAATTAGATCAGAATCGAACTCTGGGCGGCACACTGAGTGAGCCGCCCAAGTTTTGTTGGGCATAGCGGCGCGGATACTGGGGGCGCGTCATGACCATCGTAAGGTGTCGATCGCCCCGGGGGAGGTGCGCCGGCCTCCCGTTCGCGGCCGCAATTCTGATAAGCTCAGCCGGATTTCATCTTGGCGCCGAGCCCGCGATGGCCGGAACATCGACCCCCATGAAGACGAACGCGGTGAACTTCGACCCGATAGCGTTCAGCGACATCCCCGGCTGGGCGGATGATGATCATCTTGCCGCCTGGAAGGCCTTTGTCGCCTCGTGCGGTCCCGTTCTGGCCACGTCGGCATCCGGCTCGAAAGCCGGTGAACCCACCTACAAGAAAAACCTCCTTCAAGTCTGCAAACTGGCTCTCGCCCAGGACCAGGCTGCCGGAATTCGCACGCGCAAGGCGGCGCGCGCCTTCTTCGAGCGCCACTTCCGCCCGCATCGCGTCGCTGGCGCGAAAGATTCGGGCCTGCTGACCGGCTACTACGAACCGCTGCTGAAAGGCTCGCGCGTCCGCACAGCCGAATTCCCCATCCCGATCTATCGCCGTCCGCCCGATCTCGTGAACATGGTTGCGGAAAGCGAACGCGGCGCCAAATCGTCTGCGCCGACGCATATGCGCAAAACGGAGCGCGGGCTCGAACCCTTTCCGACCCGCGCCGAGATCGAGCAGGGTGGGCTCGCGGGCCAGGACCTTGAGCTCATGTACTTCAAAGACCCCGTCGACGTGTTCTTCATGCAGGTGCAAGGCTCAGGACGCGTCGAACTGCCGGGCGGGGAGAAGGTGCGCGTGTCCTACGACGGCAAGAACGGATACCCTTACACGTCGATCGGCCGCGCGCTGATCGCATCGCGCGAAATCAGCGCCGAGGTCATGTCGCTGCAGGCTCTGAAGCAATGGCTGCGCGCCAACGTCGAACGCGCCCGCTCCGTGATGTGGAAGAATGAATCGTATGTCTTCTTCCGCGAGCTGACCGGCAACGATGGCAAAGGCCCGATCGGCGCAAACAACATCCCATTGCAGCCCCGGCGCAGTCTTGCGGTCGATACGTCCTTCTACGCGCTCGGAACGCCGATTTTCGTCGATGCCCCGGAGCTGACGCACGCAACGAAAACAGGTGGCTTCCACCGTCTGATGATTGCCCACGATGTCGGCTCCGCGATCAAGGGACCAGAGCGGGGCGACATCTATTTCGGTTCGGGTGATGAGGCGGGCCGCCTCGCGGGCGTGACCAAGCAGAAGGGCCATTTCATCGTTTTATTGCCGGTCAACGACGCTGCGAAACCTCAAGCCGCGGGCGGCGTGCCGTGAAGAAGCCGCACGGCAAAGGCGGCCGCAAAGGTCACGCATCCGACGACGACGATGACGCCGTTTGGAAATACGCAGCCGCCACGATCGAGCCGCTGAAACGCGCCAAGGGTCGCGTGCATGTCAGCGAACGTGCGACCACCGAGCCTCCGAAAGCCAAGATGGCGCCAAAACAGGACCACGCTCACAAATCGCAGGTCTTGAAGCACGATAACGTCAAGCCTGCGCTGGCTACTCCCATCACGCCCGCGCGCCGAGTTGCGCCGGATCTCTCGGACTTCGACCGCAAGCACGTGCGTAAGATACGCGGCGGCCGCACCGAGATCGAAGCGCGTGTCGACCTTCACGGTCTCCGGCAAAGCGAGGCGCACGCCGCGCTCCGCGCGTTTCTGTTCCGCTGTCAAAGCCGGGGTCTGCGCTTCGTGCTCGTCATCACCGGCAAGGGCAAGCCCGGCTCGGCGTCCGAGGCGGGCTATCGCAATCCGGAGAATGAACGCGGCGTGCTGAAGCGCAATGTTCCTCGCTGGCTGGAAGAGCCGGACGTGCGCACCATCGTCGTCAGCTACACGACGGCCGCGATCCAGCACGGCGGCGAAGGCGCGATTTACGTGCATCTCCGCGCCCGGCACCGCGTCTAGTGTGCCTCCGGAAAGTGGGAACAAAGATCTAGCGCGATCGTGTCAGAAACACGTTTCCTGCAGCTTCTGCAGCGCAATGCCGACGCCTGACAGCGAATACGTATCCGTCACCGTTCCTTGATCGGATGCGATCATGACGGTCATCGAGCTGCCCTTGCGCATCGCTTCGATCAGTTTCAATTCCTGCGTCGAGTCCGAGACGAAGGCGCGGTCGTTCGATCCGAACAGCTTGAATCCACCTGCGCCGACGGACGCCGTCCCCTGCGTGCTTTTCTTGATCTGAAATCCCATGCGGAAGCTGACTTCGCTTCGGATTCCATCCTTCGGCCACGCGGAGATATACGCGCGCGGCACCTCGCGCTGAGCATTATCGGACGTGCTCGACTTCGCCTCGCTCGTGACGAAACAAAAGAGATGCGGCGTCTCGGAGTCGGTGAGCAGCTCCCAATCTCCGAACGTGTCGACGCGCGCCATCGTCTCGGCGTGAAGCTGCGACGATACGGCGGCGACGAAAAAGCATAAAGCCGCGAGAATGCTCCGCGGTCCGTGCATCAAGGTCCCCCTTCGCCGATCGGACGATCGGCGAAACGTGCCAGAGATTTAACGCGGTCATACATCACGATCGCACCGGCCATCGCAACATTGATGCAAAAGCGCGTGGGGATTTTGATGACATAGTCGCAGCGTTCGACCAGCGGCTCCGACAGCGACCCGAGCTCGGGCCCGAGCACATAAGCGGCGCGCAACGGGTGCCGGAAACTCGGCAAGTCGATTGCACCGTCCAAAAGCTCGATCCCGACCAGCTTGCAGCCACCCGGCAACGCCATGTCGTCGAGCGTTGCCCAGTTGTAATGCGGCAGATGCAATTGGCTTTTGGACGTATCGGCGTGCGCCTCGACGGCTTTGTAGGTTGCGCCGACGGTGAAGGTAAAACTTGCCCCGAACGCATGTGCCGATCGCATCAGGTTGCCAAGATTGAGCGACTTTGACATGCGTTCGGCTCCGATGGCGAAATAGCCTTTCGGATGCGGTGGCCAAGTCGTTGCGTTTCTTGACATTGCCTCGCGCTCGTGTGTGTCAGAGATGGGTCTAGAGTGCTTCCGGAAAAGCCGGAACCGGTTTTCCGAAAAGAAGCACGACAAACAAAAAGCTAGAGTCGGGCAACGTTTCAACGAAACGCGGAAAGCTCTAGCGGCAAGGGACGTCACATATGAAGGCAGCTCTTTGCAAGAGCCTTGATGGTCCGCAGAGCCTCGTCATCGAAAAACTGCCGGAGCCTGTGCTTAAACCAGGCCAGGCGCTGGTCAACGTCAAAGCTGTCGGGCTGAACTTCGCCGATACGCTCATCACGCGCGGCAAATACCAGTTCAAGCCCGAGCTGCCATTCGCGCCCGGCGCCGAAATCGCAGGCGTCGTCGAGGCCGTGGCCGATCGCTCTTCGGGCGTCGCGCCCGGTCAGCGTGTGATGGCCTATGTGAACTGGGGCGGGGCTGCGGAGAAAATCGCGGTCGACGCGCAAGCGCTCATTCCCGTTCCCGACGATGTTCCCTTGGCGGTCGCGGCCGGGCTTTCCGTCACCTACGGCACGGCGATGCATGGCCTGCGCGATCGCGGCCGCTTGTCGGAAGGTGAGACCGTCGTCGTCACCGGCGCGGCCGGCGGCGCGGGGCAGGCGGCCATCGAAATCGCCAAGCTCATGAACGCCCGCGTCATTGCCGTCGCCTCGTCTGCTGAGAAATGCGAAATCGCGATGCGGGCCGGTGCCGACGAAGCCATCATTTTTCCCGGCAGCGACCTGAAATCGGAAATCCGCACGCGCACGGCCGGAAACGGTGTCGATGTCATCTACGATTGCATCGGAGGCGAAGCCGCCGAACCGATGGTCCGCGCACTCGCTTGGCAGGGACGTTTCCTCGTCGTCGGATTCGCGGCGGGAGAAATTCCGAAGATACCGCTCAATCTCCTGCTGTTGCGCGGCGCGGAGATGGCGGGCGTGTTCTGGGGCGAGTCGGTGCGGCGCGATCCTGATCGCCACCGCGCTAACATGCGTCAGCTTCTCGACTGGGTCGCGGCGGGCCAGCTTTCGCCGCGAATCCACGCGACCTATCCGCTCGAACAGATCGTCGAAGCGCTGGGCGTGCTGGAGCGTCGCGAAGCAACGGGTAAAGTCGTGCTGACGATCGACTAAGCAACACGTACGCTAAATCATCGCGATCACCAGTTCGCTTCGCCGTCCTCGCTCAGAAATTCCATGCCGCGCACGGGAAAGCGATCTTCGATTCCATACGGCCCACCGCCGACGCTGGGACGCGACGACATCAACAACGTGCGCGTCACGAAGAACGGCTCGGAGCGGTATCCGCTGTAACGCGACAGAAACCGCGCCACCGCCTCCGCATTCGAATGCTTGAGGCGCGCCAGCGTCACATGCGGACGGAAGGCCCGCGTTTCGGGCGCAAGACCGGCGTTGCGCGCGGCCTTCTCATGTGCCCGCGCAAGATCGTCGAGTTTCGCATTGGGTTCGATGCCGGCCCAGATCGAATGCGGATCATCGCCGCCGAATGCGCCGAGCCCGGTAATCCGAAGCTCGAAACCATCGACGTCGATACTCGCGAGATTGGCGATGAACTCGCGGGCCTTGGCATTGTCGATGTCGCCCGCGAACCTGAGCGTGATGTGATAGTTTTCAGGCGAAATCCACCGTGCGCCGGGCAATGGCAGGCGCAAACGATGAAGCTCGTCACGAATTTCGTCGGGGATCTCGATGGCGGTGAAAAGGCGAGGCATCGGGAACCTCCTTAGCTGCAGAATAGCGAAAGAACGGTGACGGCTATTTTGCCGCCGTCTTCCGCTGCGAGATACGCTGAACCAGCGCTTCCACGTCGGGCAGAATGCGTTTGACGACTTCACCGATGCCGCTCGCCGTCGGGTGCAGCCCGTCCGGCTGGGAAAACCCCGGGTCCAGCGCCACGCCGTCGAGGAAAAACGGATACAGCGAGACGTCGTATTTGGCGGCGAGACCGGTATAGATCGCGTCGAAAGCCTTGACGTAATCATCGCCCCAATTGTTCGGCGCTTTCATGCCGGTGAGAAGAACGGGCACGTCCAGCGACCTGAGCGAAGCGAGCATCTTGTCGAGGTTGGCGCTGGGTTCCTTGGGATCGATCCCGCGCAACGCATCGTTGGCGCCGAGTTCGAGGATGACGCCGTCCGGCTTCGGCTGCATCGCCCAGTCGAATCGGCGAAGGCCATCCGCCGTCGTGTCGCCCGAAACGCCAGCATTGACGACGGTGACCTTGTAGCCCTTCGCCTGAAGCGCCATTTGAAGCTGCGCCGGAAACGACTCGCTGGCCTTGACGCCGTAGCCTGCCGTAAGGCTATCGCCGAACGCGACGAGGGTGACGGGTTGCGCCTCGTCGGCCGACACCGAAAACGGTGCGACGATCGCCGCCACGCCAACAGCCACCAGAATTGAGAGGGCAAATGTCACGACCAACGCCGGAGCCGTTCGAAGCCTGTGGCGCACGTTCATTTTTCGGCCCCACCGTTCACGCAAATCATTGATCTGACGTAGAGCTTCGATTTCCGAGTGACAAGTCCCGGATAATGACAAAATCCAGCGTGCGCATTGAGCAAGGCGGCCAGAATTTGAGCGATTCCATTATTCAACTCGACAATGTGCATCTGACGCTGACGAGCAAAGCCGGCCCGGTGCACATCCTGCGCGGCGTCTCACTCGATATTCCGGCCGGGCAGCCGGCGGCGATCGTCGGTCCTTCGGGCTCCGGAAAAACCTCGCTCCTGATGGTGATGGCGGGCCTCGAACGCGCGAGCAGCGGCTCGGTTGCGATTGCGGGACGTGAGCTGACGCGATTGTCGGAGGACGATCTCGCCGTGCTTCGCGGCGCCGAGATGGGCATCATCTTCCAATCGTTCCATCTCGTACCGACGATGACCGCGCTCGAGAACGTCGCCTTGCCGATGGAGCTGGCGGGCGAAGCGGATGCCTATAAGAACGCGCGCGAGCTTTTGAAGGAAGTCGGCCTCGCGGCGCGCATGGAGCACTATCCCGCCGAGCTTTCGGGCGGCGAACAACAGCGTGTCGCCATTGCGCGCGCCCTCGTTCGCGAACCGCGCATCATCTTCGCCGACGAGCCGACCGGCAATCTCGACGGCGGCACCGGCCGCCAGATCGTCGATCTTCTGTTTGGACTCCGCCGCCGTCGTAACGCAACGCTGGTGATCGTCACGCACGATGATCGCCTGGCGCACATGGCCGACCGCATCATCCGCATGTCCGACGGGTCCGTTGCGTCTGATGAATCGACGCGGTCCTCGGCCGTTCGCGCGGTGTCGCCGTGACGCTCGTCTTGGATCCGCGCGCAAACCTCGCACCATCTCGCTGGGCAAGCTTAAAAACTGTTCTGAAACTCGGCGTTCGCGAGTTGCGCGGCGGCCTTAAAGGCTTTCGCATCTTCATCGTCTGCCTCGCGCTGGGCGTGATGGTGATCGCAGCCGTCGGAGCACTTGCCGACGCCTTGCGCGCGGGCCTTGCAAGCCAGGGCGAAACCATTCTCGGCGGCGATATCACGTTCGCGCGCATGCACATCCGCACCACGCCCGAAGAGCGGTCGAACTTCCAAAATCTCGGTCGCGTCAGCGAAACGTCGACATTGCGCACGATGGCGCGCCGTCTCGATGGATCGGATCAGGCTCTGGCGGAGCTGAAAGCCGTCGACGCCGCCTATCCGCTCTCCGGCGAGACGACGATCGAAGGCGGCAAATCCTTCCGCGAAGCCATCGTCGACAACGGCGCCGTCGTCGACCCAATGCTGCTCGAGCGGCTGGGCCTGAAGGTCGGGGATCGCTTTCGCGTCGGGCAGGCGGAGATCGATGTCACGGGTGTCTTGCAGGCCGAACCCGATGCCGTCGCAGATCGCTTGACGTACGGCCCGCGCATATTCGTTTCGCTGGCGACGCTCGATAAAACCGCGCTCGTGAAACCCGGAACGCTCATCCGCTGGCGCTACGCCGTCAAGCTTCCGCCCGATGCGCCGTCGGATAAGGAAACGCTTGCGAACCTGCGCAAGTCCGTCGAGCAGAAAATGCCGGCGGCTGGCTTTACAAGTCTCGACCGTTACGATCCCTCTCCCCAGATCACGCGCACGCTCGATCGCCTGCGTCAGTTCCTGATTCTGATCGGGCTGGCCTCGCTTCTGGTCGGTGGCGTCGGCATCGCCAGCGCCGTCGCAACCTTCATCGACAAACGCGTGAAGGTCGTCGCAACGCTGCGCAGCCTCGGAGCGTCCGGCACGCAGATCATCGGCATCTTTCTGGTGCAGATCATCTTGATGAGCGCGATCGGTATCGCCATTGGCCTGGCGCTCGGCGTCGCCGTCCCGCCGCTGGTCGAGAACTTCTATGGCGACCTGCTGCCCGTTCGCACCGGAATTGAGGTTTCGCCTCAGAGCCTCGGTCTCGCGGCGCTCTACGGTCTGTTGGTGGCGCTTATCTTCGCGCTTTGGCCGTTGGGCCGCGTCGAAAACGTGCGCGCCGCCGTTCTTTTCCGGGACTCGATCAACGCAGTCACCGGCTGGCCACGCCGCTCGATCGTCGTCGCGACCGTATCATTGGCAGCCCTATTGTTCGCCGTTGCCGTCGCGACGTCCGAGCCGCATTACATCGCCGTCTACATTGCAATCAGCCTTGTGGTGATGCTCTCGGTTTTCGGATGGCTTGGCGGCGCGATCGCGCGTCTCGTCAGACGGGTCCCACGGCCGAAGTCGCCGGAACTCGCGCTGGCCTTGCGCAACATCGCGGCCCCCGACGGCCTGACGCGCTCCGTCATTCTATCGCTTGGAACAGGTCTGTCCTTGCTGGTCGCCGTTGCGTTGGCGAATGCCTCGCTCGTGTCGGATCTCAATGACCGCCTTCCCGAGCAAGCACCGGATTACTTCCTGCTCGACATCCCGCCCGACGAATTCGATGCGGTGAAAGCCAAAATCCTTGGCGACATTTCCGGAACCAAGCTCATCGACGCGCCAATGCTGCGCGGCCGCCTCGTCGCGATCAAAGGAACGCCGGTCGAGCAGGCCAAAGTTCCAGCCGACGCCCAGTGGGTGCTCAACGGCGACCGCGGCCTGAGTTACGCCGACGCAATTCCCGAGGGATCGACGCTGACCGCCGGCACATGGTGGGCGAAGGACTATCAAGGCCCGCCGCTGGTATCGTTCGAACGCGATCTCGCCAAAAAGCTTGGCCTCGAAATCGGCGACGGCGTGACGGTCAACGTCCTCGGGCGCAACGTCGAGGCCAAAGTCGCCAACCTGCGCGAAGTCAATTGGGAGAGCCTGGCGCTCAACTTCATCATGGTCTTTTCGCCGAACACGCTGCAGGGCGCGCCGCACAACATGCTGGCGACCCTGCGGCTTCCGCACGGAACGCCGCCATCGGCGGAAACCGCAATGGTGCGCGACATGGGCAAGGCCTATCCATCCGTCACCGCGATCCGCGTGCGCGACGCCATCGATCAGTTCAACAAGATCCTCGCCAAAGTCATGATTGCCGTGCAGGCGGCGGGCAGCGTCACTCTGGCGGCGGGCGCCTTGGTGCTCGCAGGCGCCCTCGCGACGGCTCAGCGCCGCCGCATCCTGGAAGCCGTGATCTTGAAGACGATCGGCGCTCGCCGGCGCCAGA
>Ga0209930_1003226_pt1 | contig 16741 bp, 14 predicted proteins | sample ThiBiot_500_biof_2_FD_183948 | JGI IMG/M metagenome (GOLD analysis project Ga0209930, IMG submission 183948) | Wastewater bioreactor microbial communities from Cape Town, South Africa - Thiocy_cont_500_biof (SPAdes) | ecosystem: Engineered > Bioreactor > Thiocyanate-remediating >... | reverse complement strand
ACGGTGACGCCGTCCGGCCCGCCCTCGGTCTTGTAGCCGAGCTTGTTCATCCAGGCCATGAACGGATATTCGTTGCCGTAGAACCAGACGCCGAGCGTGTGGCCCTTGAAATCGGCCGGCGAGGCGATGCCGCTGTCCTTGCGGCAGACGAGCAGCAGGCCCGAGCCCTTGAAGGGCTGCGCGATGTTGACGAGCTTGACGCCCTTCTCGCGCGAGGCCAGCGCATCGGCCATCCAGTTGACGATCACGTCGGCGCCACCGGCGGCGATCACCTGCACCGGCGAGACGTCGGGGCCGCCCGGCTTGATCGTGACGTCGAGATTCTCCTCGTCGTAGAAGCCCTTTTCCTTGGCGACGAGATAGCCGGCGAACTGGGCCTGCGTGACCCATTTCAGCTGCAGCGTCAGCGGATCGGCCGCGAAGGCCGGAGCGCTCATCGTCAGGCTGGCGGCTGCGGCCAGCGCGCCGATCATCCATTTCTTCATTGTCGACCCCTCCGTCGGGTTTTCGTTTCCGTCCCTAGGTGCGGAAGGACGGATGCCAGAAAGTGGCGGCCCGCTCGATGAGCGCCACCACGCCGTAGAACGCGGAGCCGGCCAGCGCCGCCACCGCGATTTCCGCCCACACCATGTCGATGTTCATGCGCCCGACTTCGGTTGAGATGCGGAAGCCCATGCCCACGATCGGCGTGCCGAAGAATTCGGCAACTATGGCCGCGATCAGGGCGAGAGTCGAATTGATCTTGAGTGCGTTGAAGATGAACGGCAGTGCTTCCGGCAGCCGCAGCTTGACGAGCGTCTGCCAGTAGGACGCTGCATAGGTGCGCATCAGGTCGCGGCTGATCGGCTGCGACGCCGAGAGGCCGACGACCGTGTTGACCAGCATCGGGAAGAAGGTCGAGACGACGACCACCGCGGCCTTGGACGGCCAGTCGAAGCCGAACCACATGACCATGATCGGCGCGACGCCGACGATTGGCAGCGCCGAAACGAGATTGCCGATCGGCAGGAGGCCACGCTTCAGGAACGAGACGCGGTCGACGAGGATCGCGACCAGGAAGCCCGAGCCGCAGCCGATCGCATAGCCGGCGATCACCGCCTTCAGGAAGGTCTGGTTGAAATCCGCCGCGAGGATCGGCAGCGACGAGGCGATGCGCACGCCGATCGCCGAAGGCGGCGGGATCAGCACGAAGGGCACCTCAAACACGACGACGACGATCTGCCAGAGGATCAGCAGCCAGGCGCCGAACAGCAGTGGGATGACCAGCGACAGCAGGAAGCCGCCGATGCCCTTGCGTCGCGGCCATTCCGTGAGCTCGGTGACGAGCGCCCAGGCGAGCAGCCAGGATGTCGCGACCAGCATCCAGAAGCCGGGGCCGGCATGGCCGGCGAGCCGCGGCAGGAGATCGATGGCCAGCGCCGCGCCGCCATGCGCCGCGAGCGCCAGCAGGACGGCCGCGACGACGCGGCGGCTCATGCGGATCGCCGCGAGGATCGCGAGCGCGGCGAGGATGATGATCGCGGCGGCATCGAGCGGCAGCACCGCCATGCCGATCAGCCCGGGAATCGCGATCCAGGGCTGGATGTGCCCACGCGTGCGGGTCATCGCATCAGCCCCATGCGCTTCACGACGGCGGTGCCGCCGAGATTGACCATCCAGACGAGCAGCGCGGCGAGGATCGAAGCGGCGACGAGCGCCGACCAGATCTGCACCGTCTGCCCGTAATAGGAGCCGGCGAGCAGGCGCGCGCCGATGCCCGCCGAGGCGCCGGTCGGCAATTCGCCGACAATGGCGCCGACGAGGCTGATGGCGATGGCGACCTGCATGGAGGCAAACAGGAAAGGCAGCGCCGCAGGCAGCCGCAATTTCCAGAAGGTCTGCCAGCGATTGGCGGAATAGGTCCGCATCAGGTCGACGAGGATCGTGTCGGGCGAGCGCAACCCCTTCACGAGGCCGACGGCGACGGGGAAGAAGGAGAGATAGGTCGAGATCAGCGCCTTGGCCATGAAGCGCGAGGCGTCGGGCGAAAGGCCCATCTGGCCGTTCATGAGGTTGTAGCCGACCACCACGATCATCGGCGCGATGGCGACGATGGGCACCGTCTGCGAGGCGATGATCCACGGCATCAGGCTGCGGTCGAGGCTCGGCACATGCACGATCGCCGCGGCAAGCACCAGTCCGAGCAGGGTGCCGGAGAGGAAGCCGGCGAGGGTCGCCGAGAGCGTCACCCAGGCGTGGTAGACGAGGCTCTTCTTGGAGGTGACCGGCGTCTTGACCGTCGACTTCCACACCTCGGCGACGATCTGGTGCGGCGCCGGCAGCAGCGGCCGCTCCATGGAATAGGTGGCGACGACGAGGTCGGTGCCGGACAGCACCTTGTCGGCCCGCGCCGCGGCGTCGCGCGCGAGGCCGGCATTCATGAAGACCGCCGCGACATACCAGACGAGGATGATCGCCGCCGCCACGGTCAGCACCGGCACGAGCTTGCCGCCGGGCTTTTGCGGCGCGCGGATCGCAGGCGCGGCGGCGCTCATAGAATTTGCGTCTGCATTATCGCGCAGATCATCTCTTCTTGGCCCACTTTCTGGAGGGCGATATTACGAGAAATTTCTGGTCTCTCAGCTTTTGGGCAGCCCACCGCATATCATATTGCCAAGTATAGAATAGATCACCAGAATCGCGCAGATCCCGCTCGTGATGGAGCCAGATATGCTTGGCGACATCGGTGGGACTAGCTTCACCTCCTGCAGCCTCGACAGCTTGCAGCACCCAATCCTTTAGAAGATCACGCATGAGCCTCAATCCTCATAGGAGTGCCCCGCCCTGAGCCCGGCGCGGACGCGGGCGGCGATCTCGAGGAATTCCGGCGTCTCGCGGATGTCGAGCGTTCGGTCGCGCGGGAAGCCGCACTCGATGATGTCGGTGACGCGTCCCGGCCGCGGCGACATGACGACGATCTTGGTCGAGAGGAACACCGCCTCGGGGATCGAATGCGTGACGAAGACGACCGTCTTCTGCGTCCGGTCCCAGAGGCGGAGCAGCTTCTCATTCAGATGATCGCGCACGATCTCGTCGAGCGCCCCGAAGGGCTCGTCCATCAGGAGAAGATCGGGCTCGACAGCCAGCGCGCGGGCGATCGAGGCGCGCTGCTGCATGCCGCCCGAAAGCTGCCAGGGGAACTTGCGCTCGAAGCCGGAAAGATCGACCAGCGCCAGATTGTCGGCGATGCGCTTCTCGCGCTCGGCCTTGGCGAGGCCCATGATCTCCAGCGGCAGCGCGATGTTCTTGGCGATGGTCCGCCAGGGATAGAGCGCCGCCGCCTGGAAGACATAGCCATAGGCGCGCGCCAGCCGCGCCTCCTCGGGCGACACGCCGTTGACGGTGATCGAGCCGCCGGTCGGCTGCTCGAGATCGGCGATGACGCGCAGCAGCGTGGTCTTGCCGCAGCCGGACGGGCCGATGAACGAGACGAATTCGCCCCGCTTCACCTGGAGATTGATGTCGCTCAAGGCCTGGACCGGCCCGTCATTGGTGGCGAAGACGAGGGAAAGGCCGGCGATCTCGATCGCCGACGCTCCGTCCGCCTTCGCGCCTTGCTCCTCCCCGGCGCGCATGCGGTTCCTCAGACGCCGATCGGCATATGTTCGGGCGAACGGGTCACCGAACGCGGCGCCGTCAGTTCCTTCCAGGTGGAGAGCGCGCGGTTCACGGCCGGGAACGGCTTGCGGGCGATGAACTTGCCGCGGCCCGGCTGCGGGCCGGAATTCTGCCCGTCCGACCAGACGACATCGCCGCGCGACAGCGTGTAGCGCGGCAGGCCGCGCACCTCGATGCCCTCGAAGACGTTGTAATCGATGATCGACTTCTGGTTGGCGGCCGAGATCGTCTTGGAGAGCTTGGGATCCCAGACGACGAGGTCGGCGTCCGAGCCCGGCATGATGGCGCCCTTCCTCGGATAGATGTTGAGGATCTGCGCAATATTGGTCGAGGTCACGGCGACGAACTCGTTCGGCGTCAGCCGGCCCGTCTCGACGCCGCGCGTCCAGAGGACCGGCATGCGGTCCTCGAGGCCGCCGGTGCCGTTCGGGATCTTGCGGAAATCGCCGAGGCCGAAGCGCTTCTGCTCGGTCGTGAAGGCGGCATGATCGGTCGCGACCACCTGCAGCGAGCCCGCGGCGAGGCCGGCCCAGAGGCTGTCCTGATGGACCTTGTCGCGGAAGGGCGGCGACATCACGCGCTGCGCCGAATATTCCCAGTTCTGGTTGAAATAGTCGCACTCGTCGAGGACGAGATGCTGCACCAGCGGCTCGCCATAGACGCGCATGCCCTTCTGCCGCGCCCGGCGGATCGCCTCATGCGCCTGCTCGCAGGAGGTATGCACGATATAGACCGGCACGCCGGCGGCATCGGCGATCATGATGGCGCGGTTGGTCGCCTCGCCTTCCACCTCGGGCGGCCGCGAATAGGCATGGCTCTCGGGGCCCGTCTTGCCCTCGGCCATGTATTTCTGCTGGAGCGCCGCGACGATGTCGCCGTTCTCGGCATGGACGAGCGGCAGCGCGCCAAGCGCAGCGCAGCGCTGGAACGAGGCGAACATCTCGTCGTCGTTCACCATCAGCGCGCCCTTGTAGGCCATGAAATGCTTGAAGGTGTTGACGCCGCGCGAGACGACGGTCGCCATCTCGTCGAAATGCTTCTCCGACCAGCCGGTGATCGCGACATGGAAGGAATAGTCGCCCGAGGCCTGGCGCGCGGCGCGCTCCGACCATTCGTCGAGCGCCTTCACCATGCCGTCGGCGCCGGGAATGACGAAATCGACGACCATGGTCGTGCCACCCGAAAGGCCGGCGAAGGTGCCGCTCTCCCAGGTCTCGGCCGTCGTCGTGCCCATGAAGGGCATTTCGAGATGGGTATGCGGGTCGATGCCGCCCGGCATCACATAGGCGCCGGACGCGTCGAGCACCGTGTCGCCCGAAAGCCCCTCGCCGATCGCCTTGATCGTCTCGCCCTCGATGAGGATGTCCGCTTCATAGGTGCGATCCGCCGCGACGATGGTGCCGCCCTTGATGACCGTCGACATGATATTTCCCTCGTTCTCTCTGATCCGCTCGCGCTCAGCCGACGATCTCTGCCGTCTCCAGCACGGCATGCAGCAGCACATCCGCGCCGGCCGCCGCCCATTCGGGCGTTATGGCCTCGTCCTCGTTGTGTGAAAGCCCGTCGACGCAGGGGCACATGACCATCGTCGCGGGCGCGACCTTCGCCGCCCAGCAGGCATCGTGGCCGGCGCCGGAGATGATGTCCATGTGGCTGTAGCCGAGCCGCTCCGCCGCGGAGCGCACGCGGCCGACCAGCGCCGGATCGAAGGTGACCGGATCGAAATGGCCGACCGGCTCGATCGAGCAGCCGACGCCGAGCTCTCCAGCGATGACCGGCGCCTCGGCCTCGATCACGGCGCGCATGCCGTCGAGCTTGGCGCGGTCGGGGCTTCTGATGTCGATCGTGAACACGACCTTGCCGGGCAGGACATTGCGCGAATTGGGCGAGAAGAACACCTGCCCGACGCCGCCGACGGCGCCCGGCTGGTTCTCCATGGCGATCGCCTGCACGCGCTCGATGATGCGGGCCATGGCGAGGCCGGCATTGACGCGCATGGCCATCGGCGTCGAACCGGTATGCGCCTCCTTGCCGGTCAGCGTGACTTCGAGCCACCACAGACCCTGGCAATGGGTGACGACGCCGATCGACTTCTCTTCCGCCTCGAGGATCGGCCCCTGCTCGATGTGATACTCGAAATAGGCGTGCATCTTGCGCGCGCCGACCTCTTCCTCGCCGAGCCAGCCGATGCGCTTCAGCTCCTCGCCATAGGTCTTCCCTTCGGGATCCTTGCGGCCATAGGCGTAGTCGAGCGTCATCTGCCCGGCGAAGACGCCAGACGCCAGCATGGCCGGTGCGAAGCGGGCGCCTTCCTCGTTGGCCCAGTTGGTGACGACGATCGGATGTTTGGTGCGGACGCCGAGATCGTTCAGCGTGCGCACGAGTTCGAGGGCGCCAAGCACGCCCAGAACGCCGTCGAACTTGCCGCCGGTCGGCTGCGTGTCGAGATGCGAGCCGACATAGACGGGCAGCGCGTCCGGATCGGTGCCGGGCCGCGTCGCGAACATGGTGCCCATCTTGTCGACGCCCATGGTCATCCCGGCCGCCTCGCACCAGGACTGGAACAGCGCCCGCCCTTCGGCATCGGCGTCGGTGAGCGTCTGGCGGTTGTTGCCGCCCCGCACCCCAGGCCCGATCTTCGCCATCTCCATCAGGCTGTCCCAGAGGCGCTCGCCATTGATGCGGAGATTGTCGGTGGGGGCGGTCATGTCTTCATTGTCCTTCGATGACGGTCAACAGCGTGTCGATGCCGGGCATGACCCGGCGGTCCGACTTCCGTTGCTGCCTAAAGCCTGGATCCCCGAGTCAAGCCCGGGGATGATGTCGAGAATAGTCTCCGAAAGTCGCCCCGTTCAAAGCCCTCACATCGTCGGGAAGTTGAACACCGCGCCCGACTTGATGCCGTCCGGCCAGCGGCTGGTGATCGTCTTGATGCGCGTGTAGAAGCGCACGCCTTCCGGCCCGTAGATGGCGTGGTCGCCGAAGATCGACCGCTTCCAGCCGCCGAAGGAGTGATAGGCGACCGGGACCGGGATCGGCACGTTGACGCCGACCATGCCGGCTTCGATCTTGTCCGCGAAGGACCGCGCGGCGTCGCCGTCGCGGGTGAAGATCGCGGTGCCGTTGCCGAATTCGTGGGCATTGATCAGCCTGACTGCCTCGTCATAGGACCCGGCGCGCAGCACCGAGAGGACAGGACCGAAGATCTCCTCGCGGTAGATCGTCATTTCCTTGTCCACATGATCAAAAAGCGTGCCACCGATGAAGTAGCCGCCCTCATAGCCCTGCAGCTTGAAGCCGCGGCCGTCGACGACGAGCTTCGCGCCCTCGGCGACGCCCTTGTCGATATAGCCCGAGACCTTGTCGAGATGCTGCCTGGTGACCAGCGGCCCCATCTCGGCCTCGCGGTCGGTCGCCGGGCCGATCTTCAGCGCCCGGACGCGCGGCGCCAGCGCCTCGATGAGCGAATCCGCCGTCTTCTCGCCGATCGGCACCGCGACCGAGACCGCCATGCAGCGCTCGCCGGCCGAGCCGTAGCCCGCGCCCATCAGCGCGTCCGCCGCCTTGTCCATGTCGGCGTCGGGCATGATGACCATGTGGTTCTTGGCGCCGCCGAGCGCCTGCACGCGCTTTCCGTTGGCGGTGCCCGTCGCGTAGACATAGGAGGCGATCGGCGTCGAGCCGACGAAGCTCACCGCCTTGATGTCGGGATGGGCAAGGATCGCGTCGACGATCTCCTTGTCGCCATGCACGACATTGAGGAGGCCGGCAGGCAGGCCCGCCTCGTGCAGCAGCTCGGCGACCAGCATCGCGGCGCCGGGATCCTTTTCCGACGGCTTCAGGATGAAGGCGTTGCCGCAGGCGATCGCCACCGGATACATCCAGAGCGGCACCATGCAGGGGAAGTTGAACGGCGTGATGCCGGCGACGACGCCGAGCGGCTGGCGGTCGGAATAGCTGTCGATCGCCGGGCCGACATTCTTCGAATATTCGCCCTTTAGGAGATGCGGGATGCCGCAGGCGAACTCGACCACTTCGAGCCCGCGCTGCACCTCGCCGAGCGCGTCGTCATGCGTCTTGCCATGCTCGGCCGAGATGGCGCGGGCGATGCGGTCGGCGTTCTGCTCCAGGAGATCCTTGAAGCGGAACATGACGCGCGCCCGCTTCAGGGGCGGCGTGTCGCCCCAGGCGACCTGGGCCGCCTTGGCGATCGCGACCGCCGCATCGAGCTCGGCCGCCGTCGAGAGCGGCAGTTCGGCCGTCTGCTCGCCGGTGGCGGGGTTGAAGATCGGCGCGTTGCGCTTCGAGGCCGAGCGCTGCTTCTTGCCGCCGACGAGATTGTCGATCACCTGCATGGCGTCCTCCCGATCCTCTTTCAGTCGATGTCCCGGAGCACGCCGGCGAGCGTCTCGAAGATGCGGTCGATCTCGGCCTTCTCGATGATGAGCGGCGGCGACAGCGCGATGATGTCGCCGGTCGTGCGGATCATCAGATTGCGCTCGAAGGCCTTGAGGAAGGCCGAGAAGGCGCGCTTGGTCGGCGCGCCTGCGATCGGCTCCAGCTCGATGGCGCCGACGAGGCCGAGATTGCGGATGTCGATGACATGCGGCAGGCCCTTCATGCCGTGCAGCGCATCCTCCCAATAGGAGGAAAGCTCGGCGGCGCGGGTGAGCAACCCTTCCTCGGCATAGATGTCGAGCGTCGCCAGCGCGGCGGCGCAGGCGACCGGATGCGCCGAATAGGTATAGCCGTGGAAGAGCTCGATCGTGTTCTCCGGCGCATCCATGAACGCGTCGTAGATCTTCTTCGAGGCGAAGACGGCGCCCATCGGGATGACGCCCGAGGTGATGCCCTTCGCCGTGCAGACCATGTCCGGGATGACATCGAAATAATCGACGCCGAACGGCGTGCCGAGGCGGCCGAAGCCGGTGATGACCTCGTCGAAGATCAGCAGGATGTCGTGCTTGTCGCAGATCTCGCGCAGGCGCTTGAGGTACCCCTTCGGCGGGATCAGCACGCCGGTCGATCCGGCGACGGGCTCGACGATCAGCGCCGCGATGTTCGAGGCGTCATGCAGCGCGATGACCTTCTCGAGATCATCGGCGAACTCGGCGCCATATTCGGGCTCGCCGCGCGAGAAGGCGTTGCGGGAGAGGTCATGCGTGTGGCGGATGTGGTCGACGCCGGTGAGCAGCGTCCCGAAGGTCTTGCGGTTGCCCGAGATGCCGCCGACCGAAATGCCGCCGAAGCCGACGCCGTGATAGCCGCGCTCGCGGCCGAGCAGGCGGAACTTGGTGCCCTTGCCGCGCGCCCGGTGATAGGCGAGCGCGATCTTCAGCGCCGTGTCGACCGATTCCGAGCCGGAATTGGTGAAGAACACATGGTCGAGCGGCGACGGCATCATGTTGGCGAGGCGCGAGGCGAGCTCGAAGGCCTTCGGATGCCCCATCTGGAAGGCCGGCGCATAGTCGAGCTCGGCGACCTGGCTCGATACCGCCTTGACGATCTTCTCGCGGGCATGGCCGGCATTGACGCACCAGAGACCGGCGGTGCCGTCGAGGATCTCGCGGCCGTCGGCGTCGGTGTAATACATGCCCTTGGCCCCGACGAGCAGGCGCGGCGCCTGCTTGAACTGCCGGTTGGCCGTGAACGGCATCCAGAAGGCTTCGAGATTGTTCGGACGAAGCGGGGCGGTCATGATGGAAGGTCTCCGGAGCGGCGGTCTGCAAGGGCGAGACCGGTCATTTTCCTGAACGTATTCCCGCCCCCAAGGGCGGTCAATTCGTTGCAGGCGTTAAGACTGTTCTATATCCTGAACACATGAACGCTTCGCATTTCGAGATCGATGTCGGCGCCCGGCTTCGGGCGCTGCGCCTTCGCGAAGGGCTGTCGCAGCGGGCGCTGGCGAAGCGCGCCGGCGTCTCCAACGCCACGGTCTCGATGGTAGAGGCGAACCGCATCAGCCCGTCGGTCTCCGGCCTCCGCCAGATCCTCACCGGCATCCCGATCGGCCTCGCCGAGTTCTTCGCCGATCCCGAGATCGAGCGCGAGCAGGTCGTCTTCCGCGCCGAGGAGCTGAAGGAGATCGCCGGCGGTCCGATCTCCTTCCGCCAGGTCGGCGCCAATCTCGAAGGCCGCTCGCTGCAGATGATCCACGAGCGCTACAGGCCCGGCGCCGAGAGCGGCAAGGCGATGCTCTCGCATCAAGGCGAGGAAGCCGGCCTCGTCATCCGCGGCCGCATGCTGCTCGAGGTCGCCGGCGCCCGCTACGAACTCGGACCGGGCGACGCCTATTTCTTCGACAGCCGCAAGCCGCACGCCTTCCGCAATATTGGCGAGGGCGAACTCGAACTCGTCTCGGCCTGCACGCCGCCCAGCTTTTGAGGGGGCTGGCGCAGGGACCACCCCTTAAGCCGAAACGCTAGATCTGCCGGGCGATCGCGGCCTTGTCGATGATCGACCAGACTTTGCTGATGAGCCCGCCCTCAACTTCGTAGAAGACGTTCTCGTCGAAGGTGACACGCCGCCCATTGACGGGAAGCCCGAACAGCTCGCCACTCGGTCTGCAATCGAAATGCAGGCGGCTCGCGATCAGCGGTGGCTCGCACGCCAGAAGGGCGATGTCGAAATGGAGGTCGGGAATCGCGCGGAAATCGCCCTCGAGCATCGCGCGATAGCCCGACAGGCCCAACGTCCTGCCATTATGGATCGCGTCGACGCTGACGAACCGACCGAGATTGTCCCAGTCCTGGCGGTTCAGGCAGTCGATGTAGCCACGATAGAATGCGCTGAGCGTGTCAGGGCTCATGGCTTCATCCGCCGGGACGGCGACCGCAGTCAGGCCGCGACCTGCTTCAGCGCGACGCAGATATCGTCGACCACGGCCTCGACCACGCGCTCGTCGTCGCCTTCCGCCATGACGCGGATGAGCGGCTCGGTGCCCGAGGGGCGGATGACGAGGCGGCCGGAGCCGTTGAGGCGCGCTTCGCCTTCGGCGATCGCCGCCTTGACGCTGGCCGTGTCGAGCGGCTTGCCGCCGCCGAAGCGGACATTCTTGAGGATCTGCGGCACGGGATCGAAGCGGCGGCAGACCTCGCTGACCGGCTTGCCGGTCTGGCGCACCACCGCGAGGATCTGCAGCGCCGAGACGAGGCCGTCGCCGGTCGTCGAGAAATCCGACAGGATGAGGTGGCCCGACTGCTCGCCGCCGACATTGAAGCCGCCCGAGCGCATGCGCTCGACGACATAGCGGTCGCCGACCTTGGTGCGGTCGAGCGACAGGCCGAGGCCGCCGAGATAGCGCTCGAGGCCGAGATTGGACATGATCGTCGCGACGATGCCGGGCTTCGACAGCCGCCCCGCCTCGGCCCAGGACGCGGCGACGACGGCCATCAGCTGGTCGCCGTCAACCACCTCGCCGCGCTCGTCGATGATGATGACGCGGTCGGCGTCGCCATCGAGCGCGATGCCGATATCGGCGCGCACCTCATGCACCTTGGCGCGCAAAGCGGCCGGCGCCGTCGAGCCGACATCGCGGTTGATGTTGTAGCCGTCCGGATCGGTGCCGATGGCGATCACCTCGGCGCCGAGCTCCCAGAGCGCCTCGGGCGCCACGCGGTAGGCGGCGCCATTGGCGCAGTCGATCACGATCCGCAGGCCCGTCAGGTCGTAGGCCTTCGGCATCGTGCGCTTGGCGAATTCGATATAGCGGTCGCGCATGCCGTCGATGCGCTTGGCGCGGCCGAGATCATTGGGGCCGGCCAGCCGGTCGGAGAGGTCCTCCTCGATCAGCGCCTCGATCCGCGCCTCGGCCTCGTCGGAGAGCTTGTAGCCGTCGGGGCCGAACAGCTTGATGCCGTTGTCCTCGAAGGGATTGTGCGAGGCGGAGATCATGACGCCGAGATCGGCGCGCATCGAGCGCGTCAGCATGGCGACGGCCGGCGTCGGCATCGGTCCGAGCAGGAAGACGTCCATGCCGGCGGCGGTGAAGCCCGCGGTGAGCGCCGGCTCGATCATGTAGCCGGAGAGCCGCGTATCCTTGCCGATGACGACCCGGTGCCGATGCTTGCCGTTGCGGAAGGCGATGCCGGTCGCGATGCCGACCTGGAGCGCCATCTGCGGCGTGATCGGGAAGGTGTTCGCCTTGCCGCGGATGCCGTCGGTTCCGAAGAGTTTCCTGGCCATCACAATGATCCGTCTTGTCGCGCGCGGATGTTCATAGTCCGTAACCTACGCCAAGAGGGTTCAAAATTCGTGAGCGACCGCAACAATCGCCCGCAGCCGGCCGGTCAATGAAAAAGGGCGGCCCGGAAGCCGCCCCTGAATTCTTGCGAAAGACCTTGGCTCAGGCCTGCGGCTGCGGCTCGAGGCCGCCGCTGTCCTTCGGGCGCGGTCCGCGCGTCGTCGGAACGACCGAGGGCCGCGAGGGCGGAACGTCGTCGCCCGTGTCGCGCACCGGCGGCTTGCCGGCGAGCAGGCCGCGGATTTCCTCGCCGGTCAGCGACTCGAACTCGAGGAGGCCCTGCGCCAGCGTCTCGAGATCGGCATGCTTCTCCGAAAGGATGCGGCGGGCGTCGTCGAGGCCCGTCTCGACCAGGCGGCGCACTTCGGCGTCGATCTTGCGCGCCGTCTCCTCGGAGACGTTCTGCGTGCGCGAGACCGAGTGGCCGAGGAACACCTCTTCCTGGTTCTCGCCATAGGCAACCGTGCCGAGCTGGTCCGAGAAGCCCCAGCGGGTCACCATGGCGCGGGCGAGACGGGTCGCCTGCTCGATGTCCGACGCGGCGCCGGAGGTCACCTTGTCCTTGCCGAAGGTGATCTCCTCGGCGATGCGGCCGCCCATCATGATCGCGAGGCGCGAGGTCATCTGCTCGAAGCTCATCGAGAGCTTGTCGCGCTCGGGAAGCTGCATGACCATGCCGAGGGCACGGCCGCGCGGGATGATCGTCGCCTTGTGCACCGGATCGGTGGCCGGAACATTGAGCGCGACGATGGCGTGGCCGGCCTCGTGATAGGCGGTCAGCCGCTTCTCGTCCTCGGTCATCACCAGGGAGCGCCGCTCGGCGCCCATCATCACCTTGTCCTTCGAATCCTCGAACTCGCGCATGGTGACCATGCGCTTGTTGCGGCGGGCAGCCATCAGGGCGGCCTCGTTGACGAGGTTCATGAGGTCGGCGCCGGAGAAGCCGGGCGTGCCGCGGGCGAGCGTCTTCAGATCGACGTCGGGGGCCATCGGCACCTTGCGGGCATGCACCTTCAGGATGCGCTCGCGGCCGACGACATCCGGGTTCGGGATGATGACCTGGCGGTCGAAGCGGCCGGGACGCAGCAGCGCCGGGTCCAGCACGTCGGGCCGGTTGGTGGCGGCGATGATGATGATGCCTTCGTTCTGCTCGAAGCCGTCCATCTCGACGAGCAGCTGGTTCAGCGTCTGCTCGCGCTCGTCATTGCCGCCGCCGAGGCCGGCGCCACGATGGCGGCCGACCGCGTCGATCTCGTCGATGAAGATGATGCAGGGCGCGTTCTTCTTCGCCTGCTCGAACATGTCGCGGACGCGGCTGGCGCCGACGCCGACGAACATCTCGACGAAGTCGGAGCCCGAGATCGTGAAGAAGGGCACATTGGCTTCGCCGGCGACGGCGCGGGCCGTCAGCGTCTTGCCGGTGCCGGGCGGGCCGACCAGGAGCACACCGCGGGGGATGCGGCCGCCGAGGCGCTGGTACTTCTGCGGATCACGCAGGAATTCCACGATCTCCTGCAAGTCCTCCTTGGCCTCGTCGACACCCGCGACGTCGTCGAAGGTGACGCGGCCATGCGCCTCGGTCAGGAGCTTGGCCTTCGACTTGCCGAAGCCCATGGCCTTGCCGCCGGCGCCGCCCTGCATCTGGCGCATGAAGAAGATCCAGACCGCGAGGATCAGGAACATCGGGAACCAGGAGATCAGCACGCCGATCAGCGAGGTGCCGGCCTCGGACGGGGGCTTGGCCGAGATCGCGACGCTCTTCGCCTCGAGGCGCTTCACGAGGTCGGAATCCTGCTGGGGTGCAAAGGTCTGGAATGGCGCGTTGTCGGTATAGGAACCGCTGATCTGCTGGCCGGAGATCACCACGCTCTTCACACGACCGGAATCGACGTCGGTCAGGAACTGCGAATAGGCGATGTCCTGACCGGCCGCGCGCGGACCCGGGTTCTGAAAGAGATTGAACAGCGCGATCAACAGCAGGCCGATGATGACCCAGACTGCGAAATTGCGAAAATTCGCGTTCATAGAAATCCCTTCAAGGGCGGTGAGCCGCGCTGCCGCGCCGCTCGTCATCGGCTAAGATAGGAGGACAGGCCGATGAAGCCAAGACGAGGCCGCTCCCGGCCCCGGCAATAAATGCTGGAATGGTTGAGGCGGCCGGTCATAGATCATCGCTCCGGCCCCGATCAAGCAGCCGATCCTTCACGATCGAGCGCGCGGCAAAGGTAATTCCCGCCGGCGGCGCCAGCCCCAGCAGCGGCGCGGCGATGAGGCCATCCGGGCCGAAAAGCGCCGGCGTCGCCGCGAGGGCGAGCGGCAGAGCATCGGGGACGCAGCTTGCCACGAGGCGCCGCCCCTCCCCGCCGAGCGCCGCGAGACGGACGCCGGACGGCGCGCCTGCGATATTCACTGCGAAGCGCCCGTCCCAGACACCCGCAAATCCCCCGGCCACCGCGATGTCCGGCAGCCCGTCCCGGCCGGCCTCGCGCTGGAAACGAAAGAGCCCCTTGCGGCGGTCGACGACGACGCCGGCGATGGTGCGCTTCAAAGGGGTGCTGTCATCCGCCATCGCCGCCACCAGGGCGCCGAGGCCGCCGAGGCGCGGCGGATAGGCGCTGCCGCCGACGGCGCGCAGGATCCGCGACACGGCACGCAGCCGCGTTTCCTCCGGCTCCGCGACGAGGGCCGCGACGTCGAGCCGCACGCCGCCGGCCTCGTCGACAGTGGCGTCGGAAGCGAACAGGCGGTCGACATAGCTGTCGATGGCGAGAGCCGCGGATCGGAAGCGCGCGGCGGTCGCGACGAGGCGCGGCGTATCCACCCCCTCGGCCGCGAGGCGCGGCATCAGCGCGCGCATGCGGGCACGGGCGAAGCGAGCATCCTCGTTATGCGGATCGGCGACGGGCTCGAACCCGGCCCGCGCGACGATGGCGCGAAGATCGGCCCGGCGGAGGGCGAGCAGCGGCCGTGCGACGCGTAGCCCGTCCCGCTCCGTCTCCGCCTCCATCCCGGCAAGACCGTAAATGCCCGATCCGCGCGCCAGCCTCAGCATCACTGTCTCGGCCTGGTCGTCGGCGTGATGCGCGGTCATGACGACGCTTGCACCCGCGGCCCGCGCCGCCGCGCCGAGCAGGCGGTAGCGCATGGCGCGGGCCGCGGCCTCGATGTCGGAGGACGGCAGGAGCGCATCGGCCTTGAGCGGCTGGAAGGCCAAACCCAGCGAAGCGGCAATCCGCCCGACCATCGCGACCTCGGCCGCCGCCTCGGGCCGGAGGCCGTGATCGAGCGAGAGGACGATCAGCCGGGGCGCCCCGCCGCCATCGCGCCAGCGCGCGGCGAGCAGCATCAGCGCGAGCGAGTCCGCCCCGCCCGAGACGGCGACGGCGAGCGCGCCCTCCCCTCTCCAGCGCGCGAAGAGCCGCGCCGGATCGATGGCTTCCCCCGCCCCTCCGCCGTCAGCAGCTCGCACTGGCCTGTTCGGTCTTCACGCGCTGCAGCAGCGCGTTCGACGCCTTCGGGTATTTCTTGAGGATCTCGGCATAGGTGCCGCAGGCGGCGTCGCGCTGGCCGAGTCCGACCAGCGACAGGCCGAGCTTCAACAGCATGTCCGGCGCCTTGCCGCTCTTCGGATATTGCTGGTAGCCGGTGAGAAACGCATCCGCCGCGCCGCGATAGTCGCCGCGCTGGTAGAGGCTCTCGCCGATCCAGTATTGCGCGTCAGGGGCGAGCGGATCGCCCGGATAATTGGCGAGGAAGAGCTGGAAGGAGTTTTCGGCGACGTCGTAGTCGCCCTTGAGCACGAGGTCATAGGCCGCGTCGTAGTCGTTGCGCGAGTCGCCGCTCGGTGCCGGGGCCGCGCCGGCGCCGGGCGGCGGCCCGGCCAGCGTCGCGAGATCGAGCGGCTGTCCGCCTTGACCGGCAGGAAGTTCACCGAGGCTGCGCGGCGGCGCACCGGGACCGGAGCCCCCGGACGTGGGCGCCGCGGCGACCGCGGACGAGCCGATCGCCTGGCCGATGGGGTCTGCGGCGCGCGGCGCTTGCGCCGCGGAGGCCACAGGCTGCGCAGCCGCCGGCGCGGCCGAGCTGCTTCTCCGCGCTCCAGCCGGCTGCAGCGCCCGGATCTGCGCCTGCAGCTGGTTGAGCTGGAAGGTCAGTTCCTCGATCTGGCCGGTCATCTGGCGCATCTGCTGCTCCATGCGGTCCATCCGCATGGCGGCCTGCGCCTCGCTGGCGGGAGAGGCCGCGCGCATCGGCTGGACGCCTGGATCGGGCGCGACGCCGACATCGGCCGGCGGCGCCACCGCGTCGGGCGGCGGCTGCACCTGCGTCTCGCGCTTGTTGAAGAGGTCGAACAGCCCGGCATGGGCTACCGCCGGGCCAAGGCCCGGGCCATTGCCGAGGGTCGGCAGCGTCAGCGCGGCGAGCGCCACGGCCAGGAGTCTTGCGCGTGTCGTCATGGATCCATCCGCTTTGCGGCGGCAAAGTCCGCACCGGGGCTGCCGCGCGGAAAACGAGCGGGCAAAATCAAGCCCTTCGCGGAAGGAAATAGCCCCGCGAGTTCGGCCAAAGTGAGGCCAAACGCGAAGCGGCGGCTCCCTTCCGGGAGCCGCCGCCTGACGCGATCCGCTGGTGGACGTCGCGATTACATGGCGTTGTCGAGCACCGTCACGGCGCGACGGTTCTGCGACCAGCAGGAGATGTCGTTGCAGACCGCGACCGGGCGCTCCTTGCCGTAGGAGATGGTGCGGATGCGCGCCGGGCTGATGCCGAGCGAGACGAGATAGTTCTTCACATTCGTCGCGCGGCGGGCGCCGAGCGCGATGTTGTATTCACGCGTGCCGC
>Ga0209930_1003220_pt1 | contig 16770 bp, 18 predicted proteins | sample ThiBiot_500_biof_2_FD_183948 | JGI IMG/M metagenome (GOLD analysis project Ga0209930, IMG submission 183948) | Wastewater bioreactor microbial communities from Cape Town, South Africa - Thiocy_cont_500_biof (SPAdes) | ecosystem: Engineered > Bioreactor > Thiocyanate-remediating >... | reverse complement strand
CCTTCCGGCCCGCCGCCGGTATAGGTGTACTGATAGCTGCGCGCGCCGTCGCCGCCGAACGGATTGCCGCCACCACCGCCAAAGCCGTGGGCACGCGGGTCGAAACCGCGTGGATTGCCGTTCTCATCGATTTCGCCGCGATCGTATTGGCCGCGTTTTTCCTTGTCGCCCAGAATGTCGTAAGCGGCGCTGATCTCCTGAAACTTCTTCTTCGCGCCGGGGTCGCCGCGATGGGTATCAGGGTGGTGCTTCTTCGCCAGCGTGCGGAATGCCTTTTTGATATCGGCTTCGCTCGCTTTGCGCGGTACGCCAAGAACGCTGTAAGGGTCGGCCATCGTTTCTCCTGCCCCGACTCACGAAATCGGAACCTGCCCCAATATAGGGAGGGTTTTACCGGGTTGCTAAGCCCCTGGCGCGCCCGTTTCGGGCTTCCCGGCCGCCGGTGGCGCCTCTGTTTCCGGCTGGGCCGGTACGGCCGCTGTCCCGCCCATCGCGGCCAGCCGGGCGGCGGCCCGTTTTTCACCCGCCGCGGCCGCCTGTTCATAGAGTTCGCGCGCCCTGGCTGGGTCTTTCGGCACCGCCGTCCCGGATTCGTACAAGGTGCCGAGATGATATTCCGCAATCGCGTGATGGGCGTGCGCCGCCAGGGCCAGCCAGGGCAGGGCGGCCTGCGGGTTGGGCGGCCCGCCTTCGCCCAGAAGCAGCATTTCACCCAGATCGGCTTCCGCCGTGGGCAGCCCCGCCTGGGCGGCGAAGCGGTACATCAGAAGGGCCGCCTTCGGATCGCGCGCAACGCCTTGCCCGTGGCGCAGCATGAAGGCGGCATTGCGCGCCGCCGCCGCATCGACCGTCGCCAGCTTGTTGAAGATCGCATAGGCCCCGGCATATTGCCCCTGATCGTACAGCGCCACCGCTTGATCGAACTGCGCCTCGCGTTCCTCCGGACCGATGGTGGCGCACCCGCCTGCAAGCAAGACGCAAAGGCAAAGGGCGGCACTGAACCGTGCTACGGGCATTATTTCTCCTCGAACGAGCGGGCGTAACACGCTATCAGAGCAAAGACTTCAGGCCAAAAACAAGGCAGTGGATCATGAGTGAAATCGGCGGCCCCATCGACGATGGCGGCATTGCGGAACGGGACGATCCCTTCACGCTGTTCGATGCCTGGATGGAACAGGCCAGGAAGTCCGAACCAAATGAAGCCAATGCGATGGCCATCGCCACCGCCGATGCCGATGGCCGCCCGAATGTCCGCATGGTGCTGCTGAAGGGTGTCGATCACCGCGGCTTCGTCTTCTACACCAATCTCGAAAGCGCCAAGGGCCGCGAACTGACGGCCAATCCCAACATCGCGCTGTGCTTCCACTGGAAATCCTTGCGCAAGCAGATCCGCGTGCGCGGGCCGGTGGCGCGCGTCAGCGATGCCGAAGCCGATGCCTATTTCGCCACCCGCCCGAAAGACAGTCAGATCGGCGCCTGGGCCAGCGCGCAGTCACGCCCGATGGAAGGCCGCTTCGTGTTCGAGCGGGAGGTGGCGAAATACGCCGCCAAATATGCGCTGACCAAGGTGCCGCGCCCGCCTTACTGGTCCGGCTTTCGTGTCAGCCCGCTGGAGATCGAGTTCTGGCGCGACCGTCCCTTCCGCCTGCACGACCGCCTTGTCTATCGCCGCGACGATGCGAATGCGCCATGGCACACGCTCAGACTGTTCCCGTAACGGCCGCCGCCCATAGCGGCCTGATGCGCCGGGCCGCGCTTTTCTCGCTCGCGCTGGCGGTGACCTTGATCGCAATCAAGACGATCGCCTATTTCGCGACGGAGTCGGTTTCGATGCTGGCGTCGCTGGCCGATTCCGGTCTCGACTTCGTGGCCTCGCTGCTGAACTTCCTCGCCATCCGCCACGCGCTCGAACCGGCCGACGCCGAACACCGCTTCGGCCACGGCAAGGCGGAGCCGCTGTCCGGCCTCGCCCAGGGCGCCTTCATCGCCGGGTCCGCCACCTTTCTGGTGATCGAATCCGTCAACCGCATTCTGGCGCCGCAGCCCGTCGCGCATGAAACGCTGGGCGTCGCTGTCATGGTGTTTTCCATCGCGGGAACGGTGGCACTGATTTTCTTTCAGCAGCGCGTGGTGCGCGAAACCGGTTCGCTCGCCGTCGGTGCCGACCGCGCCCATTACGCCAGCGATCTGGTCGTCAATCTGGGCGTGATCGCCGGTATCGTGCTGGCCTCGCGCTTTGGCCTGCCGCTGGCCGATCCCATCATCGCGATCCTGATCGCCGGCGTTCTCGCGGGCAGTGCCTGGCGCGTTTTCCGTGTCAGCTACGATCAGTTGATGGACCGCGAATTGCCGGATGCGGAGCGGGAGAAGATCAAGGCCATCATCCTGCAACATGACGCGGTGCGGGCGTTGCACGATCTGCGCACGCGCATGGCGGGCGTCAACACCTTCATACAATTCCATATCGAGCTTGATCCGGGCATCACGCTTCTGCGCGCCCACACGCTGAGCGATGCGGTGGAAGCCGACCTGCAGAAGGCGTTCCCCAATGCGGAAATTCTGATTCATCAGGACCCTGCGGGCTTCGAAATGCCGCCCGCGCTGGCCCAGTCCTGAGAGGTAGCGCCCTATTCGCTATTCCGCGCACGCTGCTTTAATCTCCGCCCCATGAGCGAACACAAACCAGCCAGCAACGAAGAACGCCGCACCCTGATCCTCACCGGTGCCAGCCGCGGCATCGGTCACGCCACGGTGAAACGGTTTTCCAGCGCGGGCTGGCGCGTCATCACCTGTTCGCGCCACGCCTTCCCGGAGGATTGCCCCTGGGCCGCGGGGCCGGAGGATCACATCCAGGTCGATCTCTCGAACCCGGAGGATACGGAGCGTGCGGTGGCCGAAATGCGTGGCCGCCTGAAGGACGGCAAGCTTCATGCCCTCGTCAACAATGCGGGCATTTCGCCGAAGGGCGCGGGCGGGGAGCGGCTGGACACCCTGCACAGTTCCAAATCGCTCTGGCGCCAGGTGTTCGAGGTCAATCTGTTCGCCACCATCTGGCTCGGCCGCGGTTTGATTGAGGAGTTGTCGGCGGCGCGCGGCGCCATCGTCAATGTCACCTCCATCGCCGGCAGCCGCGTGCACCCCTTTGCCGGGGCTGCCTATGCAACCTCCAAGGCTGCGTTGGCCGCGCTCACCCGCGAGATGGCGGCGGATTTCGGCCCGCTTGGCGTGCGCGTCAATGCCATCGCGCCGGGGGAAATCGACACCGCGATCCTTTCGCCGGGCACGGAAAAGATTGTGGAGAGCATTCCGCTGCGCCGTCTCGGCCAGCCGGAGGAGGTGGCGAAGGCGATATATTATCTGTGTACGGAGCAATCGTCCTACGTCACCGGCGCCGAACTGCACATCAACGGCGGTCAGCACGTTTAGCGGCATTTACCCCCTCCGCCTTCGCTTCGCTCCGGCACCTCCCCCGTAAAGACGGGGGAGGATATCTCGCACCATCCTTCTCCTCCCCCGCGCGCGGGGGAGGTGTCCATCAAGGTCGCAGGCCGTTGATGGGCGGAGGGGGGCTAACCCGCCTGATCCCCGAACAACGCCTCGTGCCGCTCCACAATCTTCGGCCACAGCGCTGCCGCCTCCGGCACGTCGAGGCCGAATTCCCCGGCAAGCACCGCCAGCAGATCGTCCGCGCTTTCGAGCAGCCGCTCATCGGCTCCATCCGGCCGCACCTGGCGCAGAACCCGCCCGCGCAAAATCGTGATGCCGCCCTCGCGCTGCCGCTGCACCACAAGATTCTGCACAAAGGGGGAGGCGGGTGCCGTCTGCAGCATGGCGCATTGCCCGGCCAGTTGCGCTTCGTCCGCGGGCGCAATCTTCACGTCATAGGTCAGCGGCGTTGGTGAGACATGATCGGCAAGCCGCCACCAGTCTTCGCCCAGCGGCGTCAGCTCATAGCGGAAGCCATTGGCCACGAACGCACCTTCGCGCAGCGGCATGGGCGTGATCGGCCCGTCGCCGAAACCGACATCGGCGAGATAAACCCCTTCGTCGAGGTCGACCCGCAGCACCAGATGATTGCCTTCGGCCAACGCACCGTTCTTCTCGCGCATCACGCCGCCGGAAAGCCGGGTGACGCGGAAGCCGAGTTCGGCCAGCGCCCAGCCGAACACCCCGTTCATCTCGAAGCACCAGCCGCCGCGCCGCCGCCCCACGATCTTTTCGAAGGTCGGTTCACGATCTATTGCGATTTTAAGGCCAAGCTGCACGTCGAGGTTTTCAAACGGCACCGACAGCAGATGTGCCCGGTGCAGCAGCCTCAACCCCTCCAGCGTTGGCGGAGGTGGCCCATCAATCCCAATCCGGGCAAGGTAGGAGGAAAGGTGCATGGGCAGAGAATTTTCTTCTTTGACCTGTAAGGTAGTTTTAGTTTCCCGCAAATCTTTCGAATACATTCAACATCAAGGTTTCTAGGTGATCGGCAACTGCAGCATTAGAAATCTTAATTTCCGACGGATGGCCAACATCATTGCGTCGGTCAAGGCATCGCTTCAACGACCGCTTCGTGGCGCCATCTAATATCGAAATTCGAGCTAGGCATTCCAAAAGTTGGCTTTCTTTGGAGATGTTCCTCATGTCTGCGATTGTTTTTGCCGGGGCCTTCAGGAGACCATTTTTTAATGCATCATCATTGAAGGCAGTGAGGTGGTTTTGAAAAGCAAATTCCTGCATCACGGAGACTGCCCCGCACCAACTCATAATAATTGCGGCCCGCTGTGTCCCATTACGAGCGCATTCTATCGCCTCACGAAGGAAAGCGTGTGTCTGACCGTTTTTTATTTTTTCTAAATTCTGTTCTAGATTGTCAATAAGAGGTGTTGTGATCAGATCAACTGTCTGTAAGCCAAATCTTTCATCGAAATCCTGAATTGCTGTCGCTCGAAATCGAATGGTTCCAGTTTGTCGATTGTTTAAGATTTCGCGATCTGATCGAAGTCTTGAGGCTAGCCTGGAGCGGTTTGGATATCCTAAATCATGCTCCGAAAAGAAATCTGCAATCTCGTTAGGATGAACATCCGGCCGTCTCTCATGTCGCTGCAAAAACCAGAGAATGTCGAGGGCAGTCTGATATTCAGTCGGTCGCTCTCGGGCAATTATTGCGACAAGCTGTTCTCGCGTCACGGCGCTTCCTCACGCACGGGAAGCTCCTTTTCAACGCGGGACCGGCCTAAGAACTTCAAGAAGTACCCGTTAGTACCCCTCTCGATATACTGTTCTTGAGACAACTTCTGAATCATGACATCGAGCGCCTTGGGCAAGGGATCGGTTCCTGCTCGCCACATCAATGTATAAATCTCATTGTAGCTGAAGCCTTGTCGACTAAGAATCCGTTCGCCTTCATACATGGCGCATAGAACAGCATCACCTTGATCCTTCGGAGATTTTTGCAAAACAAATGCTCGAATCTGCTGCTGTTGCTCCTCGTTCAGCAAATCACGAATTGGGTCGAAGCTTCCAATGCGTCCGGCACGTCCTGCTGATGTTGAAAGCCTCGCAGATTTAGTTCGCGGACGCTCCTGACGGGGCGGGGCGTCGCGACTAGATTGATCTGTGGTGGCCGTTGTTTCGGTTTTTGCACTGTCATGCGCGTTGATCTGACGTCCAATCTCAAGCTCTTGGGTGAGTTCGCGTGTCCGCGCAATCGCCTGATCAAAGCTGCTCTCAGGAGCATCGAGTTCTATCGTCCCAGCCTTAAGGTCAATCTTTAGCGAAATTCTTTTTTCACCGTCATCCATGGCAATATCTCCACCCAGTTCATATGCAGCTTTAAAAAAACCAACCAGCTCGACAAAATTCGTGGTTCTTCACAGAATTCTTTAGAACGAAATGGCATTTGGCACAAGAGATTTGGCTTCACTCTTTGAGTATACGCTGCGGGGAACGGGGAAATAAGTGAAATTGACCAACTGACTTGGTTGATTGCAATACCATGTGATGCGCAGATTTATGAAAACCAAAATCTATTGTATGTATCTGATGATAAAGGGAAAAAAATAGTATAAAAAAGTAACTGCGAGTGGATTGGTTTGCATAATGGGCAGTGGAGCGTTGTGAGTCTTATTATTCTGAGATTGTCTGTTTGGGGATTTTTCTGTGGTCGTGAATATATGGGCCGCTAAACTGCCATTCGAAATATCCGAAAATTCGGCCCAAGTATGCACTGGACATGCCTAGCTCCTCTTTATGATGTAGTGGTTGTTGGAAAGGTCGAGGGGCGTGATTGAGGAGCGTACGTGAATTCAGAGTGGGTTGGTTTTTGGATAGAGACATAAGTAGTTGAATTCATTAGCTGCAGTATAGTGGATCTGATGTTTGCCAGGTCTAGAATTCGGTTGGCCGCCGCGCCTTGTCGGCCACGGCCTCGTTCTTGATATAAAGTGTGCTCATCTGCCCCTCCATCGTGAGAAGATGTTTTTCCGGGCTCCGCCCTTCAAGCTCTCTTGCAAATGTTCCTGTTATGTTCTATATAGCATGTGTGCCTAGGGAGGGAAGGGATGCAGCCGACCGGCTCCTGTTTCTGTGGCGCGGTGCGTTACCGGCTGACGGCGGCGCCGATGTTCGTGCATTGCTGTCATTGCCGCGATTGCCAGCGGCAGACGGGTGGCGCCTTCGCGATCAACGCGCTGATCGAAACCGCGAACATCAAAATCCTCTCCGGCAGGCCAGAGATATTCACGCTGAAGACCGACAGCGGCCGCCCGCATGATGTCTATCGCTGCCCCGCCTGTCTTTCGGCGCTGTGGAGCGATTATGGCCGCCGCGGTGTGCTCAGCTTCCTGCGCGTCGCCACCCTGGACGATCCGGGCCAATTCCCGCCCGACGTGCATATCTTCACGCGATCCAAATTGCCGTGGGTGCCGCTTCCAGAAAATGCGAGGGCTTTCGACATTTATTACGACATGGCGAAGGAATGGCCGGCCGAGAGCCTGAAGCGTCGCGAAGCCCTGCTTGGTCCCGGAAAGTAGTGGGGGGAGGGGAGATAAAATTTTGAAGGTTCGAATACGGCAGGGCCCGACCGCCCACGGTGTTTTTCTCAGGCTTTGCGCGATTTTTTCTCGCCCAGCATGTCTTTCCAGACGCGTGCGGGAATTTCATCCACAGCCCCTTCGCCCAACTGGCCCAGGTGGAACGGCCCGTACTGGATGCGGATCAGGCGGGCCACCTTCAGGCCCAGAAATTCCATCAGCCGCTTCACCTCGCGGTTCTTGCCCTCGGTCAGGCTCACGCTGGCCCAGGCGTACATGCCCTTGGCCCGTTCCAGATCGGCGATCACCGGGCCATATTTCACGCCCGCGATGGTCACGCCCTCGGCCAGCCGGTCCAGATCGGTTTGCCCTACCTTGCCGAACAGGCGCACCCGGTATTTCCGGGTCCATCCTGCCGCCGGCATCTCCATCCGCCGCGCCAGCGCCCCATCATTGGTCAGGAGCAGCAGGCCTTCGGAGTTCACGTCCAGCCGCCCGATCGACATCACCCGGGGCAGCGTCTTGGGCAGGTTCTGGAACACGGTCGGCCGCCCCTCCGGATCGCGATGGGTGGTCACAAGGCCCGATGGCTTGTGATAGCGCCACAGCCGCGGCCGCTCGGGCTCCGCCAGCGGTTTGCCGTCCACCCACACCACCTGATCCGGGGTGATGTTCAATGCCGGGCTGTGAATGGTTTCGCCGTTCACCGCCACCCGGCCCGCCGCGATCAGTTTTTCGGCGTCGCGGCGTGAGCACACGCCGGCCCGCGCGATCACTTTGGCGATGCGGTCCCCTGCTGGCGGCAAATCGGTCATCGCGCGGCTTTCCGGAAATACGGCTCCCGGCGTACTTTGCCCGTGTTGGTAAGGCAAGCGAGGTGCCGATGTTCATCGCGGTCTATTGGTGGCGGGTCAAACCCGGCAAGGAAGATCAGTTCCGCAGGGCCTGGTTCCGCGGCACCGAACTGATCAAGGCCCGGCTCGGCGGGCTGGGCTCGCGGCTCCACCACAACAGCGATGGCCGCTTCGTCGCCTACGCGCAATGGCCGGATCAGGCCACCTGGCAGCGGGCCTATGACGCCCATTTCGATTATGGGGAGCCGGAGACCGCACGCCTCTTTACCGATGCCGTCGCCGAGGGCGCGCCCGGCCATATGCCGGTCTTCAGCATGACGGTCACTGACGACCTGCTCGACCTCAAGCGTGCCGCATGAGCGATGAGGATTTCATGGCGCTGGCGCTGGCGGAGGCGGAGACCGCCGCCGCCCGTGGCGAGGTTCCGGTGGGGGCCGCCTTGGCCGCGGCCGATGGCACATTGCTCGCCCGCGCCGGCAACCGCATCGTGGAATTGCGGGACCCCACCGCCCATGCCGAAATCCTGGTCATCCGCACCGCGGCGGCCGCACTGGGCAACGAACGGCTGACGGGGACCACCCTCTATGTCACGCTCGAACCCTGCGCGCTGTGTGCCGGCGCCATCAGTTTTGCGCGGATCGCCCGGCTTGTTTTCGCAGCGGAAGACCCCAAGGGCGGTGCGGTGTTGCACGGTCCGCGCTTTTTCACGCAACCAACCTGTCATCATCGGCCGCTAGTTTCGCGTGGCGGCGACGGTGATGTGGCCGGAAATCTGCTGCGGGCATTTTTTCGCGCCCGCCGGTAGCGCGACCGGCTTGTTGTTACACTCCGGCTCTGACACTCTGTCAGGCAACGGGTGGAAATGTTCAGGAGTATGCGATGGCTCTGATTGTCTATGGCAGCAATCTTTCGCCTTTCGTGCGCAAAGTGCGTGTCATGCTGGCCGAGAAAGGGCTCGATTACCGGCTGGAAGACGTCAATCCGTTCGCGGCTTCGCCGGAGTTTCTGGAAATCAGTCCGATGAAGCGTATTCCCGCGTTTCGCGATACCGATGTGGCCGCGCCCAACAGCCTTTGCGATTCCTCCATCATCTGCGACTACCTCGAACACAAACACCCTAGCCCGCCGCTTTATCCGCAAGATGCGTTTGCCCGCGCCCGTGCGCTGTGGTTCGAGGAATATGCCGATACCCGCATGGCGGAAGGCCTGGTGGGCGCGCTGTTTTTCGAACGGATCGTGAAGAAGTTGCTTGGCCGCGAAACCGATAACGCGGTTTGCGCCCGGGCATTGGAAAAAACATTGCCCGAAATTTTCGACTATCTGACAAAGGAATTGGGCGATCGCGATTTCCTGGTTGGAAATGCTTTCACCATTGCCGACATTACGGCGGGCACCATGCTGGTCAATTTCCAGCATGCGGGCGAAACGATCGATGAAGCGCGCTGGCCCGCGCTTGCGGCCTATGCAAAGCGCGTACACGGCAGGCCGTCATTCCAGGCCTGCATAGCCGAAGAAAGTCCGCTGATTCAGCATTTGCGCGCCGCGTGAGGTCTGCGATGCACGGCCCGCAGGAAGCCCGTTCCTCATCCCGGCATATCAGTACGCTCCAACTGGTCGCTTATGTGCTGCCCGGCCTGCCGCTCGCCGCACTTGGCCTGCCCATTGTCGTTCACCTGCCGCAGTTCTATGCCTCGCGCGAAATCGGCCTCAGCCTCGCGGTGACGGGTGCGGTATTCTCCATCCTGCGCCTGCTCGATGTCTTCATCGACCCGTTGATGGGGTATTGGAGCGACCGTTTGCGCACCCGCTGGGGCCGGCGCCGCCCCTTCGTTCTGGCCGGCACGCCCATTCTGATCCTGGGTATCTGGATGGTGTTCGTCCCCGGCGGCCATGTCAGCGTGACGTATCTCAGTTTCTGGCTTTTTCTGATGTATCTCGGCTGGTCGATGACGACCATTCCGCACATGTCCTGGGGCGCGGAATTGAGTGGGGATTATCACGAACGCTCCCGGATTTATGGCTGGGCGCAGGCTGCCACAATCGCCGGCATGGTTGGCGTTCTCGTCGTTCCGGCCATCATGGAATATGCGGGAACCTATTCGCTGGCGGTACAGATTCTGGCGATGGCAATCTTTGCTATCATCCTGCTGATACCTTCCGTCGTGCTGTGCGTGGGTGTTCTTCCCGAACCGGAAGTCAAGCTGAAGACGCATGCACCGCTGCTGCCGACGCTGAAATTTCTGTTCAAGGATGGCGCGCTGCGCCGGGTGATCGCGATCGATCTGATCGCCTCCACCAGTGGCGGCAGCGTTGGGGCGATGTTCTTCTTCTTTGCCCGTTATGCGCTCGATCTTCCGCAATGGGCGGGAACGCTGCTGCTGATCTATTTCGTCAGCGGCTGCGTCTTCATTCCATTCTGGATCTGGCTGTCCCGCCGCGTCGGCAAGCACCGTGCGATGAAGGCCTCCTTTGTCTACACCATCGTCACGATGCCGTTGTTCTTCCTGATTCCCAACGGCAGTTTCGGTGCCGCGGCGATCGTGTTCGCCCTCACCGGCATGAATTACGGGGCTCCGTCCTTCCTGTTGCGTTCGATGATGGCCGATATTGCCGACGCCGATGCCGCCGCCAACAATGCCGAGCGGGCAGGGCTGATGTATTCGTTCCTGGCGCTGACCAACAAGTTCGGGCTGGGCTGGTCTGTGGGCATCGCCTTCACGCTCTTGGCCTGGATCGGCTTCGACCCCAAGACAACGAATACGCATGAAGCCGTTATGGGACTCGAATATGTCTTCATATCGCTGCCCATCGTTCTGTCGTTCATGAACTTTGTGATTATTTCCGGCTATCCGCTGGACGAAAAAAAGCAGCAGAGCTTCCGCGATGAGATTGAGCGCCGCCGCGCAGCCCAGGCCAATGGAACGGCGGATGCAACATCCCCGGTAGAGAAAAGGGGCACCGGCGCGAGCGTGCCCTCGCGCGGCGTCCCGCCGTTCTCAGCCAAAGAGAATCCGACTTGAGCGGATGAACGTGATCAGTCCGCCGGGCCTTTGACCGGTTGCGCCGCTTCTCTCGTGCGCTTGCGTCTGCGCGCCACCAGCTGGTTGAGCAACTCCACGCCGCCGGAGAATGCCACGGCGAAGTAGAGATAGGCGCGCGGGATATGGAAATGCAGCGCATCGGCTATCAGCGCCATGCCGATCAGCAGCAGGAAACTCAGCGCCAGCATCTTGACCGTCGGCCGTTCTTCCACGAAGCGCGCCACGGTATTGGCCGCCAGCATCATCACGATCATGGCAATCACCACGGCGGCGATCATCACCTCCAGATGCTCGGCCATGCCGACCGCCGTCACAACGGAATCGATCGAGAACACAATATCGAACAGTGCGATCTGAACGATCACCGTGGTCATCGAGGCGTGCTTGGTCTGGTGATGATTTTCTTCCGCTTCGACCATGGTGTGGATTTCCCGCGTGCTTTTGGTCAGCAGGAACAGGCCGCCGGCGCCGAAGATGATATCGCGCCATGAAAAGTCCGTTCCCCACAGCGTGATGATCGGGTTGGACAGCGAAATGATCCACGCAATGGCGGAGAGGAAGGCGATCCGTGTTCCCAGCGCGAGCGTCAGGCCGATCTGGCGGGCCAGCGGCCGTTTGGCCGGCGGCAACTTGTCCGCGATCAGCGACAGAAAAACGATGTTGTCGATGCCGAGAATGATCTCGAGCGCCGTCAGCGTGGCCAGGCTGAGCCAGGCATCGGCCGAGGTGAACAGTTCGAACATGCAGGTCCGTGCAGGGGTGTGTTTAGAACCAGTTTTGCGACAATGCAGGGAAGAAAAGCACAAGCGCCTCACGCGCGGCAACAAGGCCGATGCCGGCGCCGATCAGCACATCGCTCAGGAAGTGCGCGGTCAGCAGGGCGCGCGTCGCGGCCAGAAGGCTCGCGATCAGAAACCACAACGGTGCCCATTGGGGCAGGGCGGCGCTCGCAATGACGGCCACACAGAAGATCGTCAGGGCGTGCCCTGAGGGGAACGAATTGTGCCGCAGGTCGAACGACAGGGGAACAAAGCCATAAAGCTCCATCTCCAGATCGTCCCGCGGCCGCCGCCGTCCGAGAAGGAATTTGAGGCTGTGAAGAACAAGGCTGCCGATGGCGAGTGCGGCCAGAAAGGCGAGCGAGAATTGCATGATCCGGGGAAAGGCCGGGTTCGCGGGCGCGAAAACCGTGCCGGCCCAGCCCGCCGCATAGGAGGCGGCCGCCACCGCCAGCCAGTGCGCCGCCTTGGCGGCATGGGTGATCCCGTCGAGGAAGTGGTGGAACGGCGCCCGGATCGTGTCGTACAGGAAATGCGCTGCCTGCCGGTCGATCGGCAAACAGGCGCCCCCCGCCAAAATCAGCAACAAACCCGCCCACAACAGCATGGCGCTGATTGCCGCGCTTTGGCTCGTTCTGTCAATTTGCCCGGCCAGAGCCGGGGATGCGGCGCCCAGAGGGCTAGTGGGGGGCGCCGGGGCGGGTTAAGCTGCCGCCATTAGCTATCGAACCCAATCAAATCGGAGGGATACATGGATTTTGACTATTCGCCACGGCAACGCGAATGGATGAAGCGCGTCGGCGACTTCATGGACGAACACGTCTATCCGGCGGAAGCCGTCTACGCCAAGGAGATGGAGGACGCGCGCGCCAAAGGCAACCCCTGGATCGTCATCCAGGTGGTGGAACAGCTCAAGGAAAAGGCCCGCAAGGCAGGGCTTTGGAACCTGTTCCTCAACGAAAGTGAGAACGGCGCCGGCCTTACCAATCTCGAATATGCCCCGTTGGCGGAGATGATGGGCAAGGTCGGTTTCGCTTCCGAAGTCTTCAACTGTGCCGCGCCCGATACCGGCAACATGGAGGTGCTGGAGCGTTACGGCAGCCCCTATCAGCAGGACAAATGGCTGAAGCCGCTGCTGGCCGGCGAAATCCGCTCCGCGTTCCTGATGACGGAACCGGCCGTTGCCTCGTCCGACGCCACCAATATTGCCACGCGTATTGAGCGCAAGGGCGATCACTACGTCATCAACGGCACCAAATGGTGGTCGTCGGGCGTCGGCGATCCGCGCTGCAAGGTGCTGATCGTGATGGGCAAGAACTCGGTCGATGGTGACCGCCACAGCCAGCAATCGCAGATTCTGGTTGAGCGCGATGCACCGGGCGTCACCGTAAAGCGCATGCTGCCGGTGTTCGGTTACGACGATGCCCCCCACGGCCACGGCGAAGTCGAGTTGAAGGACGTGAAGGTGCCGGTCGAAAACATGGTTCTGGGCGAGGGTCGCGGTTTTGAAATCGCGCAAGGCCGCCTCGGACCGGGCCGCATTCACCACTGCATGCGCACCATCGGCGCCGCCGAACGCGCGCTGGAGAGCATGGTGAAGCGCCTGCATGAGCGCGTGGCATTCGGCAAGCGCATTGCCGAACATTCGGTGTGGGAACAGCGCATTGCCGAAGCCCGTATCAACATCGACATGTGCCGCCTACTGACCCTGAAGGCCGCCGATATGATGGACAAGGTGGGCAACAAGGTCGCCCGCCTCGAAATCGCGGAGATCAAGGTTGCAGGCCCGCGCATGGCCCTGAAGATCATCGACGATGCGATTCAGGCCTGGGGCGGCGGCGGTGTCACCACCGATCCGGGTCTTGCGCGCATGTACGCCAGCCAGCGTACCTTGCGCATTGCCGATGGTCCCGACGAAGTGCATTGCCGCACCATCGCACGTCTGGAATACGGCAAGCATTTTCAGCGTCCGCCGCGCGCCGCCGCGGAATAGCTGGAAGTGATTTCCCGCTTCGGCCCCCGTCTGCGAAAGCAGGCGGGGGTTTGTTTTTGTCTACGGTTTATGCGCTTCAGGCGGCTGCGCGCACCGGCGGGCGGGGCGGCAATGTCACCGTCACCGCGGTTCCGCGGCCCACCTCGCTCTCGATGACGAACGTACCGCCATGGCGTTCGACCAGCGCGCGCACCAGCGCCAGGCCAAGGCCGGTCCCCGCTTTCGACAGCATCGGGTCAGCGCAGACCTGCTCGAATGGCCGGCCCAGCCGCGGCAGGTCGGCGGCCGGGATGCCGATGCCGTTATCGCGGACGCACAGCATCAATTTGCCGTCATCCTGTGCGGCTGAAATATGCACCTGCCCGCCGCCCACCGTGAACTTCACCGCGTTGGATAAAAGGTTCAGCAGAACCTGCTTCATCGCACGGCGGTCTGCCATGATGCGCAGCGGCTCATCGGGTATCTCGGTCTGAATTTTGACGCGGTTGGCCGTGGCGCGGGCTTCGATCAGGCGCAAACAATCGCGAACCGTATTGCGCAGGTCCAGTGTCTCCAGCGCCAGCTTGCTTTTTCCCGCCTCGATCTTCGCCATATCCAGCAGGTCGGAAATCAGGTCCAGCAGCAATTGCCCGGAATCGCGGATAAGCCCGGAATATTCGCCATAGCGGGGGGAGCCGAGTGGGCCGAACATTTCCTGTTTCATCATGTCGGCAAAGCCGATGATCGCGTTCAGCGGCGTGCGCAGTTCGTGGCTCATATTGGCCAGGAAAACGGACTTGGCGCGGTTCGCGGCTTCGGCGCGTTCGCGCGCGGCCTGCAATTCCAGCTCATGGGCCTTGCGGTCGGAAATATCGCGCAAGACGGCGATGGTATTGCGATAATCGCCGGTGGCATCGTCATAGGTGCCGCGTGTCGTCACCTCCAGCCAGACATGGTGCCCGTCGCGGTGCCGCAGGCGGTAGGTGGCCGTCAGAACGGTGTTGGGTGCCGGCCGCACGCGCACCTTCTCCGCTTCCGCGATGTCTTCGGGATGAACCAGGCGGAGGAATTTGCGCTCCTCGATTTCGTCGATGCGGCGCCCGGTGATGCGCTCCAGCGCGCTGGAGGCGAACAGAATCCGTCCCCCCGGCGCATAGAGGATGATGGCGTCCGATGCACCCTCCGCCATCAGGCGATAGCGGTTTTCGGCGCGCACCCTTTCGGCTTCGGCTGTCACCTGTTTGGTGACGTTGCTGCAAACCCCCAGAATGGCGATCACCTCGCCGCTCGGGTCCAGCTCCACCTGGCCATGCGTGTCCATGACCTGGGAAATGGCATCGGGTGAAGCCGCGCGGGAACGGAAATAGAATGCGGATTTCGCCTGGATCGCATCGATGATGGCGCGATCGGCAGTGTCGCGGTCGGCCTCATGGATTTGCTCGCGCAGCCATCTGTTGTCTGCGTGCTGGTCTTCCGGCGTCACACCCAGAAGGGCATACATGCCCGGCGACCATGTCGTTTCCAGTGTGCGCAGATCCTGCCGCCAATAACCGAAACTGGCCGCGCGTTCGGCAAGCGCGAATTGCGCGCAGTCGCGGCGCATCTGTGCGTCGGCCGCGGTCTCGCGTTCTGGTCCCTGTGTGTGCCGTTCCTTGCTCGGCATCAATCCCCGCCCGGCTTTACCCCTGATCGGGGCGAAGCCTAGGCAAGTTGTGTTAAGCAAGGCTTTCGCGTTTATGCGTTGGTCGTCTCACGATGGTTAAGCGCCATTAGGGATGTGACTTCGCGCGTCACCCCGTGGCACCCGTCACCCCGTGGCACCGGCGCGTTTCGCGAAATACCAGGCCCGTTCGGCCAGCGGGCGCACCGCCGCCGCGTTGCGGGCCGCGTTGGCATTCGCCGCCGTGCCGTCACGCACGCGCCCGACAATGCCTTGCAGAATGCCCGCCAGCTTGAAGAAATTGTATGCCGCGTAATAGTCCATGTTCGGTGTTGTGGTGCGCCCGGTGCGTTCCCAATACATCCGCACATATTCGTCCATGGCCGGGATGCCCAATGCCTTCAGGTCCGACCCGACAAGCGTGGCGGTACCGGCACTTTGTCCGCCCGCCGGCATCTGCCATTGCAGCAGGTGATAGGTGAAATCGCCCAGCGGATCGCCGATGGTCGAAAGCTCCCAATCCAGCACCGCAATCACTTTCGGCTCCGTCGGATGCAGGATCATGTTGTCCAGGCGATAGTCGCCATGCACCACCGTATCGCGATCCTGCGCCGGCAGATGCGCGGGCAGCCATTCGATCAGCTTGTCCATCTCCGGAATCTTTTCGGTTTCCGAAAGCTGATACTGCTTGGTCCAGCGTGAAATCTGCCGTCCGATATAGTTGCCGGGCTTGCCGAAGCCCTCCAGCCCGATTTTGAGATAATCGAGGTTGTGCAGACGGGCGAGGGTTTCATTCATCGCGTCATAGATGGCGTGCCGTTCCGCGCGTTCCATCCCCGGCAGCAATCCGTCCCACAGGATGCGGCCTTCGACGCAATCCATCACATAGAACATCGTGCCGATGATGCTTTCGTCCTCACACAGCACATGGGGCTTGGCCACGGGGAAGCCGGTCGGATGCAAGGCCGAGATCACGCGGAATTCGCGATCCACCGCATGGGCGGACGGCAGCAATTTTCCCGGCGGCTTGCGGCGCAGCACATATTTGCGGTTCGGCGTCACCAGTTGATAGGTGGGGTTGGATTGGCCGCCCTTGAACTGGCGCACTTCCAGCGGTTTCTGGAAATCGGGAATCCGCTCCGCCAGATAAGCCTCCAGTTTCTTCTGGTCGAAACGGTGGGCTTCGGCGACCTCCTTGGTTCCCGAAAAGGCTTCCTGCCGGTTCAGTTCCGGATCACTCATGGCAATATCCTCGAATGGCGTTGGTGACATAGTGGAATGAGGCTTGGCCGTGACACAAGGCGTTCAGCGCCGTTCGCGCCCGATTGCCCGCCACCCGATGTCGCGGCGGCAGAAAGCGCCGTCCCAATGGATGCGGTCAACCGCGGCATAGGCGCGGGCCTGGGCTTCGGCCACGTTCTGGCCGGTCGCGGTCACGCTTA
>Ga0209930_1003217_pt1 | contig 16783 bp, 21 predicted proteins | sample ThiBiot_500_biof_2_FD_183948 | JGI IMG/M metagenome (GOLD analysis project Ga0209930, IMG submission 183948) | Wastewater bioreactor microbial communities from Cape Town, South Africa - Thiocy_cont_500_biof (SPAdes) | ecosystem: Engineered > Bioreactor > Thiocyanate-remediating >... | reverse complement strand
GTCGATGACGAACAAGAGACCTCGATGAGGATCGAACGCCAAGCTTCGACAGAAGTTGAACCCGGGCTGCTTGTTTGATTGAATGATGGTGGTCGAGAACTGGACTCGAGGATCGTCGGACATTTGGGCGAGAGGAGAGAGGAGCGAGGTTGCGAGGAGAGGCGGATGAGACACAACAACGACGCGAGATCGACAAGAGACCCCGATGAGATCGATGAATGAATGACCCTCACAATCGAACCTCATCATCATCATCGATTCGATTGAGGTGGATCGAGATGAGTTGCGATTGGATCAATGCAATGATGTCATTGGTTGTATTGGTGGAGTGAGGGAGTGGAGGGAGTGGGGTGTCGATCGATTGGAGTGGATTGGAGTTGATTGTGATGGGCTGAGATGGATCAATGCAATGATGTCATTGGTTGTATTGGTGGAGTGAGGGAGTCGTTCGGCAGCAGGAGTCGGCTACACTCGTTTGTATCGGTACATGTGAGCAGCGAGACCATCGATCTCGACTCTCATTCGATCGGTGGCACTCGCAATGTAGATCGCCACGATGATCAGCAGCTCGTTCATGTGTGAGTATGCGTCTGTGGCAGCCACGATCATCTCGAGCAACGATCCTATCAGCTTGAGTGGCATCGGCTTGCGCACCATTCGGTTTAGCTCCTCGCGCACGCAACACTCGGCCGATCTGCCTCGCAAGCAACCTATCTCACTCGCCCGTGAGATCTTGGTCATCATGTCAACCGGCGAAGCAGAGCAGCTGATCAACGATGCGGTCCAGCTCCAGCACCAGACCAAGTGGTTCGCGTCGGTGGAGCTGCTCACGCAGGCTCTCCGCTGCAAGCCAGCCAGCACGCTCGCCTTGCACAACAGGTCCTCCTCGACCGAGCTCACGCGTCCAGGCTCTCCATGCCATCTTCTCACAGATCCTTCCTATCTATCAACCATTTGCGGGGGATAAACGTCGTTGGGAACGATGGATCGGTACAGGGCGATATCGTTGAAGATGCTGAGCTGCGACCATGCGGCGATCGTCGATCTCAACGGCGTCGTGATGCGTGAGCCAGCCAACGCTCGAGCGCACATTGACCGTGGCTCGGTGCGTCGGTTCTTGGGAGACTACCAAGGAGCCATCAAGGACTTTACTCAGGGCATTGCGCTCGATCCCATGCATCTATCTGGTAGGCGATCCAATCGATCTGCGCTTGATCTGAGAGCGAATGTCGATGCGCACTAACACGCGATATCTCAACGATACCACACGCAAGGTGGCTACTTGGATCGAGCGTACGCCTACTCGTGCATCGACGAGTTCGAGAAGGCGATCGCCGACTATGACATGGCGATCAAGCTCGATCGAAGGAGCGCCCATGCGTACTTGAATCGAGGCTTCTCCAAGACCAGGTTGCAGATGTACCAAGCTGCCGTCGATGACTTTACTCGTGCCATCGAGATCGAACCGAGTATGTCGATCTCTCACACGATGCAGTGTACATCATATCTCGTTGCTTGATGTTGATATTGATGATGGTCGTGGTGCCTCGTTAGCTGCGATTGCATACAACAATCGAGGCATCTCTGTGCGACGACTGGGTCAGCATGAGGAAGGTATCGATCGATGGTCGAATTGGCCTCTGGAGCTCTCATACCACTCGATACTCACTCGATTGATTGATGACAATGTTGATACTGATTGAGAAGCTATGCGTGACTTTAACGAGGCCATCCGATTGGATCCTTCATGTACGTGGATCGCTATTGAACAATCTATCGACCTTCTCATGAATGAATGCATCCAATGAATCAATAGATGCGCCACCGTACAGCAATCGAGCATTCTCCTATCAGACTCAAAACAAGCATGATCAAGGTATCGAACCATGAGTCGGCTCACTCTCCAATCAATCGATCAATCAATCAATCAATCAATCAATCAATCAATCAATCAATCAATCAATCAATCAATCAATCAATCAATCAATCAATCAATCAATCAATCAATCAATCAATCATAGCAAGTGTAGCTAACTCATCATGACCATCTCTAGCGATTGAGGACTTTACCAAGGCGATCTCGCTCGATCCGACCGATAGCAACTCGTTCCACAATCGAGGACTCTCGTTCCGTCGCATGAATCAGAACGAGCGAGCGTTGGCTGACTACAACGAGGCCATTCGATTGGACCCGAACAATCCGAACGTCTTCAACAATCGAGGCTTCTTGCATCGAGTGTTCGATCGCCATGAGCTCGGTATGTTGGCATTGCCAACACACATCGCCTATGTGCATGGCGTTGTAGCCTCACACTCTGCATTCTACGTTATCGATAGCGATTGCGGACTTTACCGAGTCGATCCGGCTCGCGCCAAAGGACCCCAACACCGTGGTATGCCGCATCCGAATCTCGTAATGACACGAGGAGGTTCGATTGGTTTCGTGTGTGTGTGCTCACTCGATCGAGTTGGATCAAGGTCAATCGAGGCTTCTCGCTGCTGAGCGTCAACCAACTCGAAGCGGCACTCGCTGACTTTTCGACTGCCATCAAGCTCGACGAGACGTTCGGCGCGGCGTTCCTCGGTCGCGGTCAGGTGTACCTGCAGTTGAACGACATTGATCAAGCCGTGCACAACTTTAATCAAGCCATGCAGTTGCTGTCGATCTTGATCATATCTTCGCCATACGATCCGTCGTGGAGGTTGTATCGTGCTCAGGCACATCGCTATCTCGCTGGATACACCACCAGACCTGGCTCCGAGTCGCAGTTGTACCACATGCGCCGAGCTCTCAAGGACATTGGCGAGGCCCTCAAGCTCAATCCGAAGCTGGCACCTGCGCTGATCGAGCAAGCGTGCGAGTTCGTGGAGCTCCAGCGCTTCGACGAGGCTCGCGAGAACCTGCGCAAGGCCCTCGAGCACAGTCCAACGAGTACGCCGACGTGCTTGCTAATACCTGTTTGCTTGCGCCTACACCAACACTCACACACAATGGCGGTGGTTCCAGAATCGACCGAGATCATCAAGAATCTCCAAGAGATCCAAGGTCGCTATGCGCGATTGGCTCTTGTGCCATCTGTTGGCGATGGCGCAACCTCGGCAGCCATCATCGCGGCAGTAGAATCGATGCTCGCTTGGGCGCGTGAGACGGCACACTAACTTAACGACTGCTATCTATTCATGGTGCACTTCGTGGCTACAATGAAACATTGACCGCACTCATTGCGTGTGTGTGGTATCGATGCAAGATTTATTCACATACAATCCCCAAGGCAGCATGGATTACTCGAGCGTCATCAGATGATGTGGAGGTCTCTGGCGCGGGGTTCGCTGTTCATTCGCTTCCTGCCTCGCTCGCGTCGAGATCTCTCGCTCTCGCTTGGTCTGCTTGCTGACTGGCCTTCCTCATCATCAACAGCCCATGCTATTTGCTCAATCTATCTATCAATCAACCATCTATCAATCCAATCCACTGTTATTACATCGACCAATCCCTTTCGTTTGATTCGTAATCGAGCGCCACTCCTTCGTTTGATCTTGCACACTTGATATCTATCCACACACGCACGCACACACGCACACGCACACAAACCAAGACACAGCCTACGCTCATGGTATTCTCGCTGTACAATGGAAGTACCAGCGCTACCCGAGATGCGTAGCGAGCTCAAACAAGCCGCCATCTCGGCTGCCTTCAACTTCATCTTCCTACTACTATGCCTGACGCTCGTGGCGCTGTACTTTGTGTTCGAGCTCTTCATGCGCCCGCTCTTGTGGGCCGTGCTGATCGGATCCTTTCTCTATCCACTCAAGCGCTTCTTGGTACTCTCGATCATCGAATGGCTCGACCACATCTCGCTCAAGACACGAGCGCCCTTGTTGTGGGCCGTGTTCTTGGCCATGTCCAAGATACCCGAGTATCTGTTCTTCTGGTTGTTCCACAAGCCCGAGAGAGTCATCGTATTGTCGATGACCATCATTGCACATAGCGGAGTGATATCCTTGGATCAAGGCATGAATGCCGTGGTGGCTCTGCTCCAATGGATAAGTGAGGTATCTATCTATCATGATCTATCTATCGTGATCTATCTATCGTGATCTATCTATCGTGATCTACCATTATCTATCGAACTGATATGCGATATACTATAGATTGGCATCCGAGTGTTTATCTTCGTCGATTCATCAGGCAACAACATCTTGACGAGTTTGAGATTTGTACTATACACGGTCGAGGCAGCGGCGTCGATCCTATCAATCTTGGGAGCGTTGATCTTGATCTCATGGCGACTGCACTATGTCGGCTTGTTAACGTCGACGATCGTACTCGCGTACTCGATCGGCGGCTTGTACTTGTATCCTCTGGCGGTCGACTTGATGGGCTTCTCGACGGTCGCCGGATTGCTCGTGTTCTGTGTCGGCATCTGCACGATCGGCTACTTCTCGGCGCACCTACCACGACGAAGAACGAACGACCACGAGACCAACGGCGTCGAGGGCGATGGCAGCAACGATACGGCCGATGGTGCGGGATCCGAGTCCGAAGCGACGCCAATGTCACCCGATCGATCTCGCAACGACATGGACGATGACTATGCTCGAGTGCACACGATACCGAAGCGACAACGACGCAGCATCTCGGTCTCGATACCTCGATTCTCGGGCGATGTTTGGGCATCGTTCGGGCTCCGTAGTCCATCGAGCTTCTTGTTGTTCGACAATGCAGCAGCGAATGCGACGACAGCCACAACGACGAGCAACAACGAGCCAGCCAAGAACCTTCGCAAGTTCTCGACGACAGCCACCTCGAGTCGCAAGCAACGTTCGAGCAAGAAGAGCAAGAGCTCGCTGCTGCAAGAGAGTGCCTCGGGACCTGCCGTGGCGATGAGCAGCGAGGCGGAGGCTCAAGCAGCAGCCACGAGTATCATGAGCGAGTTCGAGCTCAACCAAGCGACCGAGGTGTGCATCTTGATCGGAGTCTCGTGCATGATCGTCGCGTTCTGGGAGCTGCTGCCGTGGTTCTTGTTCTGGGCCGCGTCGTTCGGAGTCGCGCGCTATGCGTGCTTCCGCCTCGTCAACTCGGCCATGGTGCAGAGCTTCTCGTCGAGCAAGATCCAGCCACTGTCGCACTATCTCTTCCCGGCGCCGATCGCTTCCTCGTGGCGCTTGTTCCTCCGCGGCGACCGAGCCATCATTCGGTGGCTCATCGGCCAGCTCGATAGCACCATCACGATCCTGATCATCTTTACGCTGATTGCCACGATCGTGTTTGCGAGCTTCTTCTTCTTGATCCAACTGCGCAACGAGAGTCAACAGATTGCGCACCAAGTATGGGCGCAACGCGACAAGGTCGCCGATGCATGGACCAATATCGCTGGCGAGGAGTTTGGCAAGTTCTACCAAACCACGGCTTCATCGATAGCGCAATGGTTCATCACTGGAATCGAACAACAGATTCAAAGTATGTATCATGGAGCCGCGATCATGATTTCGAACATGAATTGACTTGTTACTTACTTGTTGAATAGGCTATACAGGTCAAACTGACTTTGATGTAGCAATGTTGGGTAACACGATCATGGCCTTTCCGTATGGCAACTTTTCGATCTCGACCATACCGCCATCGCACATTCTCTCGTCGGGATTGTTGCCATTCATCAAGGAGCACATCAACATGTTGACGTTTACGCTCAAGACCATCTGGACGCAAGTGGTGGCCAACATGCAGCTGCTATGGTGGCTGTTCACGCGCGTCTACTCGGTGCTCAACTACTTTATCTCGTTGTTGCTCTTCTTGACGGCGCTCTTCTACCTGCTCACGCTCTCGTCGGCGCACGGCAACTACGAGCCCTACAACAAGATTCTCTTCATGTTCCAAGCGGCGCCACACATCAACATCGAGAGCCACATTCGACGCGCGATCGAGCAAGTGTTCGAGAGCTCGATCAAGATTGCTCTCTTCCACGGCATGTGGTGCTGGCTGACGTACAACCTCTTTGGCTGCAGCCTCACGTACACGACCTCGCTCACCATGGCGTCGGTCGCCGTCACGGCCTTGATCGGCACCTACTGGCTCTCGCTGCCGGCCGTGCTGCAGCTGTGGCTCTTTAGCAACCGACCGGTGCACGCACTGTTGCTCTTCCTGCTGCACCTCGGCGCCACGTGGTTCGTCGACCCGTTGATCTACGGCCAGATCGAAGGCAGCCACCACTACGTCACGGGTCTCAGTGTCGTCGGTGGACTGTACTTTCTCGGTCTCGAAGGCGTCATCATCGGACCAATGCTGCTGTGCACGATCCTCATCTTTCTGGAGATCTTTCGCGAGTACACGACCGTCGCGCCGAATGCACCGCTCGAGCAAGCACCATCAGGCGCCAACCTCGCCAGCAGTGGCGGTGGAGGCGGCAACAACGGTGGAGGCGCTGGCGCAAGCTCGAGTGGCAGCTCGGCAACTGCCACAGCAAGCAGCGGGCTGTCGGCCTCTGGAACCAACGGCGGCGGAGCGCTACGCAAGCCTTCGATCGCTGTCGCGGTACCAACGAATGGCAGTGGCAGCGGCAATAGCAGCAGTAGTAACAACGTCGCAGTGGCGAGCAACTCTACGGCGACGGCCAAGAGCAAGAGTCGAAAGCGCAAGCCGTCGCAGATGAAGCTCCACGTGGTGCCGAGCGAAGCCGGAGAATCGGTCCAGGACGCTGGCTACGACGAAGACGACGAATCGGGAGGCGACGGCGTCCCAGACTCGGACGACGAAGACGTGCTGCTGGGTACGCGCCGCAAGTCACGAAGGCCCTTCGATCGAACTTCTCCGTACGCGTCGCCGCGCGATCCCAAGAAAGCCGCAGCAGCATTGGTAGCGGCAGCAAGGTAACCCACCCACACACAGAACGCGCGCTTGCTTGTATCTTGTATCGACAATCAATAACACCATACATCCCATTCATCTATCATCGAGACACACGAGAAAGAAAGAAGGTTGGTTTGATTCGATTTGGTTGTATTGGGGAGATATCGTAAAACAAAAAAGACCATCACCATTGTTGCTGCTACTGGTGTGATTGTTGAGTGAGTGAGTGAGTGATGAGAGATGAGAACGAGTGAGTTGCTTGCTAGCCTCTCGTTTCGTTTGCTCATCGTCGTGATGCTTGTGCTTGTGCTTGTGCGTTTCGCGCAGTTGTTCTCTGGCTTTACCAGATACCATACCACCCAATGTACATCATCATCATCGTCACTGGCTCGTTCGTTCATTCGTGTGTGAACAAACGAATGAACGAACGAGCCGCGCGTGTGTGTGTTTGACGCACGAGTGCGCGTACCCATTTGACAGATCGGTCTGCATGACCGATCATGAAGGGAATTGGTTTCTCGAACCCATCAGCAGCAGCGAGACGGTGGAAGATGGCCACCTTGGTGCGGCGAGAGGCCGAGACGCTGGACCGTCGGAGCGGTCGGCGGGGGTGGGGCTGGTTCAGTCAGCACACGCACAGCAACATGGAAGCAAAGCGAAGGAAACGCCAAGCAGCAAGCAAACGACAAGAGCAGAGCAAAGCAAAACAAAGGAAGCAACAACAGCAACAGAAGAAGGAGGAGGAGGAGGAGGTGAGTAGTAGTGCAATCGTAGTACGCGTACGTTCAAGTTCCTCCAAACAAGAGTACTCCGAGAGGAGACTACTCTTGCTGTCCCTGAACGTGCGCGACAAGTGAAACGAACCACTAACAACAGCAGCAGCAGCAATAAAATGAGAAATCAAATGTGTGAAACAAACAAAATACGACAAGTGGGGGTAGTGGTGGTGGTGGAGATGGAGGAGGATGGAGGAGCACGCGCGAATGGCAACGACTGCAACGACTCTCACAGGAGAGCTGGAGCAATCATTCTTGCGACGTGGCGATCGACGGCGGCGGCGGCGCCGATACGACGGTTTGGGAAGCGATGAAGCAACCAGGAGGTATCGCAACGACTACAAAGCAGTCGTGCGACAGGCTCGGGACAACTAGGAGGCACACAGGCGTAGTTGTGTGGTGGTGTTGCTTGCTCAGTCGCGGTACTGCGTGAGGCACCGCAGAGCAGCGGTGAGGTCCTCGCGAGAGAGGCCGACGCGCGCAAGCTTGGCCCATGGCTGACCGGCGAAGCGACGGTCACGGTGGAGCTCGACTTGCTCGCCCTCCTCGTAGACCGACATGCCAAAGGTGCCCGAGGGCTGCAGGAAGACGCAGACGACGAAGGGACCGAGCGTCAGCGGATGGAAGAACACAAAGTCACCGCGGCCAGCGATGGGCGTCGACTTTTCGAACTCGAGCGTGATCGGACGCATGAACTTGTCGACGGCGGGAGACGAGGCGCTCTACGAGGCCGAGACCGGAGAGGCGGTGGCAGTGGGCTGCGGGCGAATACCGACCATTGTGGCGAGGAGGGGCGGGAAGGCGGGGGGTGGGGAGGAGGTGCGAGCACGAGAGGGGGAGCAAACAACTGGGCCGGGAGAAGAGAGGAAGAAGGGAACGGCAGGGTTTATAAAGTCGTGCCTTGATGGGCGCTGGAGGATCCTTATCAAAGTACCCCGGGCATTCCTTAGCTCTTGCTACACGAGATGGTAGCAAGCCGGTAGCAAGCAGCAGCCTGGCAGTTTTCCGCCTCGTTCGCACACCAAGCCTCTGTGCTTCCCGCCACCACAACCATTCTCTCCTCCCCGCCACCACCAACACCCGCGCGTGCTGCTGTCGATCTCGCCCTACCTCACCCAAGGCCTTCTCTCCTCACACACCATGACCCTCTCGAATATCACCATCACCGTCTCTGGATCTGGATCGGAGTCACGTCGCGTTCGTCGCGTCGTGCGTTACGCCAAGCGCTCGAAGCTGCACACCGCTTCCTCGTCGGTCGCCAAGAAGAGGAGGAGCAAGCGCACTTCGTCGATCTCGCGTCGTTCGGCGACGCCGTTGCTCCCTCCCCGCCCACCGCACAACACCAACGATTATCTCATGTCGTTGCACGATAGCGACTCTGAGAGCTCGTCGAGCGAGTCGTGCTCGTCGTCGCTCTCGTCGAGCTTCGAAGGCTTCGAGGGTTGGACCATCGATCCCTTCGGCTCGTTCCTCTCGTCGGCTTCGTCTGCCGCTGCGGCTTCGACCTCTCTCCAAATGTCGTCGCCATCGTCCGGTGGCACGCCGTTGTCGTCGTCAGCGTCGTGAGATGCTGCCGTCGTCATCGTCGTCGTCGAGTGCACCACCACCCCACCCGAACTCGGGTTCTCTCCGTTTGCGACGTAGCCGCTGCCGTCGTGTTATTCGGATTGCTTGTTGATGCTTGTGTTGTTCGCCTCCCTGGTTCGCGTGTTTCTCTCTCGTTGTAGACTGGCACGCCCCACACGACCGAGAGCGACCTCGAGACTCGAGCCGTTGCCTCCTCCTCGGAGCCAACCGACCCACCGACTGTCGGTGACGCCCGTCGGGACCACACGCGCTCTCACACAGCGCCAGCGCCTATCGATAGTGCGTTTGAGTGTCTCTCGCTCAGTAGTACTGTGCGTGCGTACTTGCGTACGCGCATGTACTTTTGTGTGCTTCTGTGTGTGTGCGTGTTGCCTGATTCAGTTCGCCACCGAGCGCCGTTCCGAGTCGATCCCCTCTCCCGTGCACGACGATGCGACAAGAGAGAAAGGAAAGCAATTGAGCAAGAGCACCGCATTACGAAGAACAATACGGACGTGGACGGCGTGGAATAACAACGAGGCCGATCGTGACGAATAGGCGCGCTACGTACATGAATTTATACGTGCGTGCTCGTTCGCGTCTCATGCTCTCGGAGCCCGTTGTTATTCTCACTGCTCGCTCCAGCAGCTCGATTCGTTCTATCGTCGGTTCGTGAGTATGGCTACTCGAGCTTGCTGCTTGCTTTCATTTTTTCTTTGCTTGCTTCGTAGCGCGAGAGACTGTCGAAAGCGATATCGCTAACTTCTCGTCGTTGTTCGGCGGTTGTGGCGACTCGCTCTCCCTCCCGGTCCAACCGCCTCAAGTCTCCTCTTCCTCTATCTCAATCTCTCACTCACTTGCTCCTTTCTACCTCGTTATTCGCCCTGAGCGCCGAAGAAGAGGAAGAATAGGTACCGTACCCACACGAACAACACCAATCAACCCTCAATCCCTTCAACAAACGACACAACCACCAATTTCCCTTTGTAATCTCCACCAATACATACGTATCTACATTCATTCCAGCCGACGATGACTCTCTTTATTCCTGCTACTTTCATTGGTAGCGCGATAGTAATTTTGTACGCTCGACAAGCAAACCAACTAACAAGGCATACGAGCACGACCAAAGAAGATCGACGTGTTGGTAAAATCATGCAGCATCGGATTGAAGCCGCTACGCGTCGCTGTTCGGTCGCTCTCGGCGTAGCGTTGCAAGAACGCCTCACTCGGAAGCACCCAGCCGTACCAATCGCGAGCGTCGGCGCACACGTGCCGATGCGCTGCGGCGAGACACGCAAAGTCGGTCGGGAACATGATATCGCACGAACCCGGCGAAGGCAACACGAGCGACTCGAACGACACGGCTCGATGATCGGGCGTGAGACGTTGTAGTACCGGGCCGTTGCGGCCGGTGAGCACGTCGGGCAGCGCGTGAAAGTCGGCGATCGTGATCGAGTGGTTGTCGAAGCGTGCGGCGATGGCTTCGAGCATCGCGTGCGCCGTCGTCGGCACGTACCACTCATCGTCTGCCGTCGAGAGCATCGCGTTGAGCAATCGTTGAGCCATACCGAATAAATTCGAGCTTGCTCGTGTGGATATCTTCATGGTCGTCGTCGCCGCTGGTGTGGAGGCCGTATGGTCGAGGAGATCGGTAGTGTGCTCGAGTGGTTGCGTCCAAGCCTCGCACGCTCGAATGATCAGCGGGTCGCTGAGCGGCTCAGCCTCCATGAACCGCTTCGTATCGGCTCGCATCAACAGCTCGTTCTCGTCGACGATCCTCGCGCCACCGAGGTGCTCTGGGCCTTGTTCGATACAAACTCGAGCCTGTTGTAGTTGCGAGATTCCTTCTCGGTCGAACACACGTCGAGCGACCTGCGATCCGCACACGAGATCGTGAGGCATATTGTCCAGCACCTCGAGCAATACAAAGTGTCGACACTCTCGATCTCTCTCGCTTGCTCCCCGCGATGCCTGATGGCTGCGATCATCGTTCAGCCATCGAACCACATGATCCTGGTGAATTCGAACGATGCCGCGATCGATCCAAGAGCTGAGACGCGTGCGTTGTCGTGCAGCCAACGGCGCGCTGTGCTCGACGATATCGTAGCTCATGGTACGTAATAACTCGGGTCGCTCGCTCGAGATATACTCCATCACCGCCTCGGCGAGTGTGCCGTTACCACCACCGACTTCGACGATACGAAATGGCGACGGCGGTATTGTTGTTGTTGCTGCTGCATCTGATCGGCGAGCGTGGTGTTCGTCGTGTTGTGCGAGTAGATGCCGAGCAATCGCTCGACCGTAGAATGGATGAAACAATTCGACCGGCGTCGCCCAAGCTCTAGGATGCGAGCCATAACGTCGTGCGACAGCTACTTGATAGGCGGCTCGATTCTCGAAGGCTTGAAAGTCGAACGGCTGCTCGGGCGTCGGTTGCAACGGTGGTTGCGAGGCATTGGCAAAGTAGCCGCACCGCTCGTTGTAGAGACACGCATCGACATAATCACGCACCAACAACGATCGCCGCCGCTGTGGTGTTGATGTCGTCGAGAGACTCTGTCTGTGATGCAGAAGAATATGTCGGAGACCACAAAGAACCCATCCTCGCCGCCGTACGAGAGTGGAGGTTGCTGTAGTGGTGGTTATTGTTGATATTGCTGTTGTTGCGAGCATAGGAGCGAGAGGAGGATTCGATTTCGCGCTCCATCGATCCCGCGCGAAACTCACCAACAAAATGGCGGCAAAATAAATGCCGGAAAATATAAAACCCATCGCTTTTTGCTTTTCGTTGTTGTTGTTCCTCTCGCTCGCGCGGCATCACGCATCGCTGGTTTTGGGGGCATCGAGTATCGCGCTTGATCCAACGCATCATCGCGTCATCGGGCTTGCCCATAGGTACTTACACAATACTCTCGGTCGTGGTGATGGATGAATGGATGTGTGTTACGCTGGGTTGCAGTGATTATTGCTTAAAAGTCTCGTTCGTATGAGATATCTTCCGTGATTCGAGAATAAGTCTAACTGAGTCAACCCAACTCCTCGTGATTATCTTGCGCTCTATCTCTCTCTACCTCTGTCTATGTCTGTCAAGCTTGTAGTGTTGTGCTTGTGGCGTTTGATCGATATGCTGCGATTTTCATGTGTGCCGAGTAACTGACGATTCGCGTGATATCAAAGTGTAGATCGCCTGATTCGCTCGCGCGATACGCGACATCCAGGTGAAAGACAAGAGAGTTTGAGGTACCTATCGTCGACGCTTACACCTACGATAGAGAGAGCGTGCTTGCGCGCAGTAGTTCCGTTACGAATAAACGCGTACTACTCTACATACACCTACAGTGAATCGACGTGTCTTCTCCTCTCCGGAGGGCAATGCGTGGCGATGGAGAACGTGCTGCTGCAGTTCGACGCTGCTCAAGAGCAACGCCAAGCGTGGGCTCTATCGTGGGCCTCACTCTCGGGCTGGGTGTTCTTTCATCACTCGCGCACGCTGCCCAACTCTGACCTCCTGCTGACGTACGTGCGTGTCTCCGTACCAGCGAACAATCCGGCAACGCAACGCAGCTGATGCTCTCGGTGGTGGTGGCGGTAGTGGCTCGGTATGCTCGACAGCAGCGCCTGGACCATCGGGCACCATCGAGTGCTTGGTCTCGCACGCAGACCTAACCGTCACCATGATTGTGCGCGAGGCTGGCAAGCGCTGTGTCGCACGAGGTTCAGTGTCGTTCGAGCCACTGGCATTCAAAGCAATCGAGCAACATAGCCGCGTACCGCTCGAGATCTCACTAGCGCCAGTGTCGCGGCTACTCTAAGCTGCTGCAGCAGCAGCTGTTGTGAGTGTGTGTATAATATGCTCGGTAGGGCTCGTTGTCAATAATGATGTAGTGGCTGGCGGCAAAGCGTGAATACTCGTATATATTACAAATGCGGCACAAGAGTGAGGTGGAGAATGGGGCAAGTCAAAGGAGGAGGTGTTGTACAATTAGGAGGAGGAGGAGGAGAGCAACAACAAGAGGCATCTTACGTGACCTCGCGTCGCTCAAGTGCTGTGAATAAATGCATACGGAAATAGGTAGATGCATGGAGAGGGCTATGCGTCAATGTACGTGTGAGAGAGTGTGAGTGAGAGAGTGAGTGCAGAGGGGTGTGAAAGAAGCTATACACAAGGAAGAGCGGCAGTGGAGAATATAGATGCAAGAGAGCACAGCACAGCTGGTGTTGGCTCGCGTACGCAATGTGACAACAGATACATCGGGACACAAAAGAAAGAAGAGGAAAGGAGAGGATGGCAATAGATCAAGATCGGGCTTGCACGCGCGCCGGGATCTCAACCCCCGGCGCGGTGCTGTCGAACACCCGACGCCGTGGAAAGAGAACACGCACACATACACACAGACACACAAAGCTCACAGATGTAGCAGCACAGGACGTAGCTCGTAGGCGCGCTTCTGTTCCAAGTCGGCGATCTTGGCTTGAATCTCGCTGGTTTGCGGCTCACGGCAGAGCAACTGTAGCTCTCGATCGATTTTCTGGATCTAGAGCGAGAAAGAGAGAGAGAGAGAGATAAGAGAGAATATGGAGCGACACCAACAGAATATGAGTCGAATCGAACGCATTTCCACCATCACAACACTGGCCAATAGCAGCAAGTGTGAAGCGGGTACTACAAATATCTAACGACGGCGAGATTTGTGTGTATGTGACAAAATCACGATTTCACCACCACCAGCAGCAGCAGCAGCATTCTGTACGCCGTTCACTCCACTATTCCTTTGCAATGTGCATCTTGCGCTCTAGAGATAAGTTGACAGCAACGCATTGAATGCCACACACAACGCACGCCCGAACGAACAAACGCATAGCATGCTGGCGGGCTTTGGAATGGGAGTGCACAAAAAACACACGCGCGCGCGTGCGTGCATGGGATCAAAGTCTGTGTACGTACTTGACGCCAAGGCCAATCGCGACCACCAGTAGCATGCTTCCATTGCTTGCTGAGTTTCGACTGCGAGACATGAAGTGCCGCGGCAGCGTCCTGCTGGCGCATCGTGAGCACACCCGACACGTCGACCGTGGTTGTAGAGGTCTCGGAATCGCTCGTCTTGCTAGAGCTGCTGTCTCCGCTCTCACAACTCTCGCCGCTGTCGGAGAGCGAGAGCTTGCTGATGCCCGTGTCGATCAAGGCCGATAGCGGCACTGAGGCACCTCCCTCGAGCTCGCTCGCAAAGTAGGCGTTCGCCATCGAGGAGGCGTGCAAAGCATCGCTGCCACCAGCGTGTGCGTAGGTGGCGGTACCCACGTGAGGCGTCGCATCCGCTACGCTAGCCGACATGGTCGCACGCAGCGCTTCACCAAGCGCTTCGCCAACGCGAGTCGACACGGTTGGCGAGCGTGAGCGGTGGGGAGAGGTCTCGCGCGAACGCAGAATGCCCGAGCTCGCACCCGAATACGAGGCACGCCTCTTGCCACCCTCGTAGACGTGCCAGCGATACTTGACGGGCGTCGTGGCACCGCTGCAGCTGTTACCACTGCCGCCGCCGCCGCCGCCAGTGCTGATACCGCTGGCATGGGTGCCACTCTTGAGGCTGTTGCTTCGTCGTTTCGAGATGGCAGATGACGGGCCGCTCGTGCCAACGAGCGGCTTGGCGAGCAACATGCCGGCACGAGGCGATAGAACCGGCGATGAGCACGGCGATGGAGACGGAGAGGCCGAAGGAGAGGAGAACGGCGAGCACGCCAACTCGTGTTGGAAGCCAATAATATGCGGCAACGAGGTACGACGCGCGGTGGTCGTGCCCAGCGGTGGTATAAGTTCGGGAGGTTGGTCTTGTGCAGGGGCGCTCATACTTCGTGGCCCGTGTTCGGCAGGTGGAACGAGATGCTGCTGTTGCAGTTGTTGCTGTTGCAGTTGTTGTTGCAGCTGTTGTTGTTGTTGTTGTTGTTGTTCTTGCTGCTGAAGTAGTAGCAGCTGTTGGTGTTGATGTTGATACTGCATGGCAGCAAGCGCTTGCGCCGAAGGCTGAGTGTCGAAGGGTTGCTGATATGCAATCATACCGTGCGGAGTTGCAGAGCCGCCGATTGGTTGCATATTGGCACCGGTCGATTGAGCCGGTGCGAGATAAGGAGAGGAGGGAGCGACATTCATGGTAGTCGGTGCAGTAGGGTCGGTGGGATAAGCTACCGAACCATGTCCCGACAGGTAAACAGTGCCTGTGGCGGCGAGTGGATGTGGATACAAAGGAGAGGCGGCACTGGAAGGCGATGAGACGAGCAAGGTGGGAGGAGGCGTTGACGAAGGTTCGCTCGATCCGTCGTCAAGAGGCGTCATGGATGCTGAGGAGAGTGCCGGCGGACTAAAGAGCGGCGACTCGATGCCGGTCGCAGAGAACTTCAAAGCCATCGGAGTCGAAGGTGCGTAGGGATTCTCAGCTGGAGAGAGTTGAGATTCTTGCTGCTGCTGCTGCTGCTGCTGCTGCTGCTGCTGCTGTTGTTGTTGTTGTTGTTGTTGTTGTAGCTGCTGTTGGTATTGCTGTTGTTGTAGCTGCTGTTGGTATTGTTGTTGATATTGATATTGCTGTTGCTGTTGTAGCTGCTGCTGCTGCGCTTGGAGTTGTAGCTGCTGCTGTTGCTGACCGAAATAGGCTTGGAGGTGTTGTTGTTGTTGCTGCTGCTGGAGCAGCTGTTGCTGATGGAGTTGTTGTTGATATTGCTGCTGGTCAACGCAGGCTTGGTAGTATTGCTGCTGTTGCTGGAACTGATACTCGAGTGAGTTGGAAGGGGTGCAGTACGGGGCAGTTGGGTGCCCCCAGTAGTGTTGTTGTTGTTGTTGTTGTTGTTGCTGCTGCAGCTGCAGTTGATTGAGGAATCTGGGGTCCAGCACTTGGGGTGCCATACCATCAGAAGATGGAATGTGATGATGTTGTTGCTGTGGTTGCTGAAAGACGGTTGGATAGGCTTGGTGTTGCTGTTGCTGAGGTTGCTCAGTAGCCATAGCTGACGAAGAGGTTGGTGATGTGGGTTCAACCTATGGATATCGCCGATGCCACGAAAAGCAACGAACGGGTCGAGGAAGGCAATATGTAGCGGATGCCAAGGACAACGTGATTCTTCTGGTTAGTTGCGTAGATAACGTAACGTAATGGATGCATTGAGTGGCAATAATAGCATAAGAGAAAGAAAGATAGATAGAAGCGAGCTGGATGGTTGGTTGGTTGGATATTGTGTAGTCGAACGAGAGAGAGCAGAAGGAAACCAGCGAGACAATATTTAGAGCAGCAGCAGTGGCAGCAGTAGTTGTAGTAGCAAGCATCAGCAAGCAACAGCACGAGAGAGAGAGAGAGATGATGCTGCAGTAGAACACAACGATCTCTCGCGCACACACACATTGATAGAAACAAAAAGGGTGGTAACAGTGAGGCGGACACCACAACGGGCATGTACACGTAGGCATGCGTGTAGATAGATAGATGTGCGTTCGTGTGTGTGTACGAGATAGGCGGCAGTAGCGGTAGGTGTCGGTGTGCGTGTGTGTGTGTTTTCAAAGCACAGCGGCAGCGGTGGTGGGGGTGGTAGGATGCGAGATATGGCGAGA
>Ga0209930_1003215_pt1 | contig 16786 bp, 9 predicted proteins | sample ThiBiot_500_biof_2_FD_183948 | JGI IMG/M metagenome (GOLD analysis project Ga0209930, IMG submission 183948) | Wastewater bioreactor microbial communities from Cape Town, South Africa - Thiocy_cont_500_biof (SPAdes) | ecosystem: Engineered > Bioreactor > Thiocyanate-remediating >... | reverse complement strand
AAAGTTCCAAAATCGCGACCGCTGTAGCTGATGTGCGCCATAGCTGGCAACGAAGTCATGCCAGCAATGAGCAGCGTATATTTGAATATATTTTTCATGGCTGATCCTTTTAATATTCCATTAAAGAAAAACGAAAGACGATATATGTGTAAAGCATATCCATGCACATCACGCACCCGGAGTATTTATCAGCCATGCAAGCAGGTCAATGCGGCAAATTGTCGCGCGCGGCATTTTGCCACACTGAAAAAATTGTCGATCCGGGAATATGAGACACAGGCTTCCACGTCCCATTTTACAATTTTGTCATATTGGAATAAAAGAACATCAGCATATTATCCTGTTTGATGGCATGAGCATGGTTATCCCGAATCCAGCCGCAGGTACCGCTCTGTCCGCTCTGGAAAGGCAAAAAAAAAAAAACGGAAATCCCGGGTTGCCAGGGAAAGATTCGAATGGCTTTCACCAAGCTTGGGAATAATTTGGCAGGGATAAGAGTGCGCCCATGATGGGCGCACATAAAAAATCCGGCAGCGATGGACTCGCTGCCGGACGGGGTGTCTCCCACCGAGGGCACAATGGCGACACCGGTTACATTATGCGCTCAGTGGTAAAAAATTCTGTTCGTTAACACACATTCAAAAAAGCCGGAACAGTCAAGGCCCGGATGAATTCGGATCTTCATGACAATGTCAGACGGAAGCGCAACTAGGCGGGGCCGGCGGAACCGCCCCGGATCATGATTACATTTCTTCCCACATGACATCACGGCGCCGGGTCTTCGCCGCGGTGAGAAGCTCGATCAAAGGCAGCGCGCGGTGGCTCAGGCTCACATCCTCTTCCGGGCCCTCCCCTTGCTCCCCCTGCCTGTCGTTGCTCACGTCCGTATTCTCCGCAGAGCTTTCCTTGACACCGCGCTGCAGACGCTCCAGCGCGGCAGGAACATCGTCCGCAAGTATCGCACCGGGCACTGTCCCGCTATGACCCATCATTTTAAGCAGCCGCGTGGCAATATCGCCGAACATGGTGATGTCGGCATACGCATCGCTCTTGAATTTGATCAGCATATGGCGCCTTGTTGGCGAAGCTCATTTTTCTCGCTGGCTTGCCACATCCGCGCGATGCGATTCAGGCGCGAACCGGATTCGAAAGAGGCAATCCGCCTGCACGCAGGCGAACCTTTCCCACTTGCCGCCTTCTCGCGCTTGCGAGACCGAGAATGAACAAACCTGCAACAAGCATGGCAAAAATCTCAGGCTCCGGCACGGCAGTGGCAAAAGCGGCCGCGAGCAGGAGATCTGCCTGAGTGGTGGGATGGAAATCGTCCCAGAAAAGATGCTGCCCCGCATCGCTGCACGGTATGAGACCACCAATGCCACCCAGGCAGGAATGCGTGACATCTGTCAGGCCGTGGCCTGCCGGGTCCTGGATAATGCTATTCACGAAGGAAAAGGTATCGAAGCGAAAAATATCAGCCGACGGAAATTGCCCATCGAGATGATTCAGTTGCGCATCGAGCGCGGAGTTGAAAGTAAGGGAAAAATCCCGCGCAGCCGCCTGGAAAGCAGGTCCGTTATCTATGGATGTTGGCGTCGCCCCCAGATCAGGAAGGTTGGGCACAAAAAAATGCCGCGCCCCCGCCGCCGCCAGTTCGCTCACATAGCCTGCTACATTCTGGGCTGCCACAGTCGGGGAATCCGTGGTAAGGAAATCGTTTGCGCCTCCCCACACCATATACAATGCGTTTGGATCAGCCTGCGCGCCATTCAGGTTGCCAAGGTAGCCGCTCACTTCGTCGCGCATGCCCGGCAGGCCGAAAATACCGGTCGAAGTAGCGTGTCCGCCATCTCCGTAGTTGCCAATACCGCTGGTGGCGCCGGCAATCGCGTAGCTGCGAAAATTGTCAGTCGTTACCTTTCCATCCCCGAAGAGGGCTACCGCCAGCCGCTCCGATGCGACTGGCCCATTCGAGATGCGTCCACCGTCATAGGGTGGGCAGGGATGCGCGGGATCGCATATTCCTCCCAGCGTCTTGTTGAGGCTACGCACGGCGAAAGGGCTGTCGCCAACATCGGAAAGACTGTCGCCAAAGGTGTACAAAGCGCTGAAAGAAGCGGCCCAGGCATTGCCTCCCATTATCATCAACGCGGACAGCCCGGCAATAAACATGCGTATTTTCATATCGACTCCTGCCAGTCGGTTTTAACAAGAAGCACTGCCACTGCCTTGGCCGCAGCGCTTAATCCCGGTCTCTGAGCAGCAATCCGATGATCAAGCCGATACCTACCGCAACGGCTACGGTGCGCCACGCATTTTCATGGACATACTGGTCGGTTACTCTTGCCGCCACCCTGGATTTATCGACCACCGTTCCTTCAAAGTCCTGCAGGTATTCCTTGGCAAGCTTGAGATTCCGGTCGAGCTTATCACGCAGCACGACGGCTTTTCTCTCACTGTCGCCACTGACCGACTTCATCAGTTCCTCGGTATCGGCAATAACGGAATGAAAATCCTCGATAAGCTTGTCCCTGCTCCGCTTGGCGGCAGATCTATCCATGATTCCCTCCAGGTGAATTCATTTCCTTGTCTCAAGATACTTGTCCGGCCCGTCACTCCGCCGGAAAGCAGCGCCAGACTTTCGCCAGACCATCCTCGTTCCGGACATGTCGGACATGTTCAGGAAACTTCTAAACAAGCTTTGCGATGATAGAAGGATGCATAATGATCATCGACCATGAAGCTTGCCGAAAGTCCTTCCATTTATAGTAGAGCAACCTCGTTTTTTCTGTCTGTCACCGCACATACCGGTATTTTCTCGCATGCTAAGGTGACTCGACGTACGCCACCGCCGTACCGCCGTACCGTACTGATGGCAGCATACACGATTATCAGCATGATTAAAAACCTTTCGCCCCTCGCAACAGACGAGATGGCGGAATCAGCGAGGATCCCGATGTCATCTCTTCATACTCCCAAACAGAATCTTTTTCTTGCCATGCTTCCCGAAAATGCTTATGAACGGATGAAATCCTGCCTCGAACCGGTATGTCTTCCGCAGGGATGGGTCGTTTATGAAAGTGGGGGCGAACTGGATCTGGTGTATTTCCCCACCACCAGCGTCATTTCCCTGCTGGCGCGTACCCCCGGCGGGGAACCGGTAAAAGTAACGATTATCGGCAATGAAGGGGTATTCGGAATTTCGATGCTTCCGGGACAAAAGAAAACTCTTGACCGCGCAGTGGTGCAAAGTGCGGGCTACGGCTATCGGCTCAAGGCTTCGCACCTGAGAAAAGAATTCGAACTGGGCGGACCCCTTCGCTATCTCCTTCAACGCTATACGCAAAACCTCAACGCCAGAATCGCGCAAAGCCTTTCCGCCATCGAGGTGGCAAGGACCGTCAACCCCGTCCGAATGGATCCTGTTCCTTCTCTTCCGGACGCTGCGATTTAATCGTTCCCCCGCCCGCGGGGCTCCTCGGGCGGCGCCCGGCAGGAAGTCGTTCAGAGCTTCCCAGGGAGCGGGGCATCGGCGAGGACCGGCAGAGGATGAACCCGGACTTCGACATGATGATCCACGCGATCATCGACAAGCGTAATCGCCGGAGCGATCTGCTTCATGCCATCGATGGTTACTCCGGCATCTCCGGTCATGCCGGTATCCCGCTTCTCATCGGGTTTCCCGCCGGTTTCCTGCACGACCCGGATACGATAAGTCGTTTCGCCATAGCGATAATGGATCTTGTATTCCTTCCAGTCCGCCGGAAGGCAGGGTTTGAATTTCAGCGTCCCTTCCTCCAGCTTGAGTCCCAGCAGCGTCTCCAGCATAAGCCGATACATCCATCCCGCGGAGCCGGTATACCACGACCATCCGCCGCGCCCGGTGTGCGGAGAAACGGCGTAAACATCGGCTGACGCCACATAAGGCTCATTCTTGTAGATAGCCGTCTTTTCCGGAGTCCGGGTATGATTGACCGGATTGATCATCGAGAGCAGTTCCCACGCGCGCTTGCTGTCGCCCCTCACGGCGAAAGCCATCGTTGTCCATATCGCAGCATGGGTGTATTGCCCGCCGTTCTCGCGCACCCCGGGAACATACCCCTTTATATATCCCGGATCCAGAGCCGACTGATCGAACGGCGGATCCAGAAGCTGAATCAAACCCGCTTGCCTGCGAACAAGATAGTGATCAACCGCGTCCATTCCCTGGCGTTGCCGTTCGGGAGCGCCAACCCCGCTTAATACCGACCAGCTCTGTGTGATTGAATCGATGCGGCATTCAGGGTTGACGGAAGATCCGAGCGGAGAACCATCATCGAAGTAAGCGCGAAGGTACCATTGCCCATCCCAGCCATGCTCTTCGATATTTTTTGCCAGGCTATCCGCCTCTGTTTCGCAGCGTTTTGCAAAAACCACATCGTTGCGGCGCCTGGCCACGCTGGAAAACTGAACCAGAACTTCATGCAGGAAAAAGGCCAGCCAGACACTTTCCCCGCGCCCATGAAAGCCCACCAGATTCATCCCATCATTCCAGTCACCGCTGCCCATCAGCGGAAGGCCGTGCTCGCCGAATCTCAAGCCGTGCACGACCGCTCGGACGCAATGGTCGTACAGGCTCGCAGCCTGCTCCGAGCGAACCGGCAAATCATAGTACGACTCCTCGTCCGCACCAACCTGGCGGCCTTCCAGAAACGGAATCACCTCATCCAGAACACTCGTGTCACCGATCGCCTGAACATAGCGGCAGACTGCCAGGGGCAGCCATAAATAATCATCGGAACACCGGGTCCGCACGCCACGGCCTCCCGGCGGATGCCACCAGTGCTGGACATCGCCTTCAACAAACTGCCGTGCCGCCGCACGCAGCAGATGCTCGCGCACGAGCGCAGGTTCGGCATGAACGAGTGACATGACGTCCTGCAGCTGATCACGGAATCCGAAAGCACCGCCCGACTGGTAGAAACCGCTTCGCCCCCACAACCGGGACGCCATGACTTGGTATACAAGCCAGCCGTTGGCCAGCACGTCAAATGCGGGATCGGGCGTTTCCACGCGCACTGCGTCCAGCGTGCGCTTCCAGTAGCCATATACGCTTTCCAATACCTCATGCGCCACGGCTACGCCACGAAAGCGGCGCGCAAGCGTGATCGCTCCTTCCGCATGCATCCCGACTCCCAATCGAAAGACTGTCTCCTTCATCTGGCCATCCATCAGTTCCAGCGGGACACGAATCGCACCGCAGGGATCGAGTCCCGGCCCGACTCTTCCCGAAAGCGGCTTCATGCTCATGGCGGCGGGATTTTTCAATGTGCCGTTTCTCCCGATGAATTCGGTGCGGTCGCCGGTTACGCTTCGGCCCGCCGCGTCATCGGCATCAAAAAATGCGGTTCTGCCCGGAAACTCGTGATTGTACGGATTCCGCGCCAGCAAAATGCCGCTTCCCGCATCAATTTCGGTCACGACATGCATCCTGCTTTTCTCGGGTAAATCTCCCAGAACCCATTCGATGCACCCGGTCGCGGAAAGCCTGCGCCTGCGCCCGGACTCGTTGCGGATTCTTAGCAGCGCAAATTTGACCGAGGCATCCAGCGCTACATAAATAATGAATTCCGTGTAAATACCATCCTCGATGTGCTCGAAAGCGCTGTAGCCGAACCCGTGGCGCGTGACATAAGGTGTGGTTCCCCTTGCCGGCAACGGCGTTGGCGACCAGAAATAGCCGCTTTCTTCATCGCGCAGATAATAGGCCTCTCCGCCGGGATCACAAACCGGATCGTCGTTCCAAGGAGTCAGGCGAAACTCATGCGCATTCTCGCCCCAGGTATATGCCTGGCCGCTTTCCGATATCACGCTGCCAAAATCCGGGTTGGCAAGAACATTTACCCAGGGCGCAGGCGTAACCTGGTCTCGGCCCGAGATGACGATATATTCCCGCGCGCTATGCGTAAATCCACCCAGGCCATTGTTGAATAGCAGCGGCTGGTCTGGCAGCTTTACCTGCTGGACTGGAGCGGCGCGGCTGGTCGGCGCCAGCCGCGCCGGCACAACTGGAAGCTCCGTGGGAATACGGCGGATCAATTGTTCCGGCAGACTGCCCTTCGAATCCAGGATGATGACGCGAGCCACCGTTTGCAAAAGAATCCGGTCCTCGAATGCGATCTGCTCGGCCCGCCGGATGAAAATTCCTCCGGGACGATCGAGCAGGTGGCCCTCCGCGCTTCCAGCGATCAAACCCATTATGTTGTCGTGCAGGAGCTGGCGGTAGCTCGAATGATCCTCGTTCCAGATCACCAGGTCGACGGCCAGCCCCTTGACGCGCCAGTAGGCGTGGGCCTGCACCAGTTGCCGCACCAGGCCGATATTCCCGGCGTCGCTGATCTGCAGCAGCACGATGGGCAGATCACCGGAGATCGCATATCCCCATAGGCCGGACTGGCCCCTCTGGTTCTTGCTCAGTATTGCCTCATCGGCTCTCAGATAAGCATTGGCATACAAGACGGACCCTGCGAGCCGCCCAAATAGCTGGGCATCCGTCTCGGTTGCGTTGAGCTGGCGCAACACCACCAGACTATGGGTCCACGCAAGATCGAAAACGCGGTTGGTCAGATGCTGGTCCTGGTATTTATCGACCAGGTTCATGGCCGCGTGGCGGGAGTCCCCCGCTCCCGTTACGATATCGATGACGGCGGACTCCCCCGGTTCGATGGTTACTTGCTGGCGTATCGCCACGACAGGATCCAGCACCGAGCCGGAACTGCCGGAAAGCGGTCCTGGCGCCGTTGTCAGGGCAAGCGGGGCAGATAAATCGTTTCCCCGTCCTATGAATGCCATGCGGTCTGTCTCATACGAAACCGATTCGGCAATATTTCCATGGACCCACATCAGGTGAAACATCCAGGGCACGGGATCGTTCTGCGAACGAGGCCGGCGGTTGCACAGTATCGCATGCCGGTCCGGCAGGATTTCCGTCTGCACGAACAGATTTCCGAATGCCGGCGCCTGGGCGTCAGCCGCCGCTGTCGCCAGCACCACCTCGGCATAAGACGTTATTTCGATTGTGCGGCGCGTCCAGGCACGATTGGTGATATGCAGCCGGCGCAATTCGATATCGTCTTCGGGCGACACGGTAATTTCCGTATGCGTATCGAGATCGAGATCGCGCCGGCGAAATTCGACTCGCCCTTCCGAAAATATCACGCCATAGCGCTTCGCCTCCTTGAGCGTTGGCTGATAAGTATTGGACCAGAACTCTCCGCTGGCGGTATCTCGCAGATAGCAGAAATTTCCACGGTTGTCGCAGGTGGCATCCTCCCGCCATCTTGTTACTGCGAGGTTCTTCCAGCGGCTGCTTCCCGCGCCGCTATTCGTCACCATGACATGGTACCTGCCGTTGGATAATAGCTGGACTTCCGGAATCGGCGTATTGGCCGTGGAAAGCATGCGCATGGGCATGTCCGGAAGCTCTTTTGGCATGCGGATATCCGGCAGCTCCGTGGTATGCGTAAGGATAATCGAAGGCTTGGGAATCCGTTCCTGCAGCAGCAGCATGGTCGCCTGGAACGAAGGATCGGACTCGAATCGGCGCTGCATCGGACGATCGAGCAGCAGATAAGCCAGGGATAGCAGGCTCATCCCCTGGTGGTGCGCCATGAATGAGCGTACTATGGCGCGGTTTTCTCCCCGGCGCAGCCGCGCCGGCGTATAGTCCACGGCCTCGTAGAATCCGAATTTGCCCGATATTTTTTCCGCTGCAAGCCTCTGGAGGTTGGCACACGCAGCCTCCGGCGCAACCATCAATCCCAGCACGGAAGCATAGGGAGCGATAACCATATCTTCGCCCAGGCCACGCTTCAATCCCAGGCCAGGAACGCCGAAAGCCCGGTATTGATAATTGAAATGGATATCCACGGCGTTATAGCCGGATTCGGATATGCCCCATGGCACGCCCCGTTCCCTGCCGTACTCGATCTGGCGGTTGACTGCGGCCTTGTAGGTCTGGTCGAGAAGCGTGTTGTCGAAAGTGGGCATCACCAGCAAGGGCATGAGATACTCGAACATCGATCCGCTCCACGATATGAGAGCAGTCTCGTGTCCCACACTGGTCAGCATCCGCCCCAGCGCGAACCAGCTTTCCTGCGCGAGCTGGCCCTGGGCTATCGCCACAAAATTGCACAGCCGCGCTTCCGATGCGAGCAGGTCGTAATAACTGGAATCCAGCCGCCGCTGGCCGACGTTATAGCCGATGGAGAGCTGGCGTTGCGCGGGGTTGAAAAGAAACCCATATTCCATTTGCGCCATCTCCCCGGCCTGTTGCGCGAGTTGTTCGAGCAGGGCCAGCCGGCTTTCCGCCCCGTTGCTGCCTCGGCTGGCTAGCTGGCGCAAGCTGGCGGTTTCCATGGCAGGCCCCGGCATATCGGTATTGCCGTTTCCATATGAGGAAAGAGACTGGGGAGCGAGGCTGACCAATTCGTCGAGATTCCTTTTGCATTGCGTAGCCAGCGCCTGCGCCCATTCACCCGCTTCACCCGCAGATGCGTGGTTCGCGCCGCCAAGTTCCTGCACCAGTTCCTGCGCGCAAGCCGTCAGCCGGTCCAGATTGACTCTCGCCTCGGCCAGGCTGATCCGCTGGCGTTGCGCTGTCACCCCGATGAGCATTTGCTCGAATTGAACCAGGGGACGGGAAGCCGAACCCGCGACGGTGGCGTGAAGAATCTGGAGCGTATCGTTCAGCCCCAGAAATACACGCTCCATGGCAATTGGCGCATCCGCAATTTCCATCAGGCTGGCACGCAACGTCAGCAGGTGAGCGGCAAGATTCCCGCTATCCACCGTTGAGATATAGCGGGTCAGGGGCGCTTTGGTCTGGGTATCGTACCAGTTGTAAAAATGCCCCAGGTACCTTTCCAGCGTTTCCATCGACTGCAGCGTATTCGATGTCCGTTCGAGGAGCTGGCTTATCCCGATAAATCCAAAATCGTAGGCGGCGACATTGGCCAGCAGCGAGAGGCCCATGTTGGTCGGCGATGTCCGGTGAGCGACGGTGGGAACGGGATGCTCCTGGAAATTGTCCGGCGGCAACCAGTTGTCCTCGGACGTGACGAAAGTCTCGAAGAACAGCCAAGTCCGCCGTGCGACCTGCCGCAGGAAATTTATTTGCCCCGCAGCCAGCTCCGCGCGGCGGGGCGGCGGCGTGCGGCTCATCCACCAGGCAATGGCAGGCGATGCCGCCCATAGCAACAGGATCGGCGCGGCAAAGATCAATATGACCGGATCCGAGAGTGCGATGCCGAGTGCTGCCGCGGCCGCCACGGCGGGCGCAATCCACATGGTGCGGAACGATCCGCCAATGCCGGCAGGTTTTTGCCCCGCTGCCGGGCCTTGCTCTATTTCGGCATCATGGGAGGGGCTCCATTCGAGAAGCCGCCGATGAGTGATGAAAAGACGGAAATGCGTCCGGATGATTGCGTCGAGACTGTAATAGGCTTCGTAAGGAAGGCAGGCCAGATTGAACAATATCTGGCCCGAATACTTGCTGGCTTCGCGCCGCAGGATAACGAGATGCTGGCGCCACGATATATCGGACTGCTTGTTCAGAAAATTGGAGACTAGTGAAATCCCGGGAGGAATCGCGAATACGCCAATCACGGCCATTGTCCAGAACCAGGGATCATGCAGCCCGATCCATCCAGCCGCAAGCAGCAGCGTCAATGCCAGCGGCATCAGGCTGCGCCGGAGATTATCCATCAATTTCCACCGGGCAAGCGGGGGGAGTGGATTGGGCTGGTAACTTGCATCCGGCCCGGGCACGCGCCACAACAACCAGCTCGCAAGCTGCCAGTCTCCCCGGATCCAGCGATGCCGGCGTTTCACATCCGCCAGGTAGCGTGTCGGAAATTCCTCGTACAATTGCACGTCGCTCAGGAGGCCAGCCCTGGCGTAACACCCCTCCAGGAGGTCGTGGCTCAAGACCCGGTTTTCGGGGAAGCGGCGGCAAAGGGCGTGCTCGAACGCATCGACATCGTAAATGCCTTTACCGACGAATGATCCCTGGTGGAACAGATCCTGATAGACGTCCGAAACAATTCGCGTATAGGGATCGATCCCCGCTTCCCCTCCGAAAAACCAGGCGTACCGCGATTCGTTGGTACTTGAGAGACTTGTCGCAACCCGCGGCTGCAGGATGCCATAGCCTTTCTTCACCATCCTGTAATTTTTCGCCCCGCCGGCTTCCTCGAGGCGAGGATGATTCAGCGGATGAGCCATGGTGCCCACGAACTGATGGGCTGATTCCCGGGGGAGCTGCGTATCGGTATCGAGCGTGATGACGTATTTGATCTCCGGCAATATGGAAGTGTTGCCGACGATCAGCGAAAAGGCATCCATTGCCCCTCCGCGCAATAGCGCATTCAACTCAGCAAGTTTTCCGCGCTTTCGCTCATATCCCATCCACAGCCGCTCTTGCGGATTCCAGCGGCGCGGACGATGAAATAAAAAGAAGGGGCCATGCTTCCTGTCCTGTGGACTTGCCGCTGTATTCGCTGGCATATTCCCGGTTTCGGCGTCTGCGGCTGCAGCCGCATATTTCCTGTTCAGTTCTTCGATTCCCTTGCGGGTAACCTGCAGCAAGGGTCCGTCCTGCGGGAGATTTTCCTCATCCGCATCCTGGAAATCCGTCAGCAAGCCAAAGCTGAGATTGTCGTCCGGATTCGCCAGAAACCTGACTTCAAGCGCTTCCACGAGATCAATGACGTTTGATTCCCGCGTAAGCATTGTTGGAACCACTACGAGAGTGCGAAACGTTGAGGGTATCCCCTTCGAAAAATCGATGCGCGGAAGCGAATGCGGCTTGACCAGCAACTGAGTCATCCAGTTGACCAGCAACAGCGACAACTGGCTCATGGCGAACAATGACAGAACGCCGATCCCGGCCAGAAACCAGGTGCCTGCTCCCTCCTCGCGGGCTGCTGCAACCAGGCTTCCGGTCAAACCGAGCGTGATTGCCGCTATGCTGCCAAGATAATAAAGAAGTGGTGAGCGATGCAGCGCCTTCGAGATTCTTTCGTGAACGGGCAGGCGCACCTGCGCCGCGCTCTCGAGTTCCGGCAATCCTTCATCGATGAGATAGAAGCCAACATGCGCGCTGACACCTCCTTCTGTTTTTCTCCCGGCCTCGGTTGCCAGCCGAACCGCGTTTCGGGCAATTTCCACCTCGGATACAGGACTGGTCCTCGCCAGACGTTCCACCACATGGCGGTAGCGGTCGCGGGTGCCGAAATCCATGCGGCTGTAGGCCCCGGCGGGGTCTTCGCGGAGTACGCGTTCGACAATGCTCGTGCTTTCCACGAAATCCCGCCAGTCGATGGCGCCCAGCATGCGCAAGCTGCCGATGCTGTTGGAGATGGAAACCTGATCCGCCGCCTGCTGTTGATTTTCGGACTGCACCATCTGATCGATGGTCTGATTCGATTCCGCCAGCCGCTGCTCGATCCAGGTCAATGGCAGCGCCAGCGAAGGCCCCTGCCCCTGCAAGCGCCGCGTCAGCTCGGATACGAAGGGAGTCGATATCGGCGGGTCGGATCGCGCCATGTCCGCAATGACGAGAACCAGGCTCTTGGGATCCTTTTCGGCGATGCGAGTGATTTCGGTTGCCCAGGCGCTAGCGATATCGCGGTCGGCATGCCCGGACGAAACATACACTGCCACGCGGCGAAGATTCTCGATCAGGGCCAGCCTCAGCATGATGGGAATCGCCCATAATTCGCCCAACTGCAGGTTGCTCACGCCCTGATACGCGGCCACAAAGCGCCTGAGGCTTTCCGTATCCACCCTGCCATCTCCATGCGCAATTGCCTGCAAGGCGATATCATAGACACGTGGAAGATTGGCGGAGGAACCATGCGCAAGAATGGGCAGTTCGCGGCTATAGTTCTTGGGAAGATGGCGCTTGGCAATGCGGATCTGCTCTTCGATCAGATAGAAATTGTCGAAAAGCCACTCTCCGGCCGGAGTGAGCGGGCGACCGGCGGAAACCGCCTCGGCCAGCACGCCACATACGCTGAACAGGATATTCTCGTTTTCATCGAGGCGCGCCAGAAGCTGGTCCGTGCCGCGGCGCGCTGCCAACTCATGCGAAGCCGCCAGAATGCCGCCGTACAACTCCATCTGATCGGCACTAAAGAGTTCCGAACGGAGGGGGAATTCTTCGCTGACGGCCGGCCGCTGCTTCCCGAACCCGCGAAACTTGCGTGCAAAAGAAAATAACCATCTTGAAACCGCTGTTTCGCTCGCTCTCAATTCAAATATTCCCTTAAGCCATGAACTTCATCCTTTGACTTCACCCGTTGCGCCATATGAGAATACTCTCGATGGCGGCTCCGGGATTTCTTGACGTGATGGTTTGCGCGCGCAACGACATCGGCTCCAGGATGCCAGCACTCGCAAACATTGAACCGGGCGGCTGGGCGTAGGGAGGCGAAATCGTGGCCGGATTGCTGCCACGATCGCTCTGCAGCATAATCCAGTTTAACGAAATTGATGAAAGGAGACACCACAGTCCATCCTGGACTGATATGCATGGCTCAATAATAAAGCTCAGCTCATCCATAGTATGTACGCTAGCGCACAATAAAATACCGCAGAGCCAGATATTGTCTTATAGTGCCACGATAGACATATAGGAAACGCGCATACGGGAAGAAGCCGCCTGGTGAAAGAAAGCGGCTACGCCGATGTGACTCATCCGCCGTTTTTCTGGCTATGCTTCATGCCGTCGCCCTTATTAACGGATGCTTAGTCCCCCTCCAAATCAACCTGCTCAAAATCATCTTCTTGCCGCCCTGCCGCCGGCGGAATTCGAACGTCTGCAACCCAATCTGGAATTGGTTCACCTGCCTCTCGGCGACGTGCTATGCGAATCGGGGGGACGCCTTTCCTATGTTTACTTTCCCGTTTCAGCCATCATCTCCCTGCACTATATTCTTGAAAACGGTGCATCTTCCGAGATTGCCGGAGTGGGGAATGAAGGCATGCTCGGGATATCGCTTTTCATGGGGGGAGAAACCACGCCAAGCTGGGCTACCGTTCAAACCGCGGGATACAGTTACCGGCTGAAGACAAGCATCATGCTGCAGGAATTCAATCAGACCCTCTCGGTTCAGCGTCTGCTGCTTCGTTATACGCAGGCCCTGATTACCCAGATTTCGCAGACAGCCGTCTGCAACCGGCATCATACGATCGAGCAGCAACTCTGCCGATGGCTGCTTCTGACCCTGGATCGCTTAAACTCCCAGGAACTGGTCATGACACAGGAATTAATCGCCAGCATGCTCGGCGTACGGCGGGAGGGAATAACAGAGGCCGCGGGCAGGCTGCAACAGGCTGGGCTTATCCGCTATCGCCGCGGCCATATTACAGTCCTGGACCGGTCAGGTTTGGAAAGCCGGGTCTGTGAATGCTACCAGATGGTGAAGAAGGAATTCGACCGCCTGCGCTCCGATGTATGCAGGAACTGAAAGCAATTCCCCCGTTTTCCGGATTTCAGCCGAGGTGGCGGGGCTTATGAATGTAACATCATCCCTCCGCAAAGCCTGGGCCTGAATTCGCCCGGGGAGCGCCACCCCACACGCCTACCCGCCTCGCGTCACCCGATTGCCGCATCGCGCTGTGTGCGATGACGAACCGAACATACTCCCGGATTAACGCATTATCACTATGGCATCGCTCGTGCCATAGCACCAGCATGCGTCTTATGTAAATGACATGATGCTGCCCCTGTTCATTATCATGAAAGAAACCTGATGAATATCCGCTCCAGGACTGCCGGGAAAGTGCTGCTGATCCTCGGGGCAATCCTTGCGCTTATTGCCATATTTGCAGCATTGTTCGACTGGAATATGACAAAGCCCTATATTCAACGGCAGGTCGGCGAGAAAACCGGCCGGGATTTCATTATTGCAGGCGACCTCGATGTCCGGCTGTCGCTGAATCCGCTTATCAGCGCGCAAGGCGTGTCGCTCGCTAATGCTGGATGGGGAACGAAGCAGCCAATGCTGGCTGTCGACAAGATCGCATTTCGGATCAGCTTGTGGGACTTGCTGAAGGGAGATATCGTGTTGCCTGAGGTATCGGCGTCTCGACCGAAAGTTATCCTGGAAAAAAGCGAAGATGGTAAAAAAAACTGGGATCTGAAAAAAGGGAAAGAAAAGGAAACGAAGTTGCCAACTATCGGCCGCCTCGTATTGGATCGCGGAGCGGTCATGTTCCGGGATCCCAGGACGGAATCCGATATAACCGTAAAGATCGTCACCAGTTCGGCTTCCGCCGATGCGCGGGAAACTCCCCTGGATGTAGCTGCGGAAGGAAAATTCACGGGGCTGGAGTTCGTAGCGGAAGTGCATGGTGGCGCCGCAATGGCGCTTGCCGACGAAAATTTTCCTTATCCGGTCAAAGGAAAAGTGCAAATCGGGAACACGCATGCGGCATTCGATGGCACGATTACCGGCCTCGCCGCGATGAAAGTAATCGATCTCAATCTGGAATTGCATGGTGACGATTTGTCCGCGCTTTATCCGATCACGGGAATTGTCGTCTTTCCCTCCCCTCCCTACCGGATATCCGGAAGGCTCATGCACCGGAAGACGGAATGGGGGATGCATGGATTTTCCGGCAAGGTAGGCTCCAGCGATCTCGGCGGAGACATTGTATTCGATACGGGTGGGAAACGCCCGATACTACGGGGGGATATCGTATCAGAACAGCTTGACCTGAATGACCTGCAGGGCTTCGTTGCTGCGAGGCGCGGGCCACAACCGCAGGATAGTCCTGCGAAGAAACAGGAAAAAAAGGCATCCGCCAAGGCCCAGAGCGGCCGCCTGCTGCCAGATCAGAAGTTTAAGGTCGATAGATTGCGGGCTATGGACACCGACGTGAAGTTCACTGGAAAATCCATCAGAAACAAGGACCTGCCCGTCGAACATCTCTTTACCCATCTCAAAGTCGACGACGGACTGATGACGATAGATCCAGTGGATTTTGCAGTTGCTGGCGGCGACATCAAGGCCAGTGTCACCATAAATGCGCGTGAAGAAATTCCTCAGGGAGCGGCAAAGCTGGAGGTAAAGAGACTTCGGCTCCCCAAACTCTTTCCCAAGCTGGAGTTGACCAAGGACAGCAAGGGCCTGATCGGCGGTGCGGCTAATGTTAAAGGCAAGGGTGAATCGGTGGGAGCGCTTCTGGCCTCGACCAATGGGCGGTTCGGGATGATCATGTCTGGCGGGGAGATCAGCGACACAGTACTCGCGGCTATAGACCTCGATGGAGCCAAGCTTATCAAGCTCCTGTTCACGGGCGATAAAAGCGTGCCTGTACGGTGTGGCGTTATCGATTTCGATATCAAGAACGGAATCATGAAGAATGAGACTTTCGTTTTCGATACGGCTGAGACCAATCTGCTCGGCGAAGGGCAGATAAGTCTCGTCGACGAATCGATCAAGATGAAGCTGTCCCCGGAGCCCAAGGATCCCAGCATATTGAGCTTCCGGACACCCGTGCACATAGCGGGAACGTTTAAGGACCCATTGATATACCCGGACAAAATCCTGGCCATTCGCGTGGGCGCCGCCGTTCTATTGGGCGTTTTTGGCACGCCGGCCGCGTCTCTTATTGCGCTGATCGAGACAGGACCCGGGGAGGATGCCAATTGCAGGGAACTGATGGCCTCGGTGAAATCATCACGGCCGTTGATAAAGGAAAACTCCGTTTCCAAGAAAAATTCCTCGCTAAAACGCTGAAGGCCTGTGTGCGCAAGCGAACGGAATGAAAAAACGGGCTGCAGGAAATTATCCGTCTGGATCTGGCATACCGATCCCTCCGATTCATGAAAGGGTTTCCCAAATCCAGGATAAGCTGATTCTCGTCAACGGACTTGTTTACTGAAAATCTTCTTCGACTGCTGAACTTGATATTGTTGAGTTACACACGTGGATTGGCCAAAGGAGAATGCGGGAGCAGGGAGCATATTCGACCTACGCCCCAAAGAACCCGTGATAGCGAAGGCTAGCATATCGGTTGAATGTTCTTGCAGCGATATTTTTCGATATCTGGGGGACGGGTTCTTCGAAAACTATCCCAAATGGTCCCCAGAAGTTGTCGAACTCGAACAACTCACTGAGGGTCCGGTGAAGTTGGGGACAATAGCACGCCAGGTTCGTATCGATCGGGGACGGCGCACTGAGACTAAATTCACCATCAATTCCTATGAGCGCGATAAACGCCTGGAATTCACTGGTGTGGATGACCCTTTCCGTTGCACTTATGAGCTGGAGGAAATCGAACCAGGAAAATCAGCCAAATTGACCTTTATTTTCGAGTTGACCGAAATTCAGATATTCATGCGCCCTTTTGAAAAGCTCATCCGGGAAGTGGTCCGGGAGGGCGCCGAACGCATGGTAAAAAATTTGAAACGGCTGGCCGAAGCAGATAAAAAGCTTTGACCTGGTATTCAATTCCAATTGTTATCGAGAAAAAAGTACAACTTTCGCCGTGGAAAAAGATCCCGTATTTATTCCGCAGATTCTGCTCCAGATACTCGACAGTTCCGTGAATGGCACACCTTGTTCGAACCCGATCAGGAAGACATATCCTTTGTTTATGCCGAGAGGCAGTTCAAGCTGATAACGGGGTAATCCCAGGGGGAAATATTGGGCACAACGGCGACCTACAGGTGAACAACGTGGTGAGAAACTACACCTATTGATCTGGCCAAAAAATACTATGAATCCCGTCATTCCGG
>Ga0209930_1003199_pt1 | contig 16850 bp, 23 predicted proteins | sample ThiBiot_500_biof_2_FD_183948 | JGI IMG/M metagenome (GOLD analysis project Ga0209930, IMG submission 183948) | Wastewater bioreactor microbial communities from Cape Town, South Africa - Thiocy_cont_500_biof (SPAdes) | ecosystem: Engineered > Bioreactor > Thiocyanate-remediating >... | reverse complement strand
TGTTTTGCAGCCACCAGGCGGAGTGCATCCGTCATCGGTGTATCTTCCGTTGGGCGAGCAGCGCTAGTGCACGCGATCGCGTGCGCGGCAACCGTGCCGAATCATGTAGATACAATCATGTAAGAAAGAGTACAACAATGTATGGGTGAGTTTGACTTTTGGATTCGTTAACTGGTGGCGATCAAGTTTACAGTGCGAGAGAGATATGGGGAGCCAGCGCAGGAGCAGCAACACAACAAGAAGAAAATAACAGCACACAGGACACAACAATCAATAACAGCACACAGGACGCAACAATACCAACCACGATACACATTAGCACTACGGCCGGAAATCTCACAAGGAGAGAGGGAAGGAGAAGGTTGGTGGGATTGGAATCTCGACGACCGATGATGGCTTGGCACACGTGCGAAGCTCGGATCTTAGCGTGGGAATCGCTCACGCAGCGTCACGGTATCGTGGATGGCACCCACGGGGCCGAGCATCAGCGGTTCGGGTAGTCGCGCCGTGCTGGTGTGGGAGTAGGGCGACGCTGGAGGCGGCAGGTAGGAGGTTGGCGACGACGACGACGATGCCGACGAGGAGAAGGGATCGGGTAGGATCAACGAGCGTCGGTCGGCCGGTGCTCGGTGCATGGGCGACTCGACCGAGAGGAGAGCAGAGAGAGAAGCAAGCGATGGCTGCCGCTGTTGCTGCTGCTGTTGTTGTTGTTGTTGCTGCTGCTGCTGCGGCCGCGGTGGTGGCGGCGCTGGTGCGTCCTGCGGCACTGGATCGGAGACGCGTCGTGGTGTTGGCCTGATGGGCGCCGCGGCGTTCGGTGCATGCTGTGGCTGCGGAGGTGAGAGGTCGCGATGGTGCGGCTGTGCAGCGGGAGCGGTAGCGCCGATAGCACGTTGTGGTGGCGCCGGTGAGGATTGCGGCGCCATTTGCTGTGGCGGCGACGGCAGCGCCGGGAGAGGCAAGCCGGAGGAGGTGAAAGTCGAGGGCACGGCATAGCGCGCTGGTGGTGTCGGCACGTCGAGTTGCTCGTCTTCGCCTTCGTAGTCGGAGGCGTCGGCGTGCGCGATGCAGCGGCGCTTAGCGTGCTGCTCGTTCATGCGGCGGAGTAGCCGCAGCAGCGTGACGTAGATGACGTGAATGTCGCGCGTCGCGAGCGCTTGCGCCAACCCGAGCTCGTTGGCGTCGGCCGGCAGCCTCTCCCAGAGGAACTCGAGCTCGAGCACCTCGTACGGGTTGCTGGTCGGCGGTGCAAAGTTGCTCTGACCCACCATTCGCAACAGGCCCGAGTCGGTCGGGAAGATGGTGACCTGCGTGTCAAGGAACACCTCGCGCCCGTTGATGATCAACGGCTGCGCCAGCACCAGAAACCAATCAACGGCGGCAGTCAGGCAGTCAGTCAGGCAGTCAGTCAGTGAGTCAGGAGTTCAGCCGCTGAACTACCGAAATTGCAGCGGTGTGCAGTGCTAGTGCTTGTTGTATTCCACGTACGTGAACGCAGCGAAAGAGTCGGATGGTCTTGGTGAGTGTAAGGTCGAGAAAGATGCGGTCACGCTCGCGCATGTCGGGTCGAACCAGCGCACCGCGGCGGAAGGTGTGCATCTAACAATACCACATCGTGGTCGGTCGTGGTGCGTTAGTTGCATCACAAGCGAAGCGAGGGCGGCGAGACACTGGTCACCGTACAGGTTCGGCGATGTTGTGGATGGCGCGGAAGGTGGCGCTGCAAGACTTGAGGCCCGACAGCGAGCCGGTTGGATCGAGGTCGTACACCGACACAATGTCGCGGCAGTCGTTGAAGCGCGTGCCCTCGCGCCACGCCACCGGCGGCTCGAGCTGCCGTTTGCGCGCCAGCGCATGTGCCGCATAGGCCTCGATCGACGACGAGGACGACGACGACGAGGAGGAGGAGGGAGCGGAGGCGGAGGAGGAGTAGGGCGAGGAGGAGTGCTTGGTGGCGCTGGTTGCCAAGGGCGGGAGAGGCGCCGGTGGTGGAGCGGGAGGGCATGCTGGTGGTGCGAGTGCGGGTGCGGCGGTGATAGGTGGTGCGTGAAGGTGGGTGCATGGGCAGTCGCAGGCCCACCGTAGGAGTAGGCCGCTGAGGCGGAGTCGGCAGAGTCGGAGCCGTACTGCAGCGAGGAGGTGGTGGAGGTAGTGGTGGCGGTGGCACAGCAGCAGCAGCACGTGCACGCGCCGAGGGATGGCGGAGGTCAGCACAAGACAAGACGAGGCACGCAGGCATGGAGACACGGCGTCGAGCGCAGGTGGGCGAGGGGGAGAGCTGGGCGCGCGTACCATCAAGGATTCCTCGCGTCGGCGCTTGGTGGTTCGCGGGCGGCGAGGGATGTCGAGGCACGAGTCTTCACAGCAACGCGCGACGCAGCGTGCACACGGACGCACGCCGCTGCACGCAACCTTGGCGTAGCGGCAGTTGAGACACGCCGACGAGACGCGCTTGGCCTTGGGCAGTGGGCGCGGGATCTCGGACGCCATCACGCACGCAACACGGGAGATACACACGAGCGGGAGGCGAGGCAGACGTGGCGAAGGCGCACGTGCAATGGGCGAGCGAGCGAGAGAGATATGTGAGAGGAGAGGGGGCGGTTAGGCCCGTGTGAGTGTGGGCGCTGCACACGAGAGGCGTGTGGCGTGGCGCGGAGGCGCAGCTACGAGCGAGGGCGAGAGAGGCACGGAGCCGTGGGCGGCGCGCGTTGGGCGGGTGTGAGAGGTGTGGCCGGCGCGAGGAAGGGACGACAAGAACAACAACAGCAACAACTCCACCACCGGGCCACCACGCCAACCACTCTGCCGCGTTGTTTTGCCGAGCGCACGTGCGAGAACCTGCCCAACACAGCCTCTCGAACTCGCCAAATTGCCGCGCCCCTGGTTGCCTCGCCCCGTCCGTTCCGCTGCTCGACCGTCGGTACGGCATCTCGGGTACGAGTCGGCCGGGTGCATGGGGGGCGTCGATCGCTCGAGAGCTGCTCGCCGGAGTCAGCGGAGCACACCGACGCAGAGGCGCGGCTCGATCCGCCTTCCGCCGCCAACGAGCCGAAACAATCGAAATCTGCCGGGCTGGGCCGCTCGGCCGCCTCTCGGCAATTTGGCCACCTTCTGCCCCGCTCTCCTCCGGCGCTCTCCCGCTCTCTCTCTCTCTGCAATCCAGCACCACCACGATCTCCGTCTACTGTACAAGCGCCTCCCGCACGCGGTGGCAGATCTATTGCGTCACGTCTCAAGCAAGCTCGTCGCTCGTGTCTTCGTACACGTCGCTGCCTTCGTCGTCGTCGCTGCTGCTCGCGTCCTCCGATACGCTGGCCGTGTTGCTGCTGGTCGGCGCGTCGAGCCACAACCGCCGCACGCTCGCGCCCTCGGTGTTTGCGTCGAGCCACGTGCGCGCCGGCGTTGGTGTGGCGCTCGCCGCCATCCAGCGCGACGTCGAGCCGGCTGAGGTGGCTCTCGCTGGCGCGCTTGAGGCGGCATCGCTCGGCGTCGTTGTCGTTGTCGCTGCTGCTCTCGCTCTCGTGGTGGTGGTGCTTGTCGGTGCGGCGGCTGCCGGCGACACGGTGGCATCTCGCGGGTTGGGCTCGCGCACCATGATCAACGCCGGGTAGGGCTTCAAGTCGAACTTCTTGGCGGTACGGAAGCCATGCTTCGAGAGGAAGGCTTCGGCGACGGCCGACTGCGCCACACCGAAGCATGCCGTGCCATCCATATCCATCATTTGCAGGCCCTCGCTCAGCAGGTACGATCCGATGCCCTTATGTTGTGCCAGCGGTCGCACCGCTACACACCCACACCGCGTACACACCGACATGCGTCACATGAGTTTCAGTTCGCGCGCCTCTGCGGCGTGCTTGTGAGTGGCGGCGGCGGCAGCGGCAGTTCTCTTGAGAGGCACGAGGCGCCACACACAGGCACACGCCGCAAACAAGCAAGCACATAAATGTACCAATGGTCAACAAGCCCCAGCAACGTATCGCTGGATCTGCTTGCTGCGATGGCCATATTGCAGTAGCTTGAGCGCCGGTATCGGGTCCTCTGCGCCAGCCAGCGAGCAGAGCTTGTCAGCGTGCTCTCGCTCTCCTTGGTACTGTGTAGTTGCCACACGGAGAAGCGTGCGCGCGTACTCGGTATCACAAACTCGACTTCCTTGAACACCTTGCGCCTGCTGACTCGATATTGCCCCGGCCGCGACCAGTACGACATTCCCAGTAGGCCATCGTCCTGAATCGTCCAATCGACCGCCCGAGCCACGAGCGTGTCATTCTCCTCGCTCAGAGAGGTACCCATTCTCCCTCCCTCTCTCACTCTCACACAACGCACCTTAAAGTAGCCGAATCCAAGTCGCGAAGAATGCAGCAACGCGCTACTCACTGGCCCGAAGAACTCGCGCAGCATGCGATAGCGTGTCGCGGCTTCGGCGTGGAAGTTGTAGAACTCGCCCTCTACCAGGCTGAAGGCGCTGGCCCAGAGCTCGAGGATCTGCTGCTTGTGCGGCTCGGCTAACGAGCGAACGATGCCACCGCGCACCGAGTCGGCCACGATCTCGGTACTAGAATGCCAGCCAGCGAGCCATGCGCAATGTCAGCTATCGTGTGCGAGGCTCGTGCAGCGCTTTGCTCGCTCTCGCGCCCAAGAACCTTGTGAGTGACTGCCGCCCTTGCGAAGAGAGTACATGGCCAAACGTCGTCAACAAGCTGTCGATTGACGGTCGATGCAATGGATCGGGATTGAGCATCGCGGCGATGACGGGCTTCAGATTGGCGAACGTCTGCGGAATGTCCTCGAGCAGGGCCGAGATCGGGCCAAGCCCCAAGGCAGCAACTTGCTCGCCGATCGAGCTCTCTCGTTGCTGCGAGAAGAGAGAATCAACATCGAAACACTGGTGGCAACTGAGGTATGGCGTGAGTGAGACGCACCACGAGTAGTTTGCCAGACGCTAGCTCATAGAACACGCATCCGAGTGCCCAAATATCGACCTCCTTGCCTGGAACTCGTCTATTCATCGCAGCCACATGGGCGAGTGAGCTAGGCGTCAATACAATACAATACAATACAATCGTACTTGACAAGTGGCGCCCATAGCTCTGGTGCATTGTACGCCGCAGTGCCTGCCGAACCAACAACCTCAATGTGAGCAGTGGCAGCACTCTTTGGCATCTGAGTGAGAGAGTGCGCTCCGAACCGATTGGCGTTGCTTCGATGCTGGCGCGCGCACACACGGGAGGCTGGACGCTCGCGGTCGCCAATCCAAAGTCGCCAATCAACGCGTTGCCACATGAGTCCAGGAACACATTCTCGAGCTTGATATCGCTGTTCGTTCGGGCATCGAATGCGTGTGTGGAGCGTGAGTGGAGTCCACGATCGATCGAGGTGCACATTGCGAGAACCCACGCGTACCGATGCACCAGACCGCCATGGTGGATCATCTTGAGGCCCTCACACAAGTGCCTCACCCAGTTCATGACGAGCTAGAGTGACAGCGAGTACAAGAGCGCGTGAGGAGCAAGCGCTTGGTGCACCACGCGATATCGCTCAATCGCTCTCGCTCAATCGCTCTCGCTCTCTCGACGATGAGGATGCCGTCTGCGCTTGTGTACCTTGGGCTCGAGCGAGCTGCCACACTCAGCCACGCGGTGACATAGATCTCCGGCCTCGCAGTACTGCATCACCAGATCGAGGAACACCTCGTCGCACTTGACGACGTAGTCGCTGTGAAAGCGACACAGCGTCATGGCCTCCTGCAGCCCGCGATTGGCCGCCGCCAGATCCGTAAAGGTACGCTTCTTGAGAACGAGTTTCTGTTGCGTGTCCTTGCGAGTCACGAGCCATACGGTGCCCTCACCGCCACGACCAAGCACGCGATCGAGAGTGTAGTTCTCCATCGGTGGGCGCGAGAGAGGCGATCGGGGTTTTGTGTGGTGTGAGCGAGGTGGGTGGCGAAAGAAGCAAAAGCTGCGGCGCTGCGTTTTTCACTCGGCCACTGCCGGAAACAGCTCGGCAGCAGTTCCGGGGCACGAAAGTACTTGTTTATTGCCAGCAGCAGCGGAGAAGCCACGTAGTCGCTGTTGCTGCTGTCGCTCACTCGCTCGCTCGCTCGCTCGCTGCTCTCGCTTGGTTCTTGGTAGTGGGGAGGTCTCTCTCTCTCTCTCACGTATCTCACTCATATCCATCATCAGCTCTCGATCTCTATCTCGATCGAACCTCACCACTCACGTCGCTTGCCTCGCCAGTGTCTGGCTTGGTAGCGCTCTTGTACATCGCTTTCTCGCCCTCTCCCTTCGTCTCCTCACACACACACAACACACAATCATGACCGGTCGCGTGATTCTCGGCGCCGCGGCAGCTGCGGTATCTCGAATCGCTCGTCCTACACGCCAGCCTGTATCTCTAGTACGTTGGCCTTTCGTTGCCAGTCGCCTCGAATCGCTCGCTCGAGCCTAACGCGCCGCTGTCGCTCGCCCTTCCGCAGACGCCCGCTGCCATCGCGCACATCAAGCAACTCGCCGAGAAGGACTCGGCCTCGGCCTACAAGCTCGGTGTCTCGAGCCGCGGTTGTAATGGCCTCTCGTACACACTCGACCCACTCACAGGCCCGCCGGCGCGAGGAGACGACGAGATCGATGTCGATGGTACGCGCACGTGCGCGCGCTCGCTCGCTGCTGCTCCAATGCCTCGACTCACTCGCTCGTTCGTTCGTCTGCCAGCAGGAATCAAACTCGTGATCGATGCCAAAGCGCTGACATGGATCATTGGCACTACGATCGACTACTCCGAGAGCCAGAACCGACTCGGCCACGAGTTTGTGTATATTAACCCCAACGCCAAGGGCGTGTGCGGGTGTGGCGAGTCGTTCACTGCGTGATGATGTTGTTATGTGTGATCGCGATAATGTCGTCAGGTGGCATAACAAAGCTGCACCTGTAACCAACCACTACCACTACTACTCTTACGACGACGAAGACGACGACGACAGCGAGTGCCGTGCTGAGGCGGGAGGTCGACCTCAGTCATTCATCACTCGCTTGCTGCCTCGGTCCTGCGTGCATCTGTCGTCACCCATCCCCGCATCCCCGCCACCACAACGCACGTCGCTCGCTGCTCGTGGCACCACTGCTGACGTCCAGAGAGAGCGAGAGCGACGACAGAGGGCATGTCGCGGTTCGCTGTTCCGGTCGTGAGCCGTGGCGGCGCGGCTGCTGCTCCCGCTCGCAGCAATGCTCGCCCTCAAATCAGCCAACCGGTCGAGATTGGTTGCTACGCCCGCGGCCACACCGATGCTGCTGGCGTCGCTCAATTGCTCACGGGACCCAATGCCAAGAGTCGATTGGTGCGAGCGTGCGAGTCCTGCAGCTGCAGCTGCCGCAGTATGGCTGATAGCTCGCTCGCTCGCTCCTTCGGTACTGCAGCGACGATTGCGCGAGGTGTCGCCGCCAGTGGACCTTGATCAAGGCCGTGAACGCTTCACGGCCAAACGCTACGACACCACTGGCGAGTCTCTGGACCCGGTGCTGCAATGTCTACCGAGTGTACGTGATCGATGCGATCGATGCGATCGATGCGATCGATGCGATCGATGCGATGTGAGGCGATGCGATCCGCAGTGGCTGATATACGTGCGGTCGCTTGCGTGCTGCAGCTCGACCACATGAACGTGGTCTCGTTCCGCAACAACTTCAACAAGCTCATGGCGACTCCGTACGCTCCGAACGATGCATACGAGATCGATATTCATCGGTTGTATGGCAGACTGTATTTCGGTGTGCGCCATCTCGATCTCGACAAGGTATCTTCATCTCTGTCGCTATCGCGCGCGCCTCATTCAATCAGCGACGCCAACGAGCTGACGTGCGCCACCGCCTGTTGTGCTGCACCAGCAACCAACTGACGCCGAGGATCGGTTCACGTACTGGGGCTACCATTGGGAGACGCTCGCCACCGAACCGATCGAGACCGTACCGACCGAGCACGACCATATTATCGTCGACGCCAATGTCGAGTTCTGCTCCGTGGTCTACGTCAAGATCGGCGGCATTCGGTAGGCGCGCATTCGGGAGGCACGCGTTCGGCACCTGAGTGCTGATATCCGAGTGCCCGTGTGTGTACACATTTCTATATATGCAGGATCGCTCTCGGTGCAGAGATCGACGCCTACGTGGACGGCGAGCTGCTGGAGCGTTTGATGCCTGCATCGGCATCCGCGAGATCGGAGCCGCCGTCGCAAGTGGGTTCGAAGCGCCCTCGCAACGGTAGCGACACCGATACCACCACCACCACCACCACGAGCTCGAGACGGCCGAGCAGCTCCGTACCCAATGTGTCGCTGAACAACTACGTCGAGATCAAGACCACACGAGTGATTGATTCCGAGCGCGGTCTGAACTCATTTCGACGGTACAACAGGCGCGAGATGAACGTGAGCGCGAGTGAAGCAATGAATGAAAGAATGCCTGACTGCACGCTGGCGCGCAGACACAAGCTCCTACGCTGGTGGATTCAAAGCTTCCTGGTCGGGGTGCCGATGATCTACGTCGGCGAACGCGATGACCGCGGCATGGTGCTCAACACCAAAGCCTACCGAACCAGGGACCTGCCAGCGATGGCGGCCGAGGCATGGGATCCGTTCGTGTGCCTGTCGTTCGTGGTCGACGTGCTCGCGTGGTTGCTTGCTTCGACGAGCGACAATCAACAATATCGGCTCCGGCACCGTGGTGGCGGAGGCGGTGGCGCAATGCAGCGGTTCGTTGAGCTCGAGCACCTGCGCGACGCTGAAGAAGCGTCGTCGTTCTTGCCGCAGCGCTTCGTGCACCACGAGCACCGACGCCACCAGCAACAGCCATCTCGGCCGATGCCAACGCCACTCGAGCAGCACCAGTCGAGCTCGCTACCACCGGCCAAGATGGCACGAGTCTCGAGCGAATCGGTAGGCGCTGCCGATCACGATGCAAGAAGTACCATATCGACCGATTGATCGTCCACTATTCGAATTCGCTCTTGTCGATTGATTGCCGATGTTGACGACGACGATGACTCTCTTCTCTTCTTCATTGCACTGTCGCGGGAGTCGATTCTGCGGTCTATTGTTATGTACAACTACTCTTCGAGGAGCTTGCTTGGTGATGCGGAGTGCCGTCAGCGAGTGGCTTTGATGGTATTAGTGTACAATGCCGAGGAGCGGTCGCTCGTTTGCTTGCTTGCTTGCTCAGTGTCCTCCGCGAATCTGTGCAATCTCTCGTTCGAGTTGTAGCTGCGTCTGTTCGAGCTCGGCGAGTTGCTTCTTGAGGCGCTCGTGATAGGCCGTGAGCGTCGCAGGGCGCTTGGCGATGTTGATCGGCGCACCGGTGTCGATGGCCACGAGATCGAGGCGCGCAGGCGGCGCAAGTGGCTTGGCGGGCTCGGCCTGTTGCTCGGGCTCGGCCTGTTGCTCGGGCTCGTTCGCGGCAGCAAGCTCGTCGGCTTGCGCCGCTTGTTCGATGTCGATGTTGGCCTGCAGATCGACGAGCTGCTCCTCGATCAGAGCCTCGAGCTTGTCGATGCGACGCAGCACCTCCAACTCACCGGGCAGCGGTTCGACGGTGAGGTCGCGAGGAGCACTGGCGCTCGACCACCACATGTAGAGGATGAGAGCGATGGCGCTGCTGACGAACAGCACGGCGAACCAGTTGGTTTTCGAGGAGGCTGTGGATCGGCGGCTCTTCATTGTGCTTGTGGTTGGTGTATTGGTTGATGTATGTGATGTTGATCAAAGAGATATCAATGCGATTGATTGATTGATGTATGCGATGATGTTGTTGATCAAAGAGATATCAATGCGATTGATTGGTGTATGTGATGATGTGGATCAAAGAGATATCAATGCGATTGATTGGTGTTTGTGATGTGGATCAAAGAGATCGAGAGATCGACGACAGCATTAAGGGCAGCGGCGAGCTCGCGCCGGCGCTACAGGTTTTCGGTTGCTGCTTCTGCTGCTGCTCCACCACGCCGCTTCTCAGCGTCTTTCACCGCCCAGAGACTTTGCCTCCCTCTCGCGCTCTCGCTCTCTTTGTCTCTCTCTCCTCGTCGCTGCTGCTGTACACGAGCTCGCGTGTACTCGCTCTCTCTCGCTCGCGCTCTCTCTCGCCCGCTCCTCGTCTCCTCATCGTGTGGTGTGCGTACGTGTGCACCATAGGTGTGTGTGGGGGGAGGTTCAGATAGTGTCCTTGTTGGTTCGAGACCGCGGCTTTCTGTCGTGTGGTTCGGGAGCAGCGAATCAAGCTTGCTCGTAAGGTACGCAGCAACAACAACAACAGCCGCCACCCATATTGTCCATGTCGTTGCTGTTGTCGTTGCTGTTGTCGTTGTACCCATGCCTCCGGTCGCGAAGTTGCTTCTCGCGCGCCTCATGGTCGATATCGATGCAAGCTGTCGCTCTCATTCACTCACTCGCTCCCTCGCTGCTGCTGCTGCTGTCATCGCCACCGCTATCGCCTTCCGGCCTGGCCTTGCAGTCCATAGCCGCCGCCACCATGTCGTCCGACGAGTTCAAAGAGCAGCTGCTCCAGGCCTGCCGAAACATTGGCAACAACCTGCGCACGATCGGTGCTGCGCTCGGTCTGCTGGGATGGCTGTGTACCGTCGCTGGCTGCATCATGATCTGGCACCACTACTATGCCACCACCGAGTCGACCGTGATCGACAACGCCGTCACCAACTACTACATCATCCTCGCCTTCTGCGTTCCGATCCTCAACCTCTTTGCCTTCTTGACCGAGATCACCATCGTCCACTTCTTGGTACGCGTCGTTCTCGCTCGAGCCGTGGCTGTTTGCTGCTGTTGCTTGACCAACGTCATCGGTCGTTCGTTCGTGTGCGTCTGTCCTCACCCACCGTACGGCTCTCTTGGCTCTCTTGGCTCCCCGTAGGCGTTGGGTATCTTCTACGCCAACTTTGCGCAGTTCTGTGCGACGGCCGACTTTTATACTCGCGCCGACCACGGTTCGTCGTTGGCCGGTGGTTATTCGCTGCTCTTGTGCGGTGAGGTACGTCGACCACGCCGCCGCCGCCATCACACCATCGCCGGTGTTGAGTGACTCTAACCACCACCGTACGACGACGTAGATCATCTCATTCTTTGCCATCCAAGAGCTGTGGCGCAACTACCAAGCTGCCAAGGACCGCATCCGCGAGTTTGCTGGACTCTTCTCCTTCATGAACTGCATCCTGCTCATCATCGGTTGCATCCTCATGTTCTACGACTCGGAGCAGTACTCGCTCTTGATCTCGATTCCGCCGTTGCTGGTCGCCGACTTTTACATGGTCGAGCACTTGTTCAGCATCCTTGGCCTCAAATACGTGGTAGGTTTCCGCCGACACTCGCGGTCCACCAAAGTACTCCTCACTAACGATGAACGCGCTTCTCTCTCGCTCTCTCTCTCTCGCTCTCTCGTTTATGCTAGGTGGTGACACTCACCTCGCCAGCTGCTTACTACGCTCTCTCGAGCTCGCTCGGCCCCAACCAAGACAGCCAATGGAAGTCGGGCGCCGCAGTCGTGTTTGCCAGCTTGGTTCTCATGAACATCATCACGGTGTACCGCTCGATCGGCTCCGAGGACAGCAAGTGGAACGAAAAGTACTACCTCTCGATCCAGAACTTCTTTGAGAACATACGCAAGGTCATTCCGATGGCGGCGCTCGGCATCGGATGGGTGACGGCCGCCATCGGCACCATCCTGCTGTTCGTGCAGTCGCACAACAACCAGAACCTCGCGACCGACAACTACCTCTTCGCCACCATGATGTTCGTGCCGACGCTCAACTGGATCGGCTACCTCATCAACGCGCCACTGCTGCACTTTACCGCCGTCGGCCTCTACTACATGGCAGTCGGCCCGTACCTTGCCGGAGGAACTACCATCTCTGGTGGTTCGTGGCAGATTGATTACCTCATTGCCTGGATCGGTGCTGTACGTCATGGAGCGTACTCACTCGCTCACCTACCCACCCACTCACCCACTTGCTTGCTTGCTCAATATGATCCGATCCATTCGTATAGACCATTTCATTCGCTGGAAATCTCGAGGCCTACAAGAAGTTCGCCGCTGCCCGTGAGCGCCTGGTCGAGTCGGTGCTCCGTCATCCGGCATTCTTGCTGTCGTGCATCACCTCGATTTTGATTCTCGTACGGCCTGCTACCGCTCGAGCTCCCTTCTTTTCTCGAGCTGCTGCTGACTTACACGCTCCTCGTTCGTTCATTCATTCGTGTAGATCGGTGTCATCATTCTGTTCTTCATCCCGGAGCACGGCCTCTTGCTGCTCATCGATATGGACCCGTTGGTGCTCGGTGCAGTGTACCTGATCCACGCCTTTGTCGGCATCACTGGAATTGACTACGTGGTACGTATCAATCACTTGCTGCGAGCGTGTAATGTGCGTGCTCTATCTAACGAATACGAATTACGATACGATTGGTGGTGCTTCAATAGCTCATGTTCTGGGCTGGATCCCAGCTGCATGGTAACTCGCTCGTCTTCGCGCTGAATTCGCACAGCGCCCAGCTGCAAGCGGGCTTCTCGCTCATCTTCGTTGGCTTGGTACGAGAAACACCACACCACACAAGCAATCAATCGTGTTTGTTTGCTACGTGCAGCCACTGACCACCACTCGTTTTGTTTCGTATCGAGCAGGTGTTGTGCTTGTTCGTTCTGACCTACAAGAAGATCCGCATCCCCGACGAGGCCGAGCCAGTACCGTCGGTGCTTGGTTATGAGGAGTTGTAAACCCATCCGACAACAATACGCTCGATACGATTCCTCTCCTACTCTCTCTCTCTCTCTCACACACACTCTCTCTCTTCCTCTCTTTGTTGCTCCTCCTCAACAACAACAGCTCTCCAGTCACCACGCAAGCATCGTGTATGCTCGCTGTGTTCATGTCTTTTTATCCTACGCCTCGTCTCTATCTATCGCTCTCACGTATGCCTCCCCTTCTCTCCTGCATACTTGCCTGCTTGCTTGCGTCATGTTAGTACCATATCGCTATATCGGCGCCTCTCTCTGTCTCTCTCTCTCTCTCTGTCTGTCTGTCTGTCTGTCACTCACATCTATTCGCCTCGCTCTCACCCGTTGTTTGTTTTCTTTCCATCGCCATTCGATATCGGCTGATATTCATTATAATGCAAAGCTGTATTACTCTTCGACCCGCTAATAAATACACCCACAAAAACTAGACCTCGCGTCTACTGCTGCATCATCGTGCTTATCACTCACTCACTCACTCACTCGCTGGTGCGACAACAGCGCCTGCGCCACGGCGAGCGCGGCGTCAATGTCGGCGGCGACGAACAAGGCGGCATCGGTGGCGTGCGAGATGTGCCGCACGGCGTGGTGGTGGTCAATGACGTACACCGAGTGCAGCGTGCACTTGGTGTGCGAGTCGATCGGGCACTGCAGCGTCGAGGCCAGCGAGCGCGTGAGGTCGGACAGCAGCGGCAGCGTGAGGCCGAGCGAGCTCGCCCAGTGCAGCAGCGCGTACTCGCTGTCGCCGGTCACGATGGCGAGCTCGGCCGAACGGGCGCGGAACTCGGCGTAGCGAGCGTGCAGCTGGTGCGCTTCGTCCGAGCACGCGAACGCCATCGGCAAGAACACGAGCACCAGCGATCTGCCGCCGAGCAGGAGCAGGTCGGCGAGCGTCACGCGCGATAGCTGGCGACCGCCGCCGACGACCGCAGCAGCCGAGATCGCGCCAGCAGCGGCGCCCAACGGCAGATTGAGCGCCGGCAGCAACGGCAGGTCGTCGTGGTCGAGGCGAGCATGCTTGGCGACGTGGAGCTCGCCAGAGCTGCTCGAGCACGAAGGCTCGCGAGGTCGCTTGGGCATCGAGAGGCGATATGGTGTGGTGGTAGTTGGGCAGCGAACGAATGAACGAATGAGCGGTTGGTTTGGCGGGAAAGAGGCTCTGAGGGAAGCGCCGTACTGCGGTGCGTTTGTGGTTTCGTGTCCGCACAGCGACTTGGCCTCCTGCGATGCGTTTGGAAGAAAGGCACTCGAGAGGCCTTCTTCCTCTTCTTCATCATCGTTGCCGCCCTGCCTCGCTCCCCATCTCCATCTCTATCTCTCTCTCGCTCCGTACATATCACACCACATCCCACCGCTTGCGCCATGGCGAACAACCCCTCTGCTACCGAGATCGCCGAGTACGTCGATGCTTTCAAGATGTTCGACAAGGACGGCGATGGCTCGATCACGACCGAGGAACTGGGCCTCGTGCTGCGCAGCATTGGCGGCGGCAACGCCGTCGACGAGGCTCAGCTCAAGTCCATGGTGGCGCAGATGGACGCCGACGGCGACGGCACCATCAGCCTCGACGAGTTCGTCGTCATGATGAGCAAGTGGCGCAGCGAGGGCGACACCGACGAGGAGCTGCTGCACGCCTTCCAGCTATTCGACAAGGACGGCAGCGGCCTCATCGACCACCAGGAGCTCAAGGCCGTCATGGCTTCGTTCGGCGAGCGTCTCACCGACGCCGATATTCGCGAGATGATTGCCGACGTCGACACGGACGGCGACGGCCTCATCAACTTCCAAGAGTTCAAGAAGATGATGGGCGGCAAGTGAGCCCGACCGACACACCGCGACACATCATCAACATCAACACCAACATCACCTATGGATCGAGTGCAAGCGAGCGAGTTTGGGGCGCGAACGTGTACGTACCTGCGTACGTGCGTGTGAGTGCCCTATCGATGCCTTGAACGATTGTACGATGCCTTGCGACTAGATCGACTGCCGTTCAACGTTCACTGCGTTACTTGCTTGCTTGCTTGCCCTCGCTCGATATCTATCGTCTATCTATCGTCTTGCCATAGCTCCCGACCGGCTATAGCTGTAGTGATCCCTACATACATGTGCCTGCTTCTCTCTCTCTCTCTCTCTCTCTCTCTCTCTCTCTCTCTCGCTCGCTCGCTCTATTAGATTAGGTCAATCATTCTCTCTCTCTCTCTCTCTCTCTCTCTCTCTCTCTCCTTGTCGCTCTCGCCCTCTCTCTTGTTGTGTTCGTATGCTTGTCTTTGTTTCCTTGGAAGACGGCGATAGTTTGCGTATACCAGCCAGTGTGTTTTGTTTTGTTTACTTGACGACGTTATATGATGGTAATAGTGGTCGATATCTACAAGCAATCTACGACGACGACTACAACTACCACGACAGCTACGACTACTACTCGCTATAGTACTTATGCTACCTGTTCTACTTGTTGTTCTTGTTGTTCTCCTTCTTCTTCGACAACTACAACTAGAACCAAGACAACTGTCACCATATATAGTACGAGGAACGATGGGGGTAAGGGAGGGTCGCAACAAACGGTGAACACAAACTGTACGATAGATTGAAGGTGGTGGTGTGGTGGGTGGTGGGGTGGGTGAGTGAGTGGGTGAGTGATAGATAGATAGGGAGGAGGGTAGGTGGTAAGACAGAGGTAAGACACAATCACAAGACACAGGCATAGGGAGGCACGCACGCATACACACGCGTGCGCAGGCAACATTGCTCGAATCGACGCTCTTGGCACATCAGTCGTCATCCAGTTGTAGCGGCTCGACGACCGAGCACAGGCCATAGTGGTCAGACGGGAAGATGGGCTCGGTTTCGGTGACGCCGTCGGCGTTGACGACCGTGTCGGTGAGGATGGGCTCGCGGCCGATGCGTTCGATCAATGTCGGAAAGAAGTGGTCGGAGCGAATCAGCATGCGGTCGATGCGGAAGCCCGAGAAGCGTGTGCGCGTCTCGGTGACCGTGTGGCCGTCCTCGTGGTGCAGATAGGGCCAGATGTCGACGTACTCGGGGTGTGTGGCGAGGCACTCGTCGTTCTCGGGCGACACCTCGTGGAAGTTGAAGTCGCCCATCAGCATCGCGTGCTCGAACTCCTTGAGACACTCGTCGAGAATGTACAACAGCTGCTGGCATCGCTTCGACGTGTTGTCCATGCTCTCGAGATGCACCGTGCCGATGGCCATCGTCGAGTCCGAGAGACTGAGCTCGAGCAGCAGCAGCTTGCGGCCCATGCGAGATTGTAGCGGATGGAATGTCAAGCGCTTGACGGGCAGCTTGGTCAGCATCAGAACGCCGTACGGGTGGACTGTGGAGCGAGAGAGACAAAGAGTCGATTCCATTGAGCCAGAAGCAGCAGCAGCAGCAGCAGCAGCAGTAGCATCATCATCATCACGCAATGATCGAGAGCCAATCGAATGAAGCCAAACGAGCGAGTGAGTATGAGAGAGTGACTAGGCGCTTGGAAGCTCATACTCGCGCGCAGGCACTCGCGCGTACCGGTAGTGCCGCGCGTATCCGAAATCAAGTACTCATCTTGCACCCATTGCAGCGAGATGATGTATTGCAGGAAGCGCTCGGTGATCTCCTGCAGGCAGATGACGTCCGGTCGCTCGTCGCGCAGAATGTTGCAGAGCGCCTCGCGACGCTCGTCGAAGAAGCGATCGACGAACCACACGTTGTAGCTGACGCACTTGATCGACTGGATGCTGCTGAGCGGCACCGCCGGCATCGGGTCCTCGATCGACTCCCAGTCGCCGAGCGTCGTGCTGTAGCGCTCAAAGTAGCGCTCGTGGAACACGCGCCGAGGCTTCTGTGCCTGCGCAGAGGCGGCGGCCGGCGGCGACGCGGCCGGCTGCGGCGTCGTGCTCGTCGACGACTTGAGGCCCTCTTTGTACTTGGCCAACCGGTCCTGCGATACCCAGGAGTTCTTATCGCCCATGGTGGATGTACGGGGTGGTGGTGATGGTGGCGGTGGTGGGCTGGAGCGGAGTGGAGGAGGAGCAGCGGCGCGCGAGACGCAGCGATGTGGCGGAGTGTTGGTGT
>Ga0209930_1003194_pt1 | contig 16863 bp, 12 predicted proteins | sample ThiBiot_500_biof_2_FD_183948 | JGI IMG/M metagenome (GOLD analysis project Ga0209930, IMG submission 183948) | Wastewater bioreactor microbial communities from Cape Town, South Africa - Thiocy_cont_500_biof (SPAdes) | ecosystem: Engineered > Bioreactor > Thiocyanate-remediating >... | reverse complement strand
CCTCGATGCGGCGGACGCCGGCGCCGACGGCACTTTCGGAGAGGATGCGCACCAAGCCGATATCGCCGGTGGCATTGACATGCGTGCCGCCGCAGAGTTCGACCGAATAGGCCTTGCCGGCCTTGGAGCCATGCACGCCACGACCCATCGACACGACACGGACTTCATCGCCGTATTTTTCACCGAACAGCGCCATCGCGCCTTCGGCGATGGCGTCATCGACGGTCATCAGGCGCGTGGTGACCGGCGCGTTCTGCAGCACGATCTCGTTGGCCATGTCCTCGACGACTTTCAACTCCTCCGCCGACATGGGCTTCGGATGCGATACGTCGAAGCGCAGACGCTCGGGCGCGACCAGCGAACCCTTCTGCGCCACATGGGTGCCGAGCACTTCGCGCATGGCTTCATGCAACAGGTGGGTGGCGGAGTGGTTGGAGCGCAGCCGAGCGCGGCGGGCGTGATCGACGGCCAGGGCGATCGCGTCACCGACCTTCAGCGTGCCTTCCGAAACGGTGGCCGAATGCACGAACAGGCCTTCGCCCTTCTTCTGGGTATCGGAGACCGACACCTTGGCATGGTCGGTAGAGATTACGCCGGCATCACCCATCTGGCCACCGGATTCGCCATAGAACGGCGTCTGGTTGACGACGATCTGCACCTGCTCGCCGGCATTGGCGGCATCGACCGATGCGCCGTCGCGCACAATGGCCTGCACCACGCCTTCGGCGGTTTCGGTGTCGTATCCGAGGAATTCGGTCGCGCCGTGCTTTTCCTTGAGCTCGAACCAGATCGTTTCCGTCGCCTTGTCGCCGGAACCAGCCCAGTGCGAACGCGCTTCCGCCTTCTGGCGCTCCATGGCATCGGTGAAGCCGGCGAGATCGACATTGATGCCGCGGGCGCGCAGCGCGTCCTGCGTCAGGTCGAGCGGGAAGCCATAGGTGTCGTAGAGCTTGAAGGCGGTTTCGCCGTCGAGCATATCGCCTTTGCCGAAAGTGGCGGTCGCATCCGAGAGCAGGCCGAGGCCGCGCTCCAGCGTCTTGCGGAAGCGGGTTTCCTCCAGCTTCAGCGTTTCGGAAATCAGCGCCTCGGCGCGAACGAGCTCGGGATAGGCGCGGCCCATCTGGGCGACGAGTGCGGGAACCAGCTTCCACATCAGCGGATCGCGGGCGCCAAGAAGCTGCGCATGGCGCATGGCGCGACGCATGATGCGGCGCAGGACATAACCACGGCCTTCGTTGGACGGCAACACGCCATCGGCGATCAGGAAGGAGGCCGAGCGCAGATGGTCGGCGATGACGCGGTGGCTGGCGCGACGCTCACCCTCGGCCTTGACGCCGGTCGCCTCTTCGGAGGCGGCGATCAGGGCGCGGAACAGGTCGATGTCGTAATTGTCATGCTTGCCCTGCAGCACAGCCGCGACGCGCTCCAGGCCCATGCCGGTATCGATCGACGGACGCGGCAGGTTGACGCGCTCTTCCTTGGAAATCTGCTCGTACTGCATGAAGACGAGGTTCCAGATTTCGATGAAGCGGTCGCCATCCTCCTCCGGCGAGCCGGGCGGGCCGCCCCAGATATGGTCGCCGTGGTCATAAAAAATTTCCGAACAGGGGCCGCAGGGGCCGGTATCGCCCATCGCCCAGAAATTGTCGCTGGTCGGGATGCGGATGATCTTCTCGTCCGGCAGCCCGGCGATCTTCTTCCAGAGGTCGAAGGCTTCATCGTCGGTATGGTAGACCGTAACCAGCAGGCGCTCGCGGTCGAGGCCGAATTCCCTGGTGATCAGGTTCCAGGCCAGTTCGATGGCGCGTTCCTTGAAATAATCGCCGAAGGAGAAATTGCCGAGCATTTCGAAGAAGGTATGGTGGCGAGCGGTATAACCGACATTGTCGAGGTCGTTATGCTTGCCGCCGGCGCGCACGCATTTCTGCGCGGTGGCCGCCGTCGAGTAGGGACGCTGCTCCAGGCCGGTGAAGACGTTCTTGAACTGCACCATGCCGGCATTGGTAAACATCAGGGTCGGGTCGTTGCGCGGCACAAGCGGGCTGGAAGACACGACCTCATGGCCGTTCTTTTTAAAGTAGTCGAGAAAGGTCGACCGGATTTCATTCACACCGCTCATGATACGCCCTTCATTCACGCCGGACCCCGGCATTCTTCTTAATCAAAGTTACCGGCTTTTATCGCTCGTGCCGCACCCTGTCCAGCACCGCACAGCAAAACCGGCCGTACATCTTTCGAAATACGGCCGGCGCAAGGAAACGGAAAAGATGGGCGGGATTAAGCTTCCGCCGCCGAATCCCCATCCTCGGCTTCCGGGCCGCCGTTCTGCAAGAAGCGGTCGGCGATCAGGCCGGCATTCTGGCGCAGAGCCATTTCGATCTCACGGGCGAGATCAGGATTGTCGCGCAGGAAGGACTTGGCGTTTTCACGCCCCTGCCCCAGGCGCTGGCTGTTATAGGAGAACCAGGCACCGGACTTCTCGACGATACCGGCCTTGACGCCGAGATCGACCAGTTCGCCGGTCTTCGAGACGCCTTCGCCATACATGATGTCGAATTCGACCTGCTTGAAGGGAGGCGCCATCTTGTTCTTGACGACCTTGACGCGGGTCTGGTTGCCGACCACCTCGTCACGCTCCTTGACCGAGCCGATACGGCGGATATCGAGACGGACCGAAGCATAGAACTTCAGCGCGTTACCGCCCGTCGTCGTCTCAGGCGAACCGAACATCACCCCGATCTTCATGCGAATCTGGTTGATGAAGATCACCATGGTGTTCGACTTGGAGATCGATGCCGTCAGCTTGCGCAACGCCTGGCTCATCAGGCGGGCCTGCAGGCCCGGCAGGCTATCGCCCATCTCGCCTTCGATTTCAGCCCGCGGCGTGAGCGCCGCGACCGAGTCGACGACCAGCACGTCGATAGCGCCGGAGCGCACCAGCGTGTCGGTGATTTCGAGCGCCTGTTCACCGGTATCCGGCTGGGAGATCAGGAGATTCTGCAAGTCAACGCCGAGCTTGCGGGCATAGACCGGGTCGAGCGCATGTTCGGCATCGACAAAGGCGCAGATGCCGCCCTTCTTCTGCGCCTCGGCAATGGTCTGCAGCGCCAGCGTCGTCTTGCCCGAGCTTTCCGGGCCATAAATTTCGACGATACGTCCCTTCGGCAGACCGCCGACGCCGAGCGCGATATCCAGGCTGAGAGAACCGGTGGAGATCGTCTCGATCTCCACGACATGCTCGTTGGAGCCGAGCTTCATGATCGAGCCCTTGCCGAAGGAGCGCTCGATCTGCGAAAGAGCTGCGTCCAGTGCCTTGCTTTTATCCACCGCTTTGTCCTCTACGAGCCGCAAACTATTCTGTGACATCGGGTCCACCTTTAGGTTATTGAAGCCGCACTGGCAACGAAACTGCTGTTACGCCATATGTACTCTTTTTGTTCTTATTCTTCAAGAGCCGATCAAGCACCTGATTCAAAAAAGAAATCACGCATGCGTTCCCTTTCTGTTTTCATGTGTATTATCAGAGGATTGCGATCCTCGTCCGCAGAAATGAATGATCGAATCGGGCTTTTTTCGGGGGGCGGGCGATGACGAAAGTGGTGGTTTGCGGCGGCGCGCATGTGGATCGGCGGGGGCGAATCTCGGGCCTCACCGCGCCCGGCGCTTCCAACCCCGGAAGCTGGTTCAGCGAGGCCGGCGGCGGCGGGTTCAATGCGGCGCGCAATCTCGCCCGGCTAGGCCTCGCCGTGACCATGATTTCGCCGCGCGGTGGCGATGCCGAAGGCGACATGGTGACGGCGGCGGCCGAACAGGCCGGCGTTATCGACCGTCCCTTCATCTTTCTCGACCGACGCACGCCGAGCTATACCGCCATCCTCGAAAATGACGGCAATCTGGTCATCGCGCTCGCGGATATGGAGCTTTACAAGCTGTTCACGCCGCGCCGCGCGGCCATGCGTGCGATCCGCGATGCGATTGCCGATGGCGAGCTTCTGCTCTGCGACGCCAACTTGCCGGAAGAGACGATCCTGGCGCTGACGCGGCAGGCGAAAGGACTTGGCAAGCGAGTGGCGGGAATCGCGATTTCGCCGGCGAAGGTGGTCCGTTACCGACAGGCGATCGGGCTGCTCGATTTCCTGTTCATGAACGAAGCCGAGGCGCGGGCGCTGGCGGGACGAGATGTCGCCGACATGGCGGAATGGCCGGGGCTGCTGCGCGCGGCCGGACTGCGTGGCGGCGTGGTGACGCGCGGCGGCAAATCCCTGGTGGCCTTCGACGGCGAAAACGCGGCGCTGCTGGCGCCGCCGTTTGTTTCCGCTGTCGATGATGTCACAGGGGCGGGAGATTCGCTTGCAGCCGGCACGATTTTCGGCTTGATGGGCGGCTTGGACATCGCGCAGGCGGCTCGCCTGGGGATCGCCTGCGCAGCCATCACTCTGCAATCGCCCTATGCGACGAGTGAACTCCTCTCCCAGGACAGCATGCGGACGGCGCTGATGCGCGTTCCCGAGGCGCAAGCGCTCTAAGGGAAACATCTGGCGCCCGTTCGCGCCAGCCAACGGATACGAACCATGACAGAGACCAAGTCCACTCTTCCGATCGTCTATTCGCGTGAAGTCGCCGACGCCAGGGCCAGGGGCCTGCCGCTGGTGGCGCTCGAATCGACGATCATCACCCATGGCATGCCCTATCCCGGCAATATCGACATGGCGCGCAGCGTCGAGGCGATCATCCGCGCCGAGGGCGCGGTGCCGGCCACCATTGCCGTTCTCAACGGCGTGCTACATATCGGCCTCGAAGAGCCGCAGCTCGAGGCGCTGGCGCAGACCAGGGACGCGATGAAGGTGTCGCGCGCCGACCTACCCTTCTCGATCGCCGAAGGGCGTACCGGAGCGACCACCGTCGCGGCGACGATGATTGCGGCCGCGCTCGGCGGCGTGCGCGTCTTCGCGACCGGCGGCATCGGCGGCGTACATCGCGGCGCCGAGGAAAGCTTCGATATCTCGGCCGACCTCGAAGAATTGGCGCGCACGGCTGTCATCGTCGTCTGCGCCGGGGCCAAGGCGATCCTTGATATTCCGAAGACATTGGAAGTGCTGGAAACGCGCGGCGTACCGGTCGTTACCTTCGATTCGCGCGATTTCCCGGCCTTCTGGTCGCGGGTCTCGGGCTTTGCCAGCCCGCTGACCCTGAATAGCGCCGAAGGCATCGCCCGCTTCCAGTCCGTGCGCGAACAGATGGGCATCGGTGGCGGCATGCTGATCGCCAATCCGGTGCCGGAGCAGGATGAAATCGGCCGGGACGAGATGGAAGGCTTTATCAGCCAAGCCATTGATGCGGCGGAAGAAGACGGCATTAGCGGCAAGGCGGTGACACCCTACCTGCTGTCGAAAATCTTCGACCTGACAAACGGCCGCAGCCTCAAGACCAATATCGCGCTGGTGGAAAACAATGCCCGCCTCGCCGCTCGCATCGCGGTCGCGCTGAAATAACAAAAAGGGGCGGATCGTGGGATCCGCCCCTCTTATAAAGACAACCGCTCCGGCATCATTTGCCGCCGTCGAGCATTTCCCAGACGGCTTCGGCCAGTTGCTTGAGCGAAAACGGTTTCGGCAGGAAGCCGAACTTGGCCTCGGCGGGCAGGTTTCGGGCGAAGGCATCCTCTGCATAGCCCGAGACGAAGATGAATTTCAGGTCCGGATATTTCTTGCGCAGCTCGCCGAGCAGCGTCGGGCCGTCCATCTCCGGCATCACCACATCGGAGACGACGATATCGACCTTGCCGTCGAGTTCGTCCATAATGTCGAGCGCTTCGATGCCGGAGCCGGCCTCATGCACTGTGTAGCCACGCGTTTCCAGCATGCGCTTGCCGCCGCGCCGCACAGCCTCCTCGTCCTCGACCAGGAGGACGACGGCGGATTTCCCGGTGAGATCGACGGGCTCTGATTTTTTGGGCTTTTCCGCTTCGGTCGCAGCCGGCGCGACCGGCAAGTTCTCGTTAGCGGCGATGACAGGCGCGACCTCGATCACATGGCGCGGCAGGAAGATGCGGAACACCGTGCCCTTGCCGACTTCCGATTCCGGATGGATGTAGCCGCCGGACTGCTTGACGATTCCATAGACCATGGCCAGTCCAAGTCCGGTGCCCTTGCCGACCTCCTTGGTGGTAAAGAAGGGCTCGAAGATCTTGTCCATGATCTCGGGCGGAATGCCGGTGCCGGTATCGGCGACCTCGATCATGACCAGATCGTCATTCGGCAGTTCGGGATAATTCAGGCTCGCCACCTCGGCGGCGGGAAGGTTACGGGTGCGTAGCGTGATCGTGCCGCCATTCGGCATGGCATCGCGCGCATTGACACAGAGATTGATCAGCACCTGCTCGAACTGTGACAGGTCAGTCTTCACCGGCCAGAGATCGCGGCCGTAATCGACCGTCAGCTTGACATTGGTGCCGGAAATCAGCCGGTCGACCAGCATGCGCAAGTCGCCGACGACATCGGTGAGACTGAGCACGGTCGGGCGCATCGTCTGCTTGCGCGAGAAGGCGAGCAATTGCCGGACCAGCACGGCGGCGCGGTTGGCGTTGCGCTTGATTTCCATCAGGTCGGCGAAGCTGGCATCCGAGGGGCGCACCTGCAGCAGCAGATGGTCGGATGAGAGCAGGATCGCCGTCAGCACATTGTTGAAATCATGGGCGATGCCGCCGGCGAGCGTGCCGACCGCGTTCATCTTCTGCGTCTGGGCCATCTGGTTTTCCAGGGCCTTCTGCTCGGTCACCTCGACCGCATAGACGATCGCCACCTCTTCCGGATCGTCGTCGTTCTGATCGATGACGGCGTTGACATAAAAGCGGAAATGGCGCGTGTCATCCTTGGGGTGGCGGGAGTCGATGGGAGCGATATCGCCCTGGCGGTCGCGTGCCGCCGAGAGTGCCTGCAACAGCCGCGAGCGATCCTGATCGTGAACGATGGTTTCCAGCAGCGCGCCGCGCTCGATATCGTCACGCGAGACGACACTGGAAAACATCTTCAGGAAGGGTGCGTTGGTGCGCAGGATGCGGCCTTCGCCATCGACCGAGGCAATGGCCATCGGCGTGTTATTGAAGAAGCGGGCGAAACGCATCGAAGCGGCGGAGGCGGAGCCGTCGACATCATCAGCGCCCTGGCGGGTGAGCACGATGGTCAGGCTTTCGCCCGGCGCGCCGTCACGCAACGCGGTCACCCGATGCACCATCTGCACCGGCAGGCTCTGGCCGTTCGAGCGGCGCAGGTCGAGATTGAAGGTTTCGGTGCGGTTCAGTCCCGGCTCGGCCTTCACCGACTGGATTAGCGCCAGTCCCTCGCCGGCGACGAGGTCGCCGATGCTCATCGAGCCCGGCGCGAATTTGGTCAGGTCGATGCCCAGCCACTCGGCCAGTGTGGCGTTGAGATAGACGATCTCGCCCTTGCGGCCAGCCGAGAAGAAGCCGGCGGGCGCATGGTCGAGATAATCGATGGCGTTCTGCAATTCCTTGAAGAAGCGCTCCTGATCGTCGCGATCAATGGTGATGTCGGTGATCTGCCAGACATGCAGCGCGCCTTTTCCGTCTGTCTTCGGCAAGAGCCTCGCCTTCAACCGATACCAGTGGGCGGCCGGGCCAGCGCTCGCCGCGCCCAGCGGCCGCATCAGGCGGAATTCCTCATGGCCGTTGCGGCCTTCGCGCAGGCCATTGGTGAGACGATACAACGCCTCGTTGGATTCGCGATGGCGCGACAGCAGGGTTTCCAGCGTCTGCACCTCTGTCGGCTTGGCCGCGCCGGTCAGCACGCCATAGGAGGCATTGGCATAGACGACTCGGCCGCGCTCGTCGGTGATCAGCGTGCCGTCCGGATGGCTGTCGAGGAAGGATTTGCCAAGCCCGTCCGACTGACGCTGCGGCATCACCTCGATGAAGCCGATGACCGACGACACCAGGAAGAACACGCCGACCATGGCGAGAACGCCGAGCAGACCGAGCACGATCTCGTTGCCGAGCTGGCGCTTGAAGACGACGAAAGCGACCGACATGCCGATCAGCACGATCGCCAGCAGAATGATGCGCGCCGCCGTGCCGGAGCGCACGTCGCGATCGACCAGGGGCGCATTCTTGTCGCCTTGTGGCGGCACTTTCGTCATGAATTCCTCGCAACTGGCTGCGCGCCGACGGCCTCGGGCAGGTGGAATCAGCAGCACTTTCCAGATCTATCAATTTGTCGCTATCGCAAAAAGCTTAAGCATCTCGCCTTCGCCCACCTATTCACAAAGATTTACGTCATCTTGTGGCGGCGGCGCTCGACAGGCCGCTGTCACCACGGCAAAATCAGCGGTAAGACGCCTCGAACCGCGCCACCGGCCCATCTTCCGGTGCGTAACCGCGAATTGCGCCTTGACCGGAATCGCCGCCGCCGCAACAGTCGGTTCCTGGAGAACTATAGCATGGAAGACGTCGTCGGAAATTATGGAGGACGCCTGCTCGTCGCGATCGCGGGCGTCGGCATAGCGCTGGCCTGCCTTGTGATGGTCCTGCGCTTCATTCGCAATCGCGGCCCGCTGCCCTTCCTGCGCGCCAGCCGCGGCCGGGAGAACCGCCTGCAGGTGCTCGACAGCACCCCTGTCGATACCCGCCGCCGCCTTGTGTTGGTGCGGCGCGACAATATCGAGCATCTGATCATGATCGGCGGCCCGACCGATGTGGTGATCGAAAGCAGGATCGTCGCCGAAGGCGACGCCGACTATGACGATATTTCCGAAGCATTCCCCGCCGCCAGCTTTTATGACGACGACGAGACGAAGGACGACCATGCCTTCGAGGACGCGCGCGACGACGCCCCGCCCCATCCGGCCTTCACGCCGCCCTGGCGTGAGGAACCGGCGCGCGCGGCCATAGGCCCCGCCGATGCCTGGCGCAGCCGCGCCGAAAGTCGCTTCAATAGCGAAGAGACGCCGTCCGAGCCACGCCCGGTCACACCGCCTGCCGTGACGGCGAAACCGGAGCCGGCGCGCCGCGCCGCGCCTGCGCAGACCACGGCTCCACCCAAAGCGGCGGTGATCAGCGAACAGATGAACGATTTCGAGCGGATGCTGGAAGCCGAAATGGCCTCGCGCCTCGAAGCCGGCCGCGCCAACCAGCAACGCTCCCAACCGACCTCCGTCCGTCCGGCGACGCCGGCCGCCCCGCGCAACACGGGCGGACCGCCGGCCCCCGCCAATGCCGACCAGCGCGCAATGCAGGCGCAGATGGCGCGCATTTTCGGCGGCGAAAACAATTAAGACGGCTCGCAAATAAAAATGCCGTGCGATCCCGGGATCGCACGGCAGGTAAAATCATGGAGATCGCGATATCGTTGCCTCGCGACCGGATGCGTTACTCGTCCCGATAGACCTTCTCGCGCCGCTCGTGACGCTCCTGGGCCTCGATCGACAGGGTTGCGATCGGACGAGCGTCGAGCCGCTTCAGACCGATCGGCTCACCTGTCTCCTCACAGTAGCCGTAGGTGCCGTCGTCGATCCGCTGCAAGGCTGCATCGATTTTCGAAATCAGCTTGCGCTGCCGGTCCCGCGCCCGGAGCTCGATCGCCCGGTCGGTTTCCGACGAAGCACGGTCAGCCAAGTCGGGATGATTTGCGCTTTCCTCAGCCAGATGCCCGAGCGTTTCGCGGGCTTCACGCAGGATGTCGTTTTTCCATGCGATCAGTTTTGCGCGAAAATAGGCACGCTGGCTGGCATTCATGAACTCATCGGATTCCGAGAGAACATAGTTGTTAAGATCGATCTTCTCACTCAACGCGATTCTCCTGAAGAACATCTCAATGGCGGGTGTATACCTTAACAGCCATTGGCGATTCAAGTCTCAGAGAGGCTTTGAGCACAATAATAAATCTGACTTAAAATTCCGCTAAACGTCTCTTTTTTCATCAAAATTCCAAGCAGATCGCAGCAGGGCGAAAGATGGCAGCAAGTTTGGCAAGCAAGCTCCGCGCCAGTTTGCGTTTCGCGCCATCCGTTTCGCAATGGAACAGGCGGTCGATTGTCTGTGCCGCAAGCCGCGAGAAGGCTGGATTAGCCAACGACATTCTGTAATCTTGCCGCCACCGGAAAGGCGGCGCGACGCGGGCGCCCCGATTGCCGTACCAGACACCACGGAGCCAGTTCTTCATGCCATGCAGCATCACCCGCCTCTATCTCCTTCGCCACGCGAAAGCGGCCGCCGCGCGGCCGGGCGAGCGTGACAAGCAGCGCGAACTCGACCCGACCGGCCGCGAAGAAGCCGCTTTCATTGGAGATGAAATGCGGCAGGCGGGCTGGACGCCGGATGCGCTGGTATCCTCATCTGCAACGCGCTGCCGGCAGACCAGCGACATCGTGCTTGCCGGCCTCAGCGACAACGTAGCGCTCGACGTCGCCGACATTCTTTATGAGGGCAGTCTCGATACATATCTCACCGTGCTCGCATCGCGACCGGAAACGTCGGTGATGCTGGTCGGCCACAATCCGACCATGGAGGAACTGTTCGAGCGGCTGGCCGGATCGGAAGAAACGCACCGCCATTTTCCCAGCGGCTATCCGACCGCCGGTCTTGCCGTCCTCGACCGGACCGGCGTCGGCGAATGGCAGGTCACAGCGGTGGTGACGCCCTGAGGAGACTTCAAGCGTTCATGACCGCCGGATGGCCGCGGTGGCGAAGAAGTGGAATGCCCGCCGGCCCCGGGTAAAGGGGATGACGTACCGTGGACATATTGATCAATGCCCTGACGACGTTGCTGGTAACGCTCGATCCGCCCGGCCTCGCACCGATTTTCCTGGGTCTCACCGTCGGCATGAGCCGCGACCAGCGCAAGCAGGTAGCGCTACGCGGCACCGTCATCGCCTTCTTCATCCTCGCCGTCTTCGCCCTGTTCGGGGCCAGCGTGCTGGCTGTGCTTGGCATTTCCATCGGCGCGTTCCGGCTGGCGGGCGGGCTGCTGCTTTTCTGGATCGCCTTCGAAATGGTGTTCGAAAAGCGCCAGGAGCGAAAGGAAAAAACCTCGGAAGTGGCGATCACCAAGGATCACATCCACAATATCGCCGTCTTCCCCCTCGCTCTGCCTCTGATCGCCGGCCCCGGCGCCATCTCGGCGACCATCCTGCTGGCCGGCTCGATGCCGACCGCCATCGGGCGGCTGCAACTCATTGCCATCATCGCCTTCTGCGCGGCGCTGCTCTACGCGACGATGGTGGTCGCCGAGCGCATCGACCGCTTTCTCGGCGTCACCGGCCGCGCCATCCTGACCCGCCTGCTCGGCGTCATCCTCGCCGCCCTTGCCGCACAATTCGTCGTCGACGGCATCCGTTCGGCCTTCGCCCTGCCGTCATAAAATCTGCCCGCTGAATTGGCGAACTGGCTCAAGACCTTGCCAATTCGACACGGCCGTCACCGGCAATTTTTATGATATGGGCTGCCGCTTTGTGTCGAGTATCTTTGCCATCGTGATCGCGTCGATAAAGCGCTCGTCAATACAGACGGCGTGTTTGTGCAAACCTTCGGAAATGAAGCCGGCTTTTTCATAGAGCGCGATGGCCGGCATGTTGTCCGCATGAACAGAAAGCTCGATACGCATGAATCTTTCCTGAAATGCTTTTTCCAGTGCTGCATAGATCAATCTACGCCCCACGCCTCTCCCCCGATAAGCGGAAATAATTCCCATCCCCAAGGTGCCTCTATGCGCATGGGACGGAAAAAAATCCCGCCGAATATCGCACCAGCCGACAACCTGACCATCGCAAACCGCAACCAATTGCGGGTTCCGTTTGTCTATCATGTCGAGCACGAACTCACGGATTCTGGGAAGCGGCGGCGCTTCAAGCATCGTCAGATACTTGCGTTCACGCGCCACCGCATCGAGTGCGTCATGAAAACCGTCGATATGCGCTGCCGTTATAGCAGCAATCTCGATTTCAGGTGTGGCATCCATCGGCTCTATTCACCCGTCCGTTTACAATCAGAAGGGAATGTCGTCGTCGAGGTCGCGCGAGAAATTACCACCACCGGAGCTGCCCTGGCTGCCACGGCTCTGGCCACCGCCACGCGGGGCGGAGGATTGGCCGAAATCATTGTCGTAGCCGCCGCCGGAGCCGTAGTCGCTGCCAACGCTACGGCCACCGCCTTCGCCGCGACCATCCAGCATGGTGAGCGTCGAATTGAAGCCCTGCAGGACGACTTCCGTCGAGTACCGGTCCTGCCCGTCACGGTCCTGCCACTTGCGGGTCTGCAAAGCGCCTTCGATATAAAGCTTGGCGCCCTTCTTCACATATTGCTCGACCACCTTGCACAGGCCCTCGTTGAACACGACGACACTGTGCCATTCGGTCTTTTCGCGGCGCTCGCCGGAATTGCGGTCGCGCCAGGTCTCCGACGTGGCGATCCGCAGGTTCGCGATCGGCTTGCCGTCCTGCGTGCGCCGGATTTCCGGATCCGCACCGACGTTTCCGATCAGAATTACCTTGTTGACACTGCCAGCCATACGCCTCACCCTGCCTGCCGCCATCCCGGCGGGATCCGTTTTCGTTATCGCGGTATCTTAAACCAATATAATCCGCTCGCAGTCCTCTGACGATAATAATCCACAAACAAATTTGTTCTTTTTTTGTTCTAATAATTCGCTATGCTGCCGTCAAGTGAGTCCTGGGGTGGCGAATCCTGGATTTCCATCTCGACATGCCCGAAAGCGTGACTACATAAGGACCGGATTGACCGGATGTCCCTTGCCGGCCGGATATGAGTGAGCCCCATGAGTGAGTTGAAGTCGATTTCCATCCGCGGTGCGCGCGAGCACAATCTGAAAGGCATCGACCTCGATCTGCCGCGCAATTCGCTGATCGTCATGACCGGCCTGTCGGGTTCGGGCAAATCCTCGCTCGCCTTCGACACGATCTATGCCGAGGGGCAGCGTCGCTATGTCGAAAGCCTTTCGGCGTATGCGCGCCAGTTCCTGGAAATGATGCAGAAGCCGGATGTCGATCAGATCGACGGATTGTCGCCGGCGATTTCGATCGAGCAGAAGACGACCTCGCGCAATCCGCGCTCGACGGTCGGCACTGTCACCGAAATCTACGACTATATGCGCCTGCTCTTTGCGCGCGCCGGCATTCCCTATTCGCCGGCGACCGGCCTGCCGATCGAAAGCCAGACGGTCAGCCAGATGGTCGACCGCGTGCTGGAATTCGAGGAAGGCACGCGCCTCTATATTCTCGCGCCGATGGTGCGCGGCCGCAAGGGCGAGTACAAGAAGGAACTCGCCGAACTGATGAAGAAGGGCTTCCAGCGCGTCAAGGTCGACGGCCAGTTCTACGAGATCGTCGAGGTGCCGGCGCTGGACAAGAAATACAAGCACGACATCGACGTGGTGGTCGACCGCCTGGTGGTGCGCTCCGATATCGCCGCGCGCCTGGCCGACAGCCTGGAAACCAGCCTGAAGCTGGCTGACGGGTTGGCCGTCGCCGAATTCGCCGACAAGCCGCTGCCGGCCGAAGAGACGGCGGCCGGCGGCTCGGCCAACAAGTCGCTGAACGAGACGCACCAGCGAGTGCTGTTTTCTGAAAAATTCGCCTGCCCCGTCTCCGGCTTCACCATTCCGGAAATCGAGCCGCGCTTGTTTTCCTTCAACAATCCTTTTGGTGCTTGCCCCTCCTGCGACGGCCTCGGCTCACAGCAGAAGATCGACGAGGCGCTGATCGTGCCCGAGCACGACCGCCGCCTCAAGGACGGGGCCATCGCGCCCTGGGCAAAATCCTCATCGCCCTATTATAACCAGACGCTGGAGGCGCTTGGCCAGGCCTACGGCTTCAAGTTGACGGATCGCTGGGCTGATCTGCCTGTGCCGGCGCAGAAGGCGATCCTGCACGGCACCGACGAGAAGATCGAATTCCACTATGCCGACGGTGCCCGCTCCTACAAGACGACCAAGACTTTCGAAGGCATCGTTCCCAATCTCGAACGGCGCTGGAAGGAAACCGATTCCGCCTGGGCGCGCGAGGAGATCGAGCGCTACATGTCGGCCGCGCCCTGCCCGGCCTGCAACGGCTATCGCCTGAAGCCGGAAGCGCTGGCAGTGAAGGTGCATGGCCTGCATATCGGTCAGGTCACCGACATGTCGATCCGCATCGCCCGCGACTGGTTCGAGGAATTGCCGGCCTATCTCAGCGCCAAGCAGAACGAAATCGCCGTGCGCATCCTCAAGGAAATCCGCGAGCGCCTGCGCTTCCTCAACGATGTCGGCCTGGATTATCTCAGCCTGTCGCGCAATTCCGGCACGCTGTCGGGTGGCGAAAGCCAGCGCATTCGCCTCGCCTCGCAGATAGGCTCGGGCCTGACAGGCGTGCTTTACGTGCTTGATGAGCCCTCCATCGGCCTGCATCAACGCGATAATGCCCGCCTGCTCGAAACGCTGAAGCACTTGCGCGACATCGGCAATACCGTCATCGTCGTCGAGCATGACGAGGATGCGATCCTGACGGCCGATTACGTCGTCGATATCGGTCCCGCCGCCGGCGTGCATGGCGGTCAGGTCGTGGCCGAGGGCACGCCGCAGCAGGTGATGGACAATCCGAAATCCCTCACCGGCAAGTATTTGTCGGGCGAACTCGGCGTGCGAGTTCCAGCCGAACGGCGAAAGCCGAAGAAGGGCAAGGAAATCAAGGTTATCGGCGCACGCGGTAACAATCTGAAGAATGTCACGGCTTCGATCCCGCTCGGCGTCTTCACGGCGGTAACAGGCGTGTCCGGTGGCGGCAAGTCGACCTTCCTGATCGAGACGCTCTACAAGGCGGCGGCGCGTCGCGTCATGGGGGCGCGTGAAAATCCGGCCGACCACGACCGCATCGACGGCTTCGAGCATATCGACAAGGTCATCGACATCGACCAGTCGCCGATCGGGCGCACGCCGCGCTCCAACCCAGCGACCTATACCGGCGCCTTCACGCCGATCCGTGACTGGTTCGCCGGCCTGCCGGAAGCCAAGGCGCGCGGCTACCAGCCGGGCCGCTTCTCCTTCAACGTCAAGGGCGGCCGCTGCGAGGCCTGCCAGGGCGACGGCGTCATCAAGATCGAGATGCATTTCCTGCCGGATGTCTACGTCACCTGCGACGTCTGCCACGGCAAGCGCTACAATCGCGAAACGCTCGACGTCACCTTCAAGGGCAAGTCGATCGCCGACGTGCTCGACATGACCGTCGAGGAAGGCGTCGAGTTCTTCGCGGCGGTGCCGGCGGTGCGCGACAAGCTCGCTGAAGGATGTCGGCCTCGGCTATATCAAGGTCGGTCAGCAGGCCAATACGCTCTCCGGCGGCGAGGCGCAGCGCGTCAAGCTCGCCAAGGAACTCTCGAAGCGCTCGACGGGGCGCACGCTCTACATTCTCGATGAGCCGACCACCGGCCTGCATTTCCACGACGTCGCCAAGCTCTTGGAAATGCTGCAGGAACTGGTGAACCAGGGCAATTCGGTCGTGGTCATCGAGCACAATCTCGAAGTCATCAAGACCGCAGACTGGATCCTCGATTTCGGTCCGGAAGGCGGCGATGGCGGCGGCGAGATCGTCGCGATCGGCACGCCGGAAACCATTGTCAAGGAAAAGCGCTCCTATACCGGCCAGTTCCTCAAGGAATTGCTGGAGCGTCGCCCCTCGAAGGCCGCTGCGGCGGCGGAGTGATGCCATGATCCTGATCGGCCAATACGATTCCTCCTTCGTGCGCCGCGTGGCGCTGGCATTGCGCATCTACGGCCTGCCCTTCGAGCACCGGCCGTGGTCGGTGTTCGGCGATGGCGAGCGCATCCGCGAACTCAACCCGCTGATGCGGGTGCCGACCATGGTGCTGGATGACGGTTTCGTGCTGGTCGACAGCGTCACCATCCTCGACCATATCGATGGCCTGGTGCCGGAGAGCCGGCGGCTTTGGCCGCAGGGCGAAAAGCGCCGCCATGCCATGAAAGTGACCGCGCTCGCCACCGGCCTCGCCGACAAGGCCGTCAGCCTGTTTTATGAGATGCGGCTGCATGAATATGGCTCCGAAATCTGGTCGAAGCGTTGCGCTTCGCAGATCGGTTCCACGCTTGCGGCGCTGGAGGATATCTGCGCGGCTAAAACAGGGGAATTTCTGTTCGAGGACCGCATCACCCATGCGGATGTCGCCGTCGTCTGCGCGATGCGGCATGCTGCGGAATCCCATCCCGATCTGCTGAAGCTTGATGATTACCCTGCGCTCGCAACCCATTGCCGGCATTTCGAGGCGCAAGCGGCGTTTCAGGAAATTTCTCAACCTTTCATTCCACCGTCTTGAATTTTCTCTCGAAGCACCAATTGGGGATCCTCAGATGACGAAGCAAGGCACGATCCGCACCGGCATCGGCGGCTGGACGTTCGAACCGTGGCGCGGACATTTCTGCCGATCTCAAGCAGAAAGACGAGTTGCATTACGCCAGCCGCCAGATGCGCATCATCGAGGTCAACGGCACCTATTACAGCACCCAGAAGCCGGAAACCTTCGCGAAATGGGCGGCGGATGTGCCCGAGGATTTTGTCTTCTCGCTGAAGGCAACGCGTTTCGTTACCAATCGCCGTGTGCTGGCCGAAGCCGGCGAGTCGATGGAGAAGTTCCTGTCCTCCGGCATCAGCGAGCTTGGCGATCATCTCGGTCCGCTGCTCTGGCAGTTCGCACCGACGAAGAAATTCGATCCGCAGGATTTCGAGGCGTTTCTGAAACTGCTGCCGGCGAAGCAGGACGGCATTGCTTTGCGCCATGTGGTGGAAGTGCGCCACGATTCCTTCAAGGTACCGGAATTCGTAACGATGCTGGAAAAATACGGCGTGGCC
>Ga0209930_1003188_pt1 | contig 16888 bp, 17 predicted proteins | sample ThiBiot_500_biof_2_FD_183948 | JGI IMG/M metagenome (GOLD analysis project Ga0209930, IMG submission 183948) | Wastewater bioreactor microbial communities from Cape Town, South Africa - Thiocy_cont_500_biof (SPAdes) | ecosystem: Engineered > Bioreactor > Thiocyanate-remediating >... | reverse complement strand
CACCTCACCCGTTTCAGGTGAGGGATGCCCGGTCAGTCAGTGACTCGTCACGCCGCCGCCCGCGCGCAGCAGCATCTCGATATGGGGCGCCAGAATTTCATAATGCCCAAGCTGGCGGCGCAACCGGTCTATCTGTTGCGATGAGAAATAGCTGAGCCCACGCCCCGTCTCGCCCTTGTTGAAACGGAAATCCGCCCGCTTCTCCCAAACGGTTTCAAGCGCCTGCTCGCAGACCTCCTGCGGCTGCTCAACACCCGCATGGGCCAGCGCACGCGCAAGCGTTTCCGCCGGATCGGCGCGAAATTCGTCATAGGTGAGAAAGCACACCCGTTCGGGCGATTGCTCAGCATAGGCGAACCACGTCGCGAAAAAACTGGCGTACCACGGCCCCAGAATATCCACGATGAAATCGGCTTTGTCCGCGCGCGGCATATCCGTGAAATTTTGCGGTATCCGGCAGTTCAACCCGTCCAGCCGCGCCACGGAATCGGTTTCCAACATGTCCCAGAACGATGCAAGCATATCCGGGATATTCCGGATCATCACGACCGGGCGGATATCGAATGCTTCGAGAAAATGAATATTCGCGGGCAACGCCTGCATATGCAGATGCGCCACCAGCGTGCGATTGGTCACGCCGCCTTCAAAATAGCTGAGGAAAACCGGCAGATAGGGCTGCGCATCGCGCCCGCCTTGCGCATGCACCGCGCGCACAAGCTGACCATTGGCGGCAAACACGATCGCACTGCGCAGATAAGTACCCGCCGATTTCGGCGGAAAGGCGAGAACGATGGCACGCCGCTTCTTGCCCAGGCGGCGCATGTGCAGCAGGGCCTCGCCCGCGAACTGGCCATCGCTTCTGGGTTCCTGAAACAGAAGCTCGATGGATTTCGGATTGAAAACGGCCATGCCTGCCCCGCCGTGATGCGACGGGGTTTTGGTAAAATAGAGTGGTAAACAAAACGTAACAATTCAACCACACGATGAAATCGTCTGCGTCGCCACCACCCACCAGCCGGGCGCGGACCTCGCAATCCTCTCCGTGGCGTTCTTCGCCGCATCGTCACTGGCGAACAGACCGAAACAGGTCGCGCCGCTGCCCGACATCCGCGCCAGCAAGCCGCCGTTCTGTTCCAGTGCGCCCAGAACATCACCGATCACCGGCGCCATCGCGCGCGCCGGCGCTTCAAGATCGTTTCGCGTCTGCCGCAGATAGGAAACCAGCGCCGCCGTATCGCGCAATCCGTCCGGCGCTTTCGCCTGCCCGGTTCCGGTGCGTGTTTTCAGGGCCGCGAAAACCGGTCCCGTCGGCACCGCCACGCCCGGATTGACCAGCACCATTGAAAGCGCGGGCAGACCGGAAACCGGCGTCAGGATTTCGCCACGCCCTTCCATCCACAAACTCCGGCTCATCAGGCAGGCCGGCACATCCGAACCCAGCGTCTCCGCGATGGCGTGCATCTCATCTTGCGAAAGCGCCACGCCCCACACTTGCACCAGCCCGCTGAGCGCCGCGGCCGCATCGGCGGAACCGCCGCCGATGCCCGATGCCACCGGCAAATTCTTGGTCAGCGTGATCCGTGCGCCGGGCACGCGCCCCGCTTTTTCCGCCAGCGCCCGCGCTGCCCGCGCAATCAGATTGTCCGCTTCGCCCGCAAGCGCGGCCCCGAACGGCCCGTCGAGCACAAGTGAAAATCCTTCCGCCGCCGCGATCCGCAAGGTATCGCCGGCCTGCGTGAACACCGCCAGACTTTCCAGCGCGTGAAAGCCGTCGCTGCGGCGCGCACCCACATGCAGGAACAGATTGATCTTGGCCGGTGCAACAACGCGCAACGGTTGCGCTTCAGGATTTGTGCTCAACGGATTCAAGGCCGTGTTTGAGCTTGCTTTCAATGCGCGTCTTTTCCTGCGCGTCCGGGCCGAAGCTCAAGGCATGGTTCCACTGGAACCGCGCATCGCGCTTGCGCCCGACGCGCCACAACGCATCGCCATAATGATCGTTGATGGTGGGGTCGCCCGGCACCAGAAGCACCGCACTTTCCAGCGCCGTCGCCGCATCCTTGTAACGGCCCAGCCGGTAATAGGCCCAGCCCACGCTGTCGGTGATATAGCCGTCAAAGGGCCGCAGCGCGCGCGCCTTTTCCAGCATCGCCAGCGCCTCCTGCAAATTCTCGCCGCGATCGACCCACGAATAGCCGAGGAAGTTCAGCAATTGCGGCTCATCCGGGCTCAGCTTCAGCGCGTGTTTCAGATCCGCTTCGGCAAGGGTCCAGCGGCCGGAGCTTTCATAGGCTGCCGCACGCGCATAAAGCAGCGGCCAGGTCTTGGCATCGGCGCCGCCATTCACCCGGATGGCATGGTCATAGGCGTCCGCCGCCTCGCGATATTTCTCGGCCCCGCGATAAATATCGCCCAGCGCGGTCCACGCCTCCACATTGTCGGGGTCGTCCGCCACCACGGTCTTCAGCTTCGCAATCGCCCCGTCATTGTCGTCCAGCCGGGAAAGGTTCAGCGCCACCTGTACCTGCGTCACCCCGTAATAGGGCGAATCCTTGCCGATGCTGTCATAAAGGGAAATCGCATCGCGATATTTCTGCAAACTCTCGAAACGGTCGGCCAGCAGAATATCGGCGAGGTCGAGCGACGGGCGCAGATATCGCGCATAATGCAGATAGAGGACGGAGACATCGGCACTCGCATCATCGGTCAGCGAAGCCGCAACCCCGAACAGCGCCTCCGCCGCCCCTTCCTGCGGGTCCGCCGCCAGAGGTGCCGGCACCTTTCCCGCCGCCATCCGCCGCGTTGCCGCCTGCACGATCGGGGCGACGGAAAGGTCATTGCCAAGCCCGGCGTAAAAGGCGCGCGCTTCCGCCGCCTGGCCGTTGCGCTCCAGAAACCGGCCATACGCATCGACCAGCCTCGGCCCCTTGCCGCCCAGCTTCAGCGCCTCGCGATAGGCATCGCCCGCCTCGGCGTTGCGCCCGGCCAGTTCCAGAACCAGCGCCTTCTGGAAGGCCGCAATGGCATCGGCGCCGCCCTGCCCTTTCAGCTTTTCCAGTTCGGCCAGCGCGGCATCGGTCTTGTTCTGGCCCGCATCGGCCCACGCATTCAAAAGTGCGATGGTCAGCGCGGTGAACGGCCCGGTTGCCGATTGCGCCAGTTCCTTGTGCACATCGCCATAATCCTTCTGGCGCAATTCATAGACGGCCAGCGTGGTGCGCGCGGCGCGGTTGTCCGGGTCGCTCACCACCACCTTGCGGGCAAGCGCGACCGCCTGGTCCATCTCGCCCGCCGATGCGGAATAAAGAAACGCCCGCGCCAGAAGATCGTCGTTGTTCGGGTCGTCCTTCAGGCTGGCGCGATAGAACTTCGCCGCACTTTTCAGGTCGTGCTGGTTGGCCGCCAGCCGCGCATTCAGGTAATTGCCATATCCCGCCCCTTCCGGTGCGCGAACGGGATGTTCACCCGGTTTCGGTCCTGCCGTTGCGCAAGCCGCCAGTGAAAACGCCACCGAAACGCAGGCGAGCGAATGAAGAATGCGCAATGCGGATCTCCTTACATATTCGCGTAGTTGGGGCCCCCGCCACCTTCCGGCGTCACCCAGTTGATGTTCTGCTCCGGGTCCTTGATGTCACACGTCTTGCAGTGCACGCAGTTCTGCGCGTTGATCTGAAAACGCGGGCCGTCCGCCTCCTGCACCACTTCGTAGACCCCTGCCGGGCAGTAGCGCTGCGCGGGCTCGGCATATTCGGGCAGATTGACCCGGATGGGAATGGTGGGGTCCTTCAAAACCAGGTGAACGGGCTGGTCTTCCTCGTGATTGGTGTTGGACAGGAACACACTCGACAGCTTGTCGAAGCTGATCACCCCATCCGGCTTGGGGTAGGCGATGGGCTTGCAATCCGCGGCCTTTTTCAGGGTCTGATAATCCGCCTTGCCATGCTTCAGCGTGCCGAACAGGCTGAAACCGAAAAGCTGGTTCATCCACATATCAATGCCGCCCAGTCCCACGCCCAGCACGGTGCCGAACTTCGACCATAGCGGCTTTACGTTACGAACCCGCTTCAAATCCGTATAAACGTGAGAGGCTTCGTAAGCTGCTTCGTAACCATCCAGCACATCGCCGGAGCGGCCTTCGCCCAATGCCGCGAATACCGCATCGGCCGCCAGCATGCCGGTCTTCATCGCATTGTGGCTGCCCTTGATGCGCGGCACGTTCACGAAGCCCGCCGAACAGCCGATCAGCGCGCCACCCGGAAAGACCAGCTTCGGCACCGACTGGAACCCGCCTTCGGTGATCGCGCGCGCGCCATAGCCGATGCGCTTGCCGCCTTCCAGAATTTCGCGGATGCGCGGATGATGCTTGACGCGCTGGAACTCATCGAACGGCGACAGATACGGATTCTGATAATTCAGATGCACCACGAAACCGATGGAGCAGAAATTTTCGCCCCAGTGATACATGAACACGCCGCCGCCGGTCTTGTTGTCCAGCGGCCAGCCCATGGTGTGCAGCACCAGCCCGCGCTTGTGCTTCTCCGGCGGCAGCTCCCACAGCTCTTTCAGCCCGATGCCGAATTTCTGCGGCTCGCGTCCTTCATGCAGTTTGAAATGCGCGCCCAACCGTTTGGACAGTGAACCGCGCGCCCCTTCGGCGAACAGCGTGTATTTGCCGAGCAGGTTCATCCCCGGCGTGAAGTCCGGCTTATGGTGCCCGTCTTTCGCCACGCCCAGATCGCCGGTGGTGACACCCAGCACCCGGCCATCGTCGCCGAACACGACGTCGGCGGCCGGAAAGCCCGGATAGATTTCGACGCCCAGTTCTTCCGCCTGCTGGCCCAGCCAGCGGCAGACATTGCCCAGGCTCGCGATGTAATTGCCGTGATTGCTCATCAGGGGCGGCATGATGAAATTCGGCACGCGGATGCTGCCCTGCGGCCCCAGGAAGTAGAACCGGTCGTCGGTCACCGGCGAATCGAGCGGCGCGCCCTTTTCCTTCCAGTCGGGAATCAGTTCGTCGATCGCAATCGGGTCGATCACCGCGCCGGACAGGATATGGGCCCCGACCTCGGACCCCTTCTCCAGAACGCAGACGCTGACCTCGCGGCCCTCTGCCGCCGCCAATTGCTTCAACCGGATCGCTGCCGACAGGCCCGCCGGGCCCGCCCCCACGATCACGACATCATATTCCATGCTTTCCCGTTCGACGGTTTCCGCCATCGTCAAATCCCGAATTTATCCCCGTAGCCATTGGTTATGCGGCCCTATCCTTGCCGGGGTCAACCGGCCCGGAACCGGATCGTGCGGCAATCGCGCCCGGCCGCCGGTCGCGAAAGCGGCCCGGCTGCCCTATGATGGCGGCCCATGCCGCCCGAACCGCATCCGGACCCGCTGACCACGCTTGCCTGGCTCGTTGAATCCGGGGCGGACGAGGCCGTGCAGGACACCCCGGTCAACCGGTTTGTTGCACCATCTCCCAGCCGCACATCTTCTCCCGCCCCCCTTACGGGGGAGGGCAATGCGAATGCGCGCCCCGCGCGGTCGCATTGGGAGGGGGGAAAGCCCTCTTCCTCAACAGCTTCTGGCCCGACTGCGTCCGGCGCCCGCCCCGCCCCCGAGGCTGCTGCAAATCCCTCCTCCGATCACATCGGCCGCGCGATGGAAGTGGCCGCCGCCTGCACCACGCTTCCCGAACTGAAAGCCACGCTCGAATCGTTCGAGGGCAGCCCGCTCAAGCGCACCGCCACCAACACCGTGTTCGCCGATGGCAACCCGGATGCGCGCATCATGCTGATCGGCGAAGCGCCGGGCCGCGACGAAGACCGCGCCGGTCTTCCCTTCGTCGGCCGCGCCGGGCAATTGCTCGACCTGATGCTGGCCTCCATCGGCCTGTCGCGGACGGAGAACGCCTACATCACCAACGTAATCAACTGGCGCCCACCGGGAAACCGCGATCCCTCGCCGGAAGAAGCCGCGATCAATCTGCCCTTCCTGCGCCGCCATATCGAATTGTTCGATCCCGGCATCATCATCCTGCTGGGCGCGGTTTCCGCCCGCCACGTCCTCGGCAAGACAGAGGGCATCATGCGCATGCGCGGCAAATGGTCGGAATATTTCGTCGGCGCCCGCTCGGTGCCCGCAATGCCGACGCTGCATCCGGCCTATCTGTTGCGCCGCCCGATCGACAAGAAACTCGCCTGGCGCGATCTTCAGGCCATCGCCGCCAAGGCACGGGAATTGAAAATTCTGTGATCGCTGATCGCTGTCAGCCCTGTTGTTGTCATTCCCGGCCGAACGCCGCGCAAGCGGCAGGAGGGGAAGGGAACCCAGGCGCTAAAATCATTCCGGTATCGAACACCTGGATCCCCTTCCCTCACATCGCGCAACGCGCGATGCTCGCCGGGGATGACAGAGAATAGATGACAGAGAACTTCTAAATGCCCATCGACGAAACCATCGCCTTCGTGCCGGTGAACATCGCGGTCCTCACCGTCTCCGACACGCGCGATGAAACCAACGACACCTCGGGCGATACGCTCGCCACGCGCATCGCGGGCGCAGGGCATCACCTCGCCGCCCGCGCCATCGTGAAGGACGATGCTGCAACCATCGCCGCCACGCTGAAACGCTGGATCGCCGATCCGCAGATCGATGCCATCATCACCACCGGCGGCACCGGCCTCACCGGCCGCGATGTCACGGTCGAAGCGATAAAACCGCTGTTCGAGAAAGAGATCGATGGCTTCTCCGCCATCTTCCACCGCATCTCCTATGACAAGATCGGAACCTCCACCCTGCAATCGCGTGCCTGTGCGGGTGTTGCAGGCGGCACCTATCTGTTCGCGCTGCCGGGTTCCACCGGCGCGGTGAAAGATGGCTGGGACGGAATTTTGAAATACCAGCTCGACATCCGCCACCGCCCCTGCAACTTCGTGGAGATCATGCCCCGGCTGCTGGAGCACAATAGATAAGAACGCCCCGCATTGCAGGGCGCTCTATTTTCCGGTGCGGTTCTCAGGCCCGCTTGCGACGGCGCAGCGCCATCGCGGCCAGCGCACCGCCCATGACGAACAACGTGGCCGGTTCCGGCACGTCTGCGATCACACCGAACAGGCCATGGCCTTCGTCACCCGGCCCGGCACTGAAATAGACCCGGCCCGAACTGCCGGCCAGCGTGTCATTGCCCGTCGTCAACGCCCACAACCCGTCGATTACGATCGGATTGCCGTGGCCGTCCGACAGCATGCCTTTGAAAACATCGGCGCCGAGATCGAAGATATTGATCGTGCCGTCACCGAAATTCCCCACCAGCAGATCGCCGGCATTGGCACCGAACGTACTGGGCGCGATCGCAAGCCCCCATGGCGCATTGAGTGTCCCGGCGCTGCCGATCCGCGCGATGAAATTGCCGTTGAGATCGAACTCGCTGACATAGCCATTGCCGAGGCCCTTCACCTCCTCATCGCCTGTGGCGTTCTGCAGTCCGTAGGTCACGAAGATTTTGCCGTCCAGCATCTGCACATTGAACGGCGCGTAACCGGCCGGCAGCGCGGGATCGGTAAAATTTCCGGTCAGATTTGGGGCCGCAGCATCGCCTTTCATCACGTCGATTTTGCCGGTCTTGAAATTGGCGGAATAGAGATAGCTGTGACCGGCCACAATCGCCGATGTCGAACCCTTGTAGACATTGGCGGACGATCCGGGCTGCAACACTTCGGCCGCTGTCCCAAGCGCGAAGCGCCAGCCCGATACGGTTCCGTCCTCGCTGACGAAGGTGAACAGATTGCCGTTGAAACTGCCGCCGCCGAATCCGGCATTGAAGCTTTGTCCGGTCACGCTGCCGTCACCCGGTATCGTCACGGTCAGCCCGACCTTGGTGGTCGCGTCCGTTGCCGGATCGACGCTGTAGAGTGTCGAAACGCCGGTGCCATTGTCCGAAACCCAGAACGGGCCTGTCGGCGCAAAGGAAACGCCCCAGGCATTGACCAGGCTCGGGTCGGTGATCTGTGCCGGGTTTGCCGCCTGATCGTCGGTAACAAGATTGGTGACGGTCAGCGTTGCATGTGCCGGCACCGCCGCACCGAGCAGCAACGCGGCCGTCATCGCCGCGAAACGCAAACTGCCCTTGTGCGCCTTCATTCCGCCGCGCATGCGGAATGCGATTGGCGTGTTCTGAAGTACAGGGAACGGCGAACAGAGCATGGCACCCTCCACGTCTGACGCCCCTTCGTTAACAACGACAACATAAGCCGTGACGGCAGGCAATTCACATTTTGTAACAACAGCTTGACACTGATGTTGATGAGCGCCCCAACGCCGGCGTCCGGGCCGGTATTCACCGCCCTGTTCACCTCTCTGTTCACATAGACGTGGGCTGCCGCGCGCCGCATCCAATGCTAACATTCCGGCGCTGAAAAAGGAGGCTCACGCCATGTCCGTCTCCCTGATTGCCGGCACGCCAAAGGGCGCTGCCATCCTCACCAGCAAGGATCGCGAACGCTGGGACCTGCATTTCGAACTGCCCGGCTGGCCGGTCACCGCGTCGGCGCGTGACGACAGGGGCCGTTATTACATCGCGGTCAATTCGCCCAATTATGGCGTCGCACTTTTTGCCAGCGACGATCTGAAAAGCTGGAAGCAATTTGATGCCGCGCCCCGTTACCGCCCGGAAGATCGTGGCAATCCGGAGCATCACCGCATCGTCGGCGCGGCCGATTTCGAAGGCGTGCTGAAGCACGGTGGCCGCTTCGTCGATCAGATCTGGACGCTGCATTGGGCGCACGGCACGCTTTATGCTGGCGTCTCTGAAGCGGGCCTGTTCGCCAGCCGCGATCGCGGTGAAAGCTGGCAACCGGTCGATGGTTTCAACAACCAGCCTTCGCGCGACACCTGGGTGCCGGGCGCGGGCGGGCTCGGCGCACACACCATTCTCAGCGATGCGAAAAATCCGGACCGTTTGTGGGTCGGCGTTTCCGCCGCCGGTTTCTTCCGCACCGATGATGGCGGCAAGACCTGGGCCCCGAAAAACAAGGGCGTCGATCCTTCGGTGGAAGCCGCGCCTGCCTCGACAGGCCAGTGCGTGCACAGCGTCAGCAACGATCCGGAAAACGCCTCGTTGCTCTATCGGCAGGAACATCGCGGCGTGCACAAAAGCAGCGATGGCGGCGACACGTGGCAGGTGATGGAAGACGGTCTTCCCGTCACCGAACTGTCCGACGGCCATCATTGCTCGTTCGGATTCCCTTGTGTGATCGATCGCAAATCCGGCAGCGTGTTCGTCGTGCCGCTGGATGGCGACAATTTCCGTTTTCCGCGCGGCGGCAAACTCACCGTCTATCGCAGCGATGACGGCGCGCGCTGGAAACCGCTCGGCAACGGCCTGCCCGGCGATTGCTACACCGCGGTCCTGCGCGGCGCGATGAGTGCCGATCAGCTTTCCCCCGGCGGGGTTTATTTCGGCACCGCATCGGGCGCGCTTTATGCCGGTGCCGATCTCGGCGAACGCTGGCAGGAAATCGCGAAAGGCCTTCCCCGCATCACCAGCGTCGCGGCCTATGCGGGATGAGTGTGCGGGTTCACATGCCGCCGGTGTTGCGGGTGGTCTGCGGCGGGGAGCGTTGGCTCGCCGCCGACGGCACCACCATCACCGGCCTGATGCGCGCGCTCGCCGAACGCAATCCGGCGTTACGCCTGCATCTGTTCGATGAGGCGGGCGCCATCCGCGGCAACATCGTTTTTCTCCACAAAGGCGATCTCGTCCGTTCGCATGAGGCGGGCGTGCGCACACTCGCCGATGGCGACGAACTGATCCTCACCAACGCGCTCGCCGGCGGCTAAGCCTCCTATCGCCCATTATGGACATCCCCCTCCACCCATTTTGTTCTTGATTTGTTCCTATCATCTGCTACACTTCATCCATGACCACGGTTCTCGAAAGCACGGCCGACCGGCGGCGCCTGCGCGGCCGGGGCGCACTGTCCAACGCCTCCAGCCGCTACGATCAGGAGAAGCGCGTCCTGCTGGACGATGGCTGGCAGCACGAAACCACGGATGACGATCTGCCGCCGCTGCGCACACAACTGATCACGGATTCCACCCGCAGCATCATCGCGCGCAACAACTCGCCCGACATTTCGTTCCAGCAGTCGATCAACCCCTATCGCGGGTGCGAGCATGGCTGCATTTATTGCTTCGCCCGGCCCAGCCACGCCTATCTCGGCTTTTCGCCCGGCGTGGATTTCGAAACCAAAATCCTGGTGAAGCCCAACGCCGCCGAATTGCTGGCCAAGGAATTGTCCGCGCCCTCCTACGTGCCGAAGGTGATCGCCATCGGCACCAACACCGATCCGTATCAGCCGGTTGAGCGGCAGATGCGCATCATGCGCTCGGTGCTGTCGGTGCTGAACGATTTCAATCACCCGGTCGGCATCGTCACCAAATCGGCGCTGATCCTGCGCGATCTCGACATTCTGGCGCCCATGGCCGAACGCGGGTTGGTCAAGGTCGCGATCTCCGTCACCACGCTCGATCGCAAGCTCGCCCGCGCGATGGAGCCGCGCGCCTCCACCCCGCCGCGGCGGCTTCAGGCGATCAAGGGCCTGCACGACGCCGGCGTGCCTGTGGGCGTGATGTTCGCCCCCATCATTCCGGCGCTGAATGATGAGGAGATGGAATCCGTCCTCTCCGCCGCGCGCGATAGCGGTGCGCAAAGCGCGGGCTATGTGCTGTTGCGCCTGCCGCTCGAGATCAAGGACCTGTTCCGCGAATGGCTGGAAGCGAATGTGCCGGACCGCGCCAAACATGTGATGAGCCTGATCCGCCAGATGCGCGGCGGCAAGGATTACGACAGCGAATGGCACGCCCGCATGCGCGGCACCGGCCCTTATGCCGCCTTCATCGCACGGCGCTTCCATCTCGCGGCCAAACGCTTCGGCCTCAACAAGCCGGGCAAACCGCTGATCCTCAGCACCTTCAAACCGCCACCCCGCATCGGCGATCAACTGGGCTTGTTCTGACTTGTCATGGCCCGCAAATGCGGGCCATCCAGTTGAAACGGCATTCTTTTAACAGAAAGTTCGCAGACAGTTCTGCAACAGGATAAATTGCGTCACCTGGATGGCCTGCAGTCGCAGGCCATGACATATAAGGGTACTGGTCTTACGCTGGAATTTTCGCGGACAATTGCACGCCCAGCGCCTTGAGCACACCGATCAGGGTAGAAAGTCTCGGGTCGCCCTTTTCACTAAGCGCCCTGTAAAGCGCTTCCCGGGTAACGCCCGCTTCTTTTGCGACGTTGGACATACCGCGCGCACGCGCCACCACGCCAAGGGCATGCGTGATGTAATTGGCATCACCACTTTCAAACGCATCGGCAAGGAGTTCGGCCTGAGATTCCGCTGTATCGAGATACTCGGCAGCATCAAAAGGAAGTGTCTTGATTGCCATTCAAACCTCCTTCGCCATTGCGATAGGATATCGCGCATCTGCGCCACTACAGCAGGGTTATAACGGACCATCACATTCAGTGGCGCGACGCATAACACCGCACCAGGAAAGGAGCAGCGATGGAACTGAAACGAAACGGCTCACGCCCTGCCATCAAAGGCCCGGCGGAAAACTTCACCGGCAATGTCCGCATCGATCCGCTTTTCCAGTCGCCCGGTCCGGCAACCTTCAGCGGTGCCAGTGTGACGTTCGAGCCCGGCGCCCGCTCGGCCTGGCACACCCACCCTTGCGGCCAGACGCTGATCGTGACGGCCGGCCTTGGCTGGACGCAATGCGAAGGCGAAGCGAAGGTCGAAATCCGCCCCGGCGATGTGGTGACCTGCCCGCCCGGCAAAAAACATTGGCACGGCGCAACCGCCACAACGGCGATGACCCACATCGCCATTCAGGAAGCGAAGGACGGAAAAGCCATCGACTGGCTGGAGAAGGTGACGGACGCCGAATATCTCGGCTGACCGGTTTTGATCAGGCCGGAATTTTGGCCGATAGAGTGCTTCTCTTGCGACGCCACCCCGCATCGGCGATCAACTGGGCTTGTTTTGACTTGTCATGGCCCGCAAATGCGGGCCATCCAGTTGAAACGGCATCAGCTTTAACAGGAAAGTTCGCAGACAGTTCTGCAACAGGATAAATTGCGTCACCTGGATGGCCTGCAGTCGCAGGCCATGACATGTATGGCTGGCGGCTTGCGACAGGTTCGCACGGCCTGGTTGCGAGATGTGCATAAGCACGTCTGATGGCTGGCCGCGAAGGCTCTCTCTGCTACGCTGCCGCCATGCCGCATTACATTTACGAGTCGCGCCTGTTGAAGACGATGGCCGGCCCCATTGCCGGCGTCGATGAGGCGGGCCGCGGGCCCCTTGCCGGGCCGGTAGTTGCGGCGGCTGTCATCCTCGAACGCGGGCGCATCCCGAAAGGGATCGACGATTCCAAGCAGGTGCGCCCCGAAGCACGCGAAGACCTCTACGCGCGCATCACCGAATCCGCGCTGGCCTGGGGCGTGGGCGAAGCCAGTGTGGAGGAGATCGATCTCGTCAATATCCGTCAGGCGACGCATCTCGCCATGGCGCGTGCCGTCCGCGCGCTTACCATCGCGCCGATGTTCGCACTGGTGGATGGGAACGACGCGCCCGCGCTCGCTTGCCCTTGCGATACGCTGGTCGATGGCGATGCGCGCTCGCTCTCCATCGCGGCCGCCTCCATTATCGCCAAGGTCACGCGCGACCGCATGATGCGCACGCTGCATGACGAACATCCCGTCTATGGCTGGATCACCAATATGGGTTACGGCACAGGGGAGCATCTGGCGGCGCTGACCCGCCACGGCCCCTGCCGTCATCACCGGCGCAGTTTCGCCCCGGTCCGCCGCCTGCTGGCCCCCGAAACGGCTCCGGATACGCTTGTGGATACCCCCTGAGTCTTTTTGCCGCCCACAAGCCCTTGTATGTGGACGGTGTGAAGACTCAACACTAAGTCCTTGATTCTCAAGACTCTTGACCTGTGATTCGCTGTGAATCACGATTCAGCCCTTCTGTGGATAAGAGGGGGCAGCCACGTATGGCGCAGGGCAAATCTGGCGCGGTCAATCGCGTCATCGAAGGCGATTGCATTCAGGCGATGGCCGATCTTCCGGCGGGATGCGCCGATCTGGTGTTCGCCGATCCGCCCTACAATCTCCAGCTTGAAGGGGAACTGCGCCGTCCGGACAATTCGCGCGTCGATGCCGTCAACGACAAGTGGGATCAGTTTGGAAGTTTCGCCGAATACGACCGGTTCACCCGCGACTGGCTCTCCGCCGCCCGCCACGTGCTGAAGGATGATGGCGCGCTCTGGGTGATCGGCTCCTACCACAACATTTTCCGCGTCGGCGCGATCCTGATGGATCTCGGCTTCTGGATTCTGAACGATGTGGTCTGGCGCAAAACCAACCCGATGCCCAATTTCCGCGGCCGCCGGTTCACCAATGCGCATGAAACCTTGATCTGGGCCGCCAAAAGTCGCGACCAGAAAAGCTATACCTTCAATTACGAAGCGATGAAGGCGCTGAACGACGAATTGCAGATGCGCTCGGACTGGACTTTGCCGATCTGCTCCGGCGCCGAACGGCTGAAGGATGAAAACGGCGACAAGGCGCATTCCACGCAGAAGCCGGAATCGCTTCTTCACCGCGTGATCCTGTCCTCGACCAAACCGGGCGACACCGTGCTCGATCCCTTTTTCGGCTCCGGCACCACGGGCGCGGTGGCGAAGAAACTCGGCCGCCAGTTCATCGGCATCGAGCGTGATCGCAACTACGCCCGCATCGCGCGCGCGCGCATCGCCGCGGTCAGCCCGGCGCCGAACGAAGCCATCGAAGTCACCAGATCGAAACGCGCCGAACCGCGCATTCCCTTCGGCTGGGTGGTGGAACGCGGCCTGCTCGAACCGGGCACCGTGCTGTGCGGCCCGCGCAAGCAGCACAGCGCGAAAATTCGCGCCGACGGCACGCTCGTCTGTGCCGATGCCGCGGGCTCCATCCATCGCATCGGCGCCCATGTGCAGGGGCTCGACGCCTGCAACGGCTGGACCTTCTGGCATTTCGAGCACAATGGCGCGTTGATCTCGATCGACGTGCTGCGTCAGCGTTTGCGTGCCGATCTCGCCTGAGAGGATTTGGCCCCGGAAGATTTGGCCTGAGAAAAAAGCGGCCCGCCCTCGTCCAGCCCATGGGCGATGACCTTGCGCATCACCGTGGGCAGGGCGGCATCTTTGAGTTTACGCTCCTCAATCCAAAACATCGTTGTCATCCCCGGCGAGGATTGCGTCAGCGATCCGAGGGAAGGGGACCCAGGTGTTGAAGATCGTCCTGATTTTGACGCCTGGGTTCCCTTCCCCTCGCCGCGCATTGCTCGGCTCGGCCGGGAATGACAGGGAGAGATATTGGGGGAGGGCACCACCGCCACATAAACCTCGATCTCCAGTTCGAAATGGGTGAAGCCGTGGCGCACGATCCCGGCGCGTTTTTTCCACTCGGCGCGGAACGGCGCCTGTAGCAGCGCTTCCTTCGGCCCCGGAAAATCATCCGTCCACGGACCAAGTGGCGGCTGCATCATCCCGCCCAGCAATCCCTTCTCCGGCCGCCGCACCAGAAGCACCGCGCCTTTCGCATCACGCACCACAAACGCCGCGCCGCGTTTCAGCGGCCTGACCGGCTTCTCACCTTTGACCGGCAGGGTCTCGGCAATCCCTTCCGCGCGCCCGGAACAATCCTCCGTCCACGGACAATTCCTGCAATCGGGCCGCTTCGGCGTGCAGATCGCCGCCCCCAGATCCATCAGGGCCTGTGCGAAATCGCCTGCGCGCGCATCCGGCAGGATCGTCTCCGCCCGCCGCTTCAGTTCCGCCTTGGCCTTGGGCAGCGGGTCGCGCACCGCGAAATACCGCGCGATCACCCGCTCGGCATTGGCGTCCATGGCGACGGCCCGCACGTCGAAGGCGATCGCAGCGATGGCGCCCGCGGTATAAAGGCCCACGCCGGGCAGTTTCCGCAATTCATCCACAGATTTCGGAAAGGTGCCGTTCAGCGGCCCCGCCACCATCTTGGCCGCGGCGTGCAGGTTGCGGGCGCGCGCGTAATAGCCAAGCCCCGCCCACGCCGCCAGCACGTCATCCAGCGGTGCCGCGGCTAGTGCCTGCACATCCGGCCAGCGTTCCAGAAAGCGCCGGTAATAGCCCGCCACCGCCTGCACGGTCGTCTGCTGCAACATGATCTCGGAAAGCCAGACGCGATAGGGATCGGCACGCACCCCCTTCGCCGCCCGCCAGGGCAGAACGCGGGCATGGCGGTCATACCAGCGCAGCAATTTTCCGGCCGGTGTATCGATCGGTGTGTGGGCTGGCGTATCGGTCGCTTTCGGCAAGCGGGGCTCATGCTCTAAACTCGTAGCCGTACCATGAAGGAGCCGCCGCACCGTGGCAAAACCCCGCGCGAAAGGCGATGAAACGCTGCCCCAGCGGCGCAATCGCGCCCGGCCTGTCTCCGGCGATGCCGCCGGGGCCGCGGACAGCGCCTTTGCCCGCGCCGGCTTTCGCGATCCCACGCTTGTCATGCACTGGGAACAGATTGCAGGTCCCGAAGTCGCCCGCCTCGCCCGCCCGCTCAAGCTGCGCGATGCCGAGGGCGGCGGCACGCTGACCCTGAAGGCGGAGCCGGGCGCCGCCCTTTTCCTTCAGCATGAAAGCCGCGCCTTGTGCGGGCGAATCAACACCTATCTCGGGCGTCAGGCGGTGACAAAACTGAAATTCGTGCAGGCGCCGCTGCTGCCGCCGCACCCGCCCGCGCCACGCCCGCGCCAGCCGGGCCCGGTCCCGCCGGGCGATCCGGCCCTGGACTATCAGGGGCCTGAGGCCTTGCGCGAGGCGCTGCTGCGATTCGCCCGCATCCGCGACCGCCGCGCCTGACCATCTCCTGACAAAGCCGTGAATCGAACGGGGCCGTGCGTTGAACGGGCGGGCCGCCTCTGCCACAAAGCTTCACGCATTCCAGGGAGAATCGCCCGTGACCCGCAAACAGGTTCTGATCGGCCTTGGCGCCATTTCGCTCATCGCGCTCGCCGTGATTGCCTATCTCCTGCTGTTCCCGTCTTCGGCCGGCGACACGCTGTCGGCGGATAGCAAGACCAGCGTCATGGTGACGGCGTCCGACCGCACCATGGGCAACAGGAACGCGCCGGTCACCGTGCTGGAATATGCCGCTCCCACCTGCCCGCATTGCGCGCACTTCAATATGGAGGTGTTTCCCAAACTGAAACAGGAATACATCGACACCGGCAAGGTTTTCTATGTGTTCCGCGTGTTCCCGCTTAATTCCGTCGATCTGGCGGCAGAGGCGCTGGCCCGTTGTCTTCCTGCGGATAACTATTTCCAGTTCATTGATCTCCTGTTCCGGAATCAGGAGAAATGGGACCCGGAATATGGCGTGCAGGATGTGCATGGCGGTCTGGTCGCCATGGGCCGTATCGCGGGCATGAATGCCGAACAGGTCGATACCTGCATGGCCAACAAGACGGAACTCGCCCGCGCCAGTCAGGTCGGCGCGGACGGACAGGCGAAGTACAACATCACGGGCACGCCGACTTTCGTGATCGACGGCGAAGTCCACAACGGAGGTTATGCGTGGGAAGGGCTGAAAGCGGCGATCGACGCGAAGCTCGCGACCCATGCGGCAAACAAGTCATAATGCCGTGTGATTCCCGCCGTTCCCCTCTGCCCGGCTTGCCGGGTGCAAACCAAAGGACACGGGTGAAGTTTTGAAATTCACACGGCTGAGACTTTCCGGCTTCAAATCCTTCGTCGAACCGACTGAGCTTTTTATCGAGCCTGGGCTGACCGCCATTGTCGGCCC
>Ga0209930_1003174_pt1 | contig 16912 bp, 14 predicted proteins | sample ThiBiot_500_biof_2_FD_183948 | JGI IMG/M metagenome (GOLD analysis project Ga0209930, IMG submission 183948) | Wastewater bioreactor microbial communities from Cape Town, South Africa - Thiocy_cont_500_biof (SPAdes) | ecosystem: Engineered > Bioreactor > Thiocyanate-remediating >... | reverse complement strand
CGCTCAGGTCTTTGCCAATTCCCGGTTCCAGCGAAACCCTGACCGGAGTTGGCAATGCACGTGACGAAAGCTCTGAGACGCAGCCTCGCCGCCGGCCTGATGGCCACGGCCCTCGCCTTCTCCTTCGCCGGCTCCGCCGATGCCGCGCCCAAGAAGGACTTCAAGCTCGCCTGGTCGATCTATGTCGGCTGGATGCCGTGGCAGTGGGCGGCCGAGCAGGGCATCGTGAAGAAATGGGCCGACAAATACGGCATCAGCATCGATGTCGTTCAGATCAACGACTATGTCGAATCGATCAACCAGTACACGGCCGGCGGCTTCGACGCCGTCACGCTGACCAATATGGACGGGCTGTCGATCCCGGCCGCGGGCGGCGTCGACACGACCGCCCTCCTCGTCGGCGACTTCTCCAACGGCAATGACGCGGTCATCCTCAAGGACAAGACGGCGCTCGCCGACATCAAGGGCCAGAAGGTCAACCTCGTCGAGTTCTCGGTCTCGCATTACCTGCTCGCCCGCGCGCTGGCCTCGATCGGCCTCACCGAGCGCGACCTCAGCGTCGTCTCGACCTCCGATGCCGACATGGTCGCCGCCTGGGCGACGCCGGAAGTGACCTCGGTCGTCACCTGGAACCCGCTCGTCGCGGAGATCCTGGCGACGCCGGGCGCCAATAAGGTGTTCGATTCTTCGCAGATCCCCGGCGAGATCATCGACCTGACCGCCGTCAACACCGAGACGCTCAAGGATAACCCCGCCTTCGGCAAGGCGCTCGCCGGCGCCTGGTACGAGACCATGGCGATCATGGCGTCCGATACGGCGGAAGGCAAAGCGGCGCGCGAGGCGATGGGCAAGGCCTCCGGCACCGATCTTTCCGGCTACGAGGCGCAGCTCAAGGCGACCCGCATGTTCTTCAAGCCGGATGAGGCCGCGGCCTTCGCCAAGAGCGCCGAGATCGGCGCCACCATGGACCATGTGCGCAGCTTCCTGTTCGAGCATGGCCTGCTCGGCAACGGCGCCGCCTCGGCCGACGTCGTCGGTATCGAGCTCGCCGATGGCAAGGTGCTCGGCGACGCGGGTAATGTAAAGTTCCGCTTCACCGACGCCTATATGGCCGACGCGGCGGCCGGAAAGCTCTGAGTTTGCCGATGCTCGCCGCAGCAGCAAAGGCCCCCACCCTGCCCTCCCCCGCAAGGGGGGAGGGTTCTGCCGGCGTGCGGGCTCGGACGTCAGGCGCCTCCGGTCGCGCACCTCTGTCGCTTCCAACGTCGTTTCTCGCTGCTTCGAGCGCGCCGTCGGTGACGGCCGCGGCGCCACCCCCTTCCCCGCTTCGCGGGAGAGGGAGCGGCAGGCGCTTGGCCTCGACGTCGATGCCAAGTGCAGGCCAGCCCTCTCCCCCCTTGTGGGGGAGAGATGGAGAGGGGGGTATCTTCGCGGTGCGTCGAGGGCTGCGCTCTGCCCCGGCGCTCCCCCCACCCCGGCCCTCCCCCGCAAGGGGGAAGGGAGAAGGGCAGGCGCGGGCCGGCCGTCGGGAGGTCGTGCGATGCGGCTGATCAATCGCCGGCCGGGCGCGGGCGCGGGGCGGATTCTGGCGCTGATCCCCTTCGTCCTGGTGCTCGGTGCCTATCTCGTCGGCTCGGCGGCGCGGCTGGCTGAAAACCCGAACGACAAGCTGCTGCCGAGCCTTGCGTCGCTCGGCGCGGCGCTGCAGCGGATGGCCTTTTCGATCGATCCGCGCACCGGCGACATCCTGATGCTGGTCGATACCGAGGCGAGCCTCTACCGGCTCTTCGCGGCGCTCGCGATCTCGGTGGCGATCGGCCTCATCCTCGGCATCGCGATAGGCCTCCTCCCCTATATGCGCGCCGGGCTCGGCGCGTTCGTCGCCGTCGTCTCCATGGTGCCGCCGCTGGCGCTGCTGCCGATCCTCTTCATCACCATGGGCCTCGGCGAAGCTTCGAAGATCGCCCTGATCGTCATCGGCGTCGCGCCGGTCCTGATCCGCGACGTGGCGCTTCGGGTCGGCGACCTGCCGCCGCAGCAGATGATCAAGGCGCAGACGCTGGGCGCCTCGACCTGGCAGATCGTGCTGCGCATGGTGCTGCCGCAGACGCTGCCGCGGCTCATCGACTCGCTGCGGCTGCAGATCGGGCCGGCCTGGCTGTTCCTCATCGCCGCCGAGGCGATCGCGTCGGAGTCGGGCCTCGGCTACCGCATCTTCCTCGTGCGGCGCTATCTCGCGATGGACGTGATCCTCACCTATGTCGCCTGGATCACGCTGCTCGCCTTCCTCATGGACCGGGGGCTGGCGCTGTTGCAGCGGCGCGCCTTTCCCTGGTTCGCAGCCGCCCGTGCGACGGGCTGAGGGGCGGCGATGAGCGTCATCAGCGTCAAGGATGTCTGGAAGGAATATGACGACCGCGTCGTGCTCGAAGGCATCAGCCTCGAGATCGCGCCGCGGGCCTTCGTGGCGCTGGTCGGGCCGTCCGGCTGCGGCAAGACCACCTTCCTGCGCATGCTGCTTTCGGAGGAGCGGCCGGATCGCGGCACGATCGCCATCGACGGCGCGCCGCTGCCGGACGAGCCGGATTCCGGGCGCGGCGTCGTGTTCCAGCGCTATTCGGTGTTCCCTCATCTGACCGTGCTCGGCAATGTCGTGCTCGGCCTCGAGCTGAAGGCCGCGCCGCTGCTCGGCCGCCTCTTCGGCGCGAGCCGGCGCGCGGCGGAGACCGAGGCGCGCGAGATCCTCGCCGCGGTCGGGCTCGGCGGGGCGGAGGACAAATATCCGGCGCAGCTCTCCGGCGGCATGCAGCAGCGGCTGGCGCTGGCGCAGGCGCTCGTCGCGAAGCCCAAGGTGCTCCTCCTCGACGAGCCCTTCGGCGCGCTCGACCCCGGCATCCGCGCCGAGATCCATCTCCTGATGCAGCGCCTCTGGCATGAGCGGCCGCTGACCGTGGTCATGGTCACGCATGACATGTCGGAGGCCTTCACGCTCGCGACCCGCGTCGTCGCCTTCGAGCGGCGGCGCAACGAGCCCTCCGACGGCGGGCGCTACGGCGCGACCATCACCCGCGACATCGAGGTCTGGCCGAAGCGGATCGCCGGCGCGCCGAGACCATTGCGAAAATCATCCTTGCCCGGCCGGGACGACCCGGCAGCCCTGACGGGAGACAACCGGGACGACCCGGCCATCGAGGGAGCCACGCCATGAGTGAGGCGGCACACCCGGCCATCGACACGGCCGCGACGATCGAGGCGCTGCGGAAGCGCTATGAAGAACTGAAGGCGGCCGGCGACAGCGCGGCGCCGCGCGCTTTGCCGCCGCCGACGGAGGCCGGCGCGGCGCCGCTCGCCGACAAGGACATCATCCATCGCGAGACGATCCCCGGCGGTTGGTACGCGACCTTCACGATTGCCGCCGGTCACGGGCTGAGGCTCGTCAACACATCCGGCACCGGCGGCGTCTCGCTCTTCGCCTGGAACGCCCGCGACACCAGCGAGCGCTACAACAGCGCCGATACCGTCAAGATCCAGTGGACGGCGGAGCTCAGGAAGGGCCGCGTCCTCTTCTCCGACATGGGCCGCGTGCTCTTCTCCATCGTCGAGGACACAACCGGCGCGCATGACACGATCGTCGGCGGCTCGACGCCGGCCTCCAATCTCAGGAAATATGGCCGCGCCGACCTGCGCTCGACGCGCGAGAACATGCTGCTCGCCGCCGCGAAGCATGGGCTTGGCCTCCGCGATCTCGCGCCGGTCATCAGCTTCTTCGCACCCGTCGCCGTGGGCGAGGATGGTGCGCTCGGCTGGCGCGACGGCGTCGTGAAGGCGGGCGATTTCGTCGATCTTCGCGCCGAGCTCGACCTCATCGTCGCGGTCTCCAACTGCCCGCATCCGCTGGCGCCGGATACCGCGTTCGACCCGGGGCCGGTCGAGGCGATCCTGCACCGCCTGCCCATGCCGGCCGCCGACGATCTCTGCCGCACGGCGACCGCCGAAGCCCGCCGCGGCTTCGAGAACAACGCCGCCTATGCGCTGGCCTGAGGGACGATCCATGAACCAGCGCGCGAATTTCTCCGCCCTCCCCGTCGCCCTCGACCCGGCCAAGGCGGTTTATGACTTCACCATCCCCGCCAACCAGCCCTGGACCGGCATCGTCCGGCGCGGCCAGGTGCTGCGCATCGTCGATGTCGAGGGCCAGCAGGCCGTCGATACGCTGTTCTATGCGCTGGCCGACACCTCCGAGCGCTACAGCGCGCAGGACACGATCCTCGAGCAGGGCGCGCCCTATGTGACGACGGGCACCCGGCTCATCTCGAATATCGGCAATGTGCTCGCAACCGTCATCGCCGATACCTGCGGCCGGCACGACACCTCGGCGGGCGCCTGTTCCTGCGAGGCGAATACGGTGCGCTTCGGTCACCACACGAAATACATGCATGCCTGCCGCGAGAACTTCATCGTCGCGATGAGCCGCCACGGCATGACGAAGCGCGACATCGTGCCCAACATCAACTTCTTCATGAATGTGCCGATCGAGCCAGACGGGAAGCTCGCCATCGTCGACGGCGTCTCGCGGCCCGGCGACCATGTCGACATCCTGGCGGCGATGGACGTCATCTGCGCCATCTCCAACTGTCCCCAGGTCAACAATCCCTGCAACGGCTTCAATCCGACGCCGGTGCGCGTGATGATCTTCGATCCGGCGATCGCCTGACACCATGTTCACAAAGGTTCTCATCGCCAACCGGGGCGAGATCGCCGGCCGGATCGTCCGGACTCTGCGCCGGATGGGCATCGCCTCCGTCGCCGTCCATTCCGAGGCCGACCGCTTCACGCGGCCGGTGCTCGATGCCGACGAGCGCGTCGCCATCGGTCCTTCGCCAGCGAAGGACAGCTATCTCAACATCGATGCCATCATCGCGGCCTGCCGGGCCACCGGCGCCGAGGCGGTGCATCCGGGCTACGGCTTCCTGTCGGAAAATGCCGGCTTCGCCGAGCGACTCGCCGCCGAAGGCATCCGCTTCATCGGGCCGCGGCCGGAGCATCTGACGGCGTTCGGGCTCAAGCATACAGCCCGCGCGCTCGCCGAGGCCTCCGGCGTGCCGCTCCTTCCCGGCAGTGGCCTGATCGGCTCGGCCGAGGAGGCGCTCGCCGCCGCGGAGACCGTCGGCTATCCGGTGATGCTGAAGAGCACCGCCGGCGGCGGCGGCATCGGCATGCAGCTCTGCCGCGACGCCGCCGAACTCGCGGCCCGCTTCGAAGCGGTACAGCGCATGGCCGGCTCGAGCTTCGGCGATGCGCGCGTCTATCTCGAGCGCTTCGTGGCGCGCGCCCGGCATGTCGAGGTGCAGATCTTCGGCGACGGCAAGGGCCGCGTGGTGGCGCTCGGCGAGCGGGACTGCTCGCTGCAGCGGCGCAACCAGAAGGTCATCGAGGAGACGCCGGCGCCCAACCTGCGCGATGCCGTGCGCACAACGCTGCACCGCGCCGCCGTCGCGCTCGGCGAGAGCGTCGCCTATGAATCGGCCGGAACGGTCGAGTTCATCTATGACGTGGCGCGCGGCGATGTCTCGTTTCTCGAGGTCAACACGCGGCTGCAGGTCGAGCATCCGGTCACCGAGGCGGTGTTCGGCATCGACCTCGTCGAGTGGATGATCCGCCAGGCGGCGGGCGAACTTGATCTGCCGGCGCAGGAAAAGCTGGTGCCGCGCGGCGCCGCGATCGAGGCGCGGCTCTATGCCGAGAACCCGCAGGCGGATTTCCGGCCCTCGACCGGGCTGCTCACCGAGGTCCGGTTTCCGGAGGATGTGCGGGTCGATCGCTGGATCGAGACCGGCACCGAGGTGACGCCCTATTACGATCCGCTGCTGGCCAAGGTGATCGTCGCGGCGCCGGACCGCGCGACGGCGATCGACCGGCTGGAAACGGCCCTCGCCGCCTCGGCGGTCTATGGCATCGAGACCAATCTCGACTATCTCGGCGCAATCGCGCGATCGGACGTGTTCCGCAGCGGCGACGTCTCGACGGCGGCGCTCAGGACCCTCCCCTTCGAGCCCCGCGCCATCGAGGTGATCAGCCCGGGCGCGCAGACCAGCGTGCAGGACTGGCCGGGCCGCCTCGGCCTCTGGAATGTCGGCGTGCCGCCATCGGGGCCGATGGACAGCCGCTCGCACCGGCTCGCCAACCGCATCGTCGGCAATGACGAGCGGGCGGCGGCGCTGGAGATGACCGTCGCCGGGCCGGTGCTGCGCTTCCACCACGCCGCCGTCATCGCCGTCACCGGGGCCGACATGGCGCCGAGGCTGGATGGAGCGCCGATCCCGGCCTTCGAGCCGGTCGCGGTTTCGGCCGGGGCGGTATTGACCTTCGGGCCGGTGGCCGGTCCCGGCCAGCGCGCTTACCTCGCGGTGCGTGGCGGCATCGACGCGCCGCTCTTTCTCGGCTCGCGGGCGAATTTCAGCCTCGGCCGCTTCGGCGGCCATGCCACCGGCACGCTCGTCGCCGGCGACGTGCTCAAGATCGGCGATCAGGCGGTGGCCGAGCCCGAGGTGGTTCCGAGCGGCGAGCGTCCCGAACTCGCGCGCGAATGGGTGATCGGCGTCCGCTCCGGCCCGCATGGCGCGCCGGACTTCTTCACGGGCGACGACATCGCAGCGCTGTTCTCGGCCCGCTACGAGGTGCATTTCAACTCCTCGCGCACCGGCGTCCGCCTGATCGGGCCGCAGCCGACATGGGCGCGCGCCGATGGCGGCGAAGCGGGGCTGCATCCTTCCAACATCCACGACAACGCCTATGCCATCGGCGCCATCGACTTCACCGGCGACATGCCGATCATCCTCGGCCCCGACGGCCCCAGCCTCGGCGGCTTCGTCTGCCCGGCGGTGATCGCGCGCGACGAGCTCTGGAAGATGGGCCAGTTGAAGCCGGGCGACGGGGTGAGATTTGTCGAGGCGGACGAATCCCCGCGGCGGATGCACGCGGTCGAAGGAAGTCCCCCACCCCGACCCTCCCCCGCAAGGGGGGAGGGAGAGGAGCCCTCACCCTCGCCCTTCCCGGCCTCCCGGCAGGAGCGGGACCTCGAGGCCGGCACGACCGCACTCCCTCCCCCCTTGCGGGGGAGGGCTGGGGTGGGGGACTTGCTGGCATCGGTCGGTCGCGGCGGGCAGACCGCCCCCGCCTCGCCGATCCTTGCCACCCGCGACGATGGCCCGGTGCGGGTCGTCTACCGGCGGGCGGGAGACGACAATCTGCTTGTCGAGTTCGGGCCGATGGCGCTCGACATCGCGCTCCGCCTGCGCGTGCATCTCATGATGGAGGCGGTGTCGGCGGCGCGGCTTCCCGGCATCATCGACCTGACGCCCGGCATCCGCTCGCTGCAGGTGCATTTCGACGGCTCGAGCCTTTCCATGGGCCGTCTCATCGATGCGCTGCAGGCGATCGAGGCCGCGCTTCCCCCGGTCGACGACGTGACCGTGCCGTCGCGCATCGTGCATCTGCCCCTCTCGTGGAACGATCCGTCGGTCCAGCTGGCGATGCGGAAATATCAGGAGCTGGTGCGGCCGGATGCGCCGTGGTGTCCGTCGAACATCGAGTTCATCCGGCGCATCAATGGTCTCGACACGATCGACGATGTGAAGCGCATCGTGTTCGACGCGGAGTATCTCGTGCTCGGGCTCGGCGACGTCTATCTCGGCGCGCCGGTTGCGACACCGCTCGATCCACGCCACCGCCTGGTGACGACCAAATACAATCCGGCCCGCACCTGGACGCCGGAAAACGCGGTCGGCATCGGCGGCGCCTATCTCTGCGTCTACGGCATGGAGGGACCGGGCGGCTACCAGCTGTTCGGGCGCACGATCCAGATGTGGAATGCCTGGCGACAGACGCCGGAGTTCACGCCCGGCCATCCCTGGCTGCTGCGCTTCTTCGACCGCATCCGCTTCTTCGAAGTCAGCGAGGCCGAGCTCGCGGAGGCGCGGGCCGCCTTCCCGCATGGACGCTATCCGGTGCGGATCGAGGAGACGCGGTTCTCCCATGCCGACTATGCGCGGTCGCTCGCCGACAATGCCGAGGGCATCGCAGCCTTCAAGGCGCGGCAGCAGGCGGCCTTCGAGGCCGAGCGGCTGGACTGGAAGGCGCGCGGTCTCGACAGCTTCGTCAGCGACGATGGCGGGCCGGCGGCCGAGAGTGACACCGACATTCCGGAAGGCCAGCAGGCCGTGGCCGCGCATATGACCGGCAATGTCTGGAAGATACTGGTGGATGAAGGCGCGATGGTGGAAGCCGGCCAGCCGGTCGTCATCGTCGAATCGATGAAGATGGAAATGGAAATCGCGACGCCCGTGGCGGGCCGTGTCGCCGGCCTGCGCTGTCAGGTCGGCCGGACGGTGCGCGCCGGCGATATCGTCGCGCTGATTGAAGGAGCCCCGTGATGCTGCCGACCTTCCTCGATATCGCGACGCTCGCCGAGGGCTATCGCAGCGGCGCCTTCACGCCGGTCGATGTCATCCGCGCCGTGATCGGGCGCATCGAAGCCTGGCCGGACCGCGCCGTCTGGATTTCCCGCTTCGACGACGCCGCGCTGATCGCGGCGGCGGAAGCCCTCGTCGCGGCAGGAGCGCCGACCGACGATCAGCCGCTCTGGGGCATTCCCTTCGCGGTCAAGGACAATATCGACGTCGCCGGCCTCGATACGACCGCCGCCTGCCCGGCCTTCGCCTATCGGCCCGACCGCGACGCGACGGTGATTGCGCGGCTGAAGGCGGCGGGCGCCCTCGTTATCGGCAAGACCAATCTCGATCAGTTCGCGACCGGCCTCAACGGCACGCGCTCGCCCTATGGCGCGCCCCGCTCCGTCTTCAACGAGGCCTATGTCTCGGGCGGTTCGTCGTCCGGCTCGGCGGTCGCCGTCGCCTCGGGACAGGTCGCCTTCGCGCTCGGCACCGACACCGCCGGCTCGGGCCGCATTCCGGCAGCCTTCAACAATCTCGTCGGCGTGAAGCCCTCGCGCGGCATGCTCTCGGGCAAGGGGCTCGTGCCGGCCTGCCGCAGCCTCGATTGCATCACCGTCATGGCCGGGACGGCGGGCGACGCCGATCTCGTGCGCCGCGTCGCGGCCGGCTTCGACGCGGCCGATCCCTATTCGCGCGACCTGCCGGCTGCCACGCTGCCGGCCGGCGGCTTCCGCTTTGGCGTCCTCGATGCCGAGGAGCGCGAGTTCTTCGGCGACGCGGCGACCGAGGCGCTCTATGACGCGGCGATCGCCCGGCTCGAGGCGCTCGGCGGCACGGCGGTTCCGATCGACTATGCCCCCTTCCGCGAATGCGCCGCCCTCCTCTATGGCGGCCCCTTCGTCGCGGAACGCCTCGCGGCGATCGAGCGCTTCGTCGACGACCACGCCGCGGCGATGGATCCGACCGTGCGCACGATCGTCGAGGGCGCGCGCGCCTATTCGGCGGTCGACGCCTTCCGCGGGCAGTACCGGCTCGAGGAACTGCGCAAGCTCACCGACGCGGAATGGGCGAGCATGGACGTATTGCTGCTGCCGACCGCGCCGACGGCCTACACGGTCGAGGCGATGACGGCGGATCCGATCCGCCTCAACTCCAATCTCGGCCGCTACACCAATTTCGTGAACCTGCTCGACTGCAGCGCCATTGCCATTCCGGCCGGCTTCCGGCCGGACGGCATGCCGGGCGGCGTGACGCTGATCGGGCCGGCCTTCGCCGATGCGGCGCTGGCGGAGCTCGGCGACCGGCTGCACCGCGCGATGCCATTCGGCATGGGCCGTGACACGGCAGCCGCGCTGCCGGAAGCGAGCCGGATCGCGGCGCCCGCCGAGAATCTCCTGCCGGTCGTCGTGGTCGGGGCGCATCTTTCGGGCATGCCGCTCAATCCGCAGCTCACCACCGCCGGCGGAAAGCTGCTGAAGACCTGCCGCACCGCCGCCGACTACCGGCTCTATGTGCTGCCGGACACCGTACCGCCGAAGCCGGGCCTCATCCGCGATCCGGACTTCCTTGGCGAGGGTCTCGCAGTCGAGGTCTGGGGACTGTCGCCGGCCGCTTTCGGCGCCTTCGTCAACGCCATCCCCGCGCCGCTCGGCGTCGGCAAGGTGATGCTCGACGACGGGACAGAGGCGACCGGCTTCCTCTGCGAGCCCTATGCCGTCAAGGGCGCGCGCGAGATCACGGCGCTCGGCGGCTGGCGCGCCTATATCGCGGAGAAGACGGCGATCGCCTGACAATCGCCGGATGGCTTGATCGAAATCGGGTCTGCGGCCGCCGATTGCGGTATGTTTCGCCGTGATCGGAGAAAAGCCATGGACTCGGATCTGGCTCTGAGGCTGGCGCTGGCTCTCGGCATCGGCCTCGTCGTCGGCCTCGAACGCGGCTGGCGGGAGCGGGAAGCCTCGCCGGGCAGCCGGACGGCGGGCCTCCGCACCTATGCGCTTGCCGGTCTCCTCGGCGGCATCGTGGCGGCGGTCGCGCGGGCGGTCGAGGCGCCCGTGCTGATCGGCTTCGGCTTTGTCGGCTTCATCGCCATCTTCGCCTGGTTCAAGCGCGACGAGAGCCTCGCCGACCGCGATTTCAGCGTCACCGGCACCGTCGCCGCGATGCTCGTCTTCATGCTCGGCGTCCTCAGCGTCGCCGGCAACCGCGAGATCGCCGCCGCCGGCGGCATCGCCACCGCCGCCCTGCTCGCGGCGCGGGAATGGCTGCATGCGCTGGTGGCGCGCATCACCTGGGCCGAGATGCGGTCGAGCCTGCTTCTTCTCGCGATGACCGTCATTGTGCTGCCGCTGCTGCCCGATCGCGCGCTCGATCCGCTCGGCGCGCTCAATCCGCGCGCGATCTGGACGCTGACCATCCTCATCGCCGGCCTTTCCTATGCCGGCTATCTCGGCATGCGCATTCTCGGCCCCTCGCGCGGCGTGCTGGTGGCGGCGCTGACCGGCGGCATGGTTTCGTCCACGGCCGTGACGGTCGCCTTCGCGCGACGATCGGCGGAGGGCGAGGATGGCAAGCTGCTCGCGGCCGGCGCGGCCGCCGCCGGCGCCGTCTCCGTCAGCCGCGTGCTGGTCGTCGCCACGGTGATCCAGCCGGCGCTCGGACCGCTCCTCGCCAGCTTTGCCGTTCCGGCGGCGCTTGTTCTGGCCGCGCCGGCCGTGCGGCTGGCCTTCAGGCGCGCGCCGGCCGGCGAAGGCGGCGTCACGCTCGGGAACCCATTCGAGCTGCTGCCCGTTCTCGGATTTGCGGCCCTTCTCGCCGGTGTCGGCCTCGTCGCGGCCTTTGTCAGCCAGCGCTTCGGAGCCGCCGGCCTCTATCCACTCGGGGCGCTGTCAGGACTGGCGGATGTCGATGCCTTCACTCTCTCCACCGCCCGGCTCGCCGGGCTACGGCGCCACGGTGGGTGACCGCCGCTTCGGCGCCCGCCTCGCCATCTTCAGCCTCATCGCACTCGCGGCCGGCGGCGCCTTCGGACTTACGGTCGGCACCTCCCTCGTCGGATAGAAAGGCTGCTTGCCCTCGATGAAGGACGACGCTGACAAAGCCATCGAGACGGAGCTCAAATTCGCGATCGATGCCGCGGACCTGCCTGCGCTTCGCGCGCATCCGATGTTCGCGGGCGTCGCCGATACGCGCCAACTCCTGGAAGCCACCTATTTCGATACGCCAGATTGCCTGCTGCATGAGGCCGGCTTCTCGCTGCGGCTGCGCCGGTCCGGCGATACGGTCGTCCAGACGCTGAAGGGCAAGCGGCCGGGCGGATCAGGCTTCCTCAGCCGCGACGAGCACGAGCATGTCGTCGCCGATGGCGCGCTGGACGAGCAGGCGCTCGCCGAGGGGCTGTCGCCCGATCTGCTGCACCGTGTACGCGGCCGGCTGGAGCCGCGCTTCACGATGGCCGTCACCCGCTGCGCGTGGCGGATCGAGGCCGCTGGAGGCGTCGTCGAAATCAGCACGGACGAAGGCCGGATCACCGCCGGCGAGCGCAGCGAACCGATCGCGGAGGTCGAGTTCGAGATCGTCTCCGGCGAGCCGGCGGCCCTGTTCGCCCTCGCCCGCTCGGCGCTCTCCGCCGTGCCGCTGCATTTGCAGCCGCTCGCCAAGTCCGACCGCGGCCACCGTCTCGCCGGCGGCAAAGTGGAAGCGGCCGGCTCCGCGCTCCCGCTCGGCCCCGATGCGACGACGGTTAGCGCGATGCGCAGCCTGATCGGGCCGCTGGTGCTGGCCATCGCCGTCGAGCGATCGACGGTGATGACCGACAGCGACGCCGAGGCGATCCACCGGCTCCGCGTGCTCTTGCGCAAGCAGCGGACGCTGCTCGAGCTCGCCGACGCCATGCTGCCGGGCGCGCTGAAGCCGCGGCTCTCCGACGCGATCCACGAGGCGTTCAAGAAGCTCGGCGAGGCGCGCGACCTCGACATCCTGCAGGCCATCCTGCCCGTCAACCAGACGCAAGCGGCGGACGAACTCGTGGCGATCGCCCGGGCGCGCAACACGGCGCTGCTCGGGGCGCGGGGTGCCCTCGCCTCGCGGGCCTTCGCCGAGACGATGCTCGATCTCCTCGCCTTCGCGGAAGGGATCGATGGCGATGTCGCCGACGGCGAAGCGCCTGCCCAATCGAGCGCGGCGGCGGTGATCGACGCGCGCTGGGGCGGGATCGCCGGCAGTCGCCGGCCGAGCCGGCTCAGCGCCGGCCGTCGGCACAAGTTGCGCATCCACGCCAAGCGCCTCCGCGACGCGACGGAGTTCCTGGCCGGGCTCTTCCCTGATGAGCAGGCGGACAAGCGGGCGCAGAAGCTTCTCGGCACGCTGCGCGATCTTCAGGACGCGCTTGGCGGCCTCAATGACCGCGACAATGCCTGGCGCCTCGGCAAGGCCTGGCTCGGCAAGCCTCTCGCCGCCGCGCTCGGCCTGAAGCCGGTCAGACGCGCGGAAAAAGCCGCCATCCGCGACGCGGACGACGCGTTCCGCCGTCTCAAGAAGCGAAAACCCTTCTGGCGCGCGGCCCGGCCTTCCGCTCAGTGAGGGTCGCTCGGCAAAGAGCTGCGCGCCGAGCCCGACAGCGTCCTGGCGAGGCCATAGGGCACCCAGGTCGGCAGCCAGCGATAAGGGTGGCCTTTCGGCAGCTTCAGCCGGTTGCGCCGCGCCTGCATCGCCTCGCGACGTGCGCGCTCGGCGCTGAGCGGCAACGGATACCGGCTCACCAATGGATCGACAGGACGAAGATCAGTCACGGCCGCGCTCCCGCATCCGGTGGGAGAAGAGATCGCCAAAAGATGCATCCCGCAACGCAATATGACTGAATGCGCTGCAACAATCCAGATGCAAGAAACTGTCCAGTCGAGCCTAGATCCCTCTTGCCGGCCGGTTTCTGTCGCGAATTGGACAGAAGTCGAAACTCCGGCGGATGCCTTTGCGTAAGAGCTGACGCCAAGCTAATGACGCGTTTCCGAAGACTGTGGGGCCTGTGACCAAGGTCATTGACGAAATGCTGGAGCTTCGTTCTCTTCAAAGTCGAAGGTCCGCACAGGACAAACGCTCGAATCAACAACGCGAATGGGCCGCGCCTCGGCGTCCGGCTCTTCCCGGGAGGCCGTTTATGGTAGAACAGACGCGTGCGACGCGGCGCCGCAGCCAGGGGCGCTCGTCCGGATCGCGACCGCCCGAGCGGGGGCTGGAGCCGACCGATCCCATCGTCAGCGTCTATCCGCTTCCGCTGGATGCCAAGCGTGCCCGCGACGAGGCGAACCGCGCGCGCCGGCTCGGCAAGAAGCTGCCGATCGGCCACCCCTATCGCCGGCTGCCGCTGTGGCTCCCTTATTGGCTTGCACGATTGATCAACGGCTCGGCTCCGAGTTCGAAGCCGAAGAACGACTGATCGCGCGATGATGGCGAAGCCGCGCGTCGCGCGGCCGCATCAGGCTTCCAGCGCCTCGGTGAAGCGCTTCAGCCCGTCGCTCCGCGAGAGCTGGGCCGAGAGCTGCGACTGCAGCACGCTGTCGGTCGTGAGCTTCAGGCGCGCGACGTCGCGAATGGCCTCGGCGAGCTTCTGCGAGTCCCCCGGCGGCGTGATGAACGCGGCCTGGCCGAGGAACTCGAAGATCTCCGTGCCCGACGCCGCGGTCACGACGATGGGACGGCCGGAGGCCAGCATGCCGCCGAGCTTCGACGGCAGAACCAGATCGGCGGCGTTGGCGTCCTGCGGCAGCGCGTGCAGATCGGCCATGTTGAGGAAGGCGTTCAGCCGCGCATAGGGCTGGAATGGCAGGAAGCGGACCGTCTCGAGCTTGCCGTAGCGCGCGATGAGATCGTCCTTGGCCGGCCCCTCGCCCGCGATCACGAAGCGGATCGAGCGGTCGCCGGCGAGGCTCTCCGCCGCGTCGAGCAGGACATGCAGGCCCTGCTTGGCGCCGATATTGCCCGAATAGAGAACGACGAAATCGTCCTCCGCATAGCCGAGTTCCTGCCGGTAGGGGCTCGGCCCATCGAGCGGGAAGATCTGGTCGAGATCGACCCAGTTGCGGATGACGGCGACCTTGGCCTCCGGAACGCCTTTCTCGACGATCTTCTCGGCCATGCGGTTGGAGATGGTCACCACGCGGTCGAAGCCGCGCATCACGGCGCGCTCGAAAGCGTAGCCGAGACGCTTCAGCCAGGTCTTGCTGCCGAGATGGCCGACGGCGAAGGCGGCGTCCACCTCGAGGTCCTGGACATGCAGGATGCTGCGCGCGCCGGTGAGCTTCGCCGCGAGCAGCGCCGCCGGCGCAGCGATCAGCGTCGGCTCGATGCAGAGCAGCGTATCGGGGCGGTGGCGGATGAACTGCCACAGCACGGTCGGCAGCGAGGTCGCGGCGAAGCTGATCGGCGCAACCAGCCGCCAGATCCCCTCCATACGCTCGCGCAGGAGGAGCGGGCAGCGAACGACCGTGACGCCGTTCAGCGCCTCGGTCGAATAGCCGTTGCGATAAGGCGCCTGGACGCGCCAGCCGGGATAGTGAGCCGGCGTCGTCACGACGACGACCGACTTGCCTTCCGCCGCGAGATGCTCGGCGATCTCGCCGGTATAGCGGCCTACGCCCGCCATTTCGGGGGCGTAGTTCATGCCGTAGACGAGGACCTTGTGGGTCATGAGCTTCCCGGGCTCGATCTCACCTGGCGCCCGCGATCAGGCGTTGTGCATGACCGGGGCGTGCGCCATGACCTTGAGGTCTTCGGCGACCATCTCGGAGACCAGCCCGTCGAGACCCGTCTCATGCGTCCAGCCGAGCTTGGCCTTGGCCTTGGCCGGATCGCCGATCAGGAGTTCGACTTCCGTCGGACGGAAATAGCGCGGGTCGATCGCGACCAGCACGCGGCCGGTCTTCTTGTCGATGCCCTTCTCCTCGACGCCCTCGCCCTGCCATTCGAGAGCGATGTCGACATGGGCGAAGGCCTTCTCGACGAAGGAGCGCACGGTGTGCGTCTCGCCGGTGGCCAGCACATAGTCGTCAGCCTCGTCCTGCTGCAGCATCAGCCACATGCCGCGGACATACTCACGGGCATGGCCCCAGTCGCGCTTGGCGTCGAGATTGCCGAGATAGAGGCGGTCCTGCTTGCCGTGATGGATCGCCGCCACCGCACGGGTGATCTTGCGGGTGACGAAGGTCTCGCCGCGCAGCGGGCTCTCATGGTTGAAGAGGATGCCGTTCGAGGCATGCATGCCATAGGCCTCGCGGTAATTCACCACGATCCAGTAGCCATAGAGCTTGGCCGCTGCGTAGGGCGAGCGCGGGTAGAACGGCGTCTTCTCGCTCTGCGGGATCTCCTGGACCTTGCCATAGAGCTCCGAGGTCGACGCCTGATAGAATCGGGTCTTCTCGGTGAGCTTCAGCAGGCGGATCGCCTCGAGAAGGCGCAGCGTGCCGATCGCGTCGGCGTTCGCCGTGTATTCCGGCGTCTCGAAGCTGACCTGCACATGGCTCTGGGCGGCGAGATTGTAGATCTCGTCCGGCTGCGTCTCCTGCACGATGCGGATCAGATTGGTCGAATCCGTCATGTCGCCATAGTGCAGGATGAAGCGCGGATCCCGCTCATGCGGATCCTGGTAGAGATGCTCCACACGGCCCGTGTTGAACGACGACGAGCGCCGCTTCACGCCATGGACGACATAGCCCTTCTGGAGCAGCAGCTCCGAGAGATAGGCGCCGTCCTGACCCGTCGCGCCGGTGATCAGCGCCGTCTTCCCCGTCTTTGAAACCATGAATCCTGTCGCCGTTCAGTAGAAGTTGAGAAATCTGCCCCAGTCGTGCGGCAAGGCATCGATACCGGATGTTATGGACCCTTTATATCGCAGTGCAACATAAATGTGCGTCCGCGACGAGACCATCCGGCAAACCATCCCAGCGCCCGCTCCGGTCCTTCATAGGGCCGAAGCGGATGCGCCGCCAGCCCGCCGTGACAGGAGCGTTCGCTCATAATCCGCTATTCCGCGGCGGTCTCGAGGACGCTGGCCTCGCGGCTGTCGGCGCGGCCGACGCCTTCGTAAGCGAAGCCGTGCCGCGCCACTTCCTCGCGGCTGTAGACATTGCGGAGGTCGACGAGCACCGGAACCCGCATCGCCGCCTTCAGCCGCCCGAAGTCCAGCGCCCGGAACTGGTCCCATTCCGTCACCAGCACGATCGCGTCCGCGCCCTCCGCCGCCTCATACGGGCTCTCGGCATAGGAGACCCTCTCGTCCAGCAGCGGCTTCGCCGCCTCCATGCCGACCGGGTCATGCGCCACGATCTTCGCGCCCGCGTCCTGCAGCGCCTGGATGATCGACAGCGACGGCGCCTCGCGCATGTCGTCCGTCCGCGGCTTGAAGGTCAGCCCCAGAACGGCGATCACCTTGCCGCGCACGTCGCCGCCGCAGGCCGCCACCACCT
>Ga0209930_1003153_pt1 | contig 17010 bp, 18 predicted proteins | sample ThiBiot_500_biof_2_FD_183948 | JGI IMG/M metagenome (GOLD analysis project Ga0209930, IMG submission 183948) | Wastewater bioreactor microbial communities from Cape Town, South Africa - Thiocy_cont_500_biof (SPAdes) | ecosystem: Engineered > Bioreactor > Thiocyanate-remediating >... | reverse complement strand
ACCGAAGCCTCCACATTGTCGAAGAACATCATCGAGTGTTTTTGTCATCAACAAAAAGAAAAACAAAACAAATATGCACTTTTATCATAAAGGTCTCTGGAGTATTTATTTTCGTTGTTGTTATCTTCATATATGCTATAGGGATTACAAAAAAAACAAGAACTGTCATTTTTTTATGTGTTTAGCTTTTGTATTTTGGTGATTCTTGTTTTTTTGTAGATCAGGACCAGACTGTATTGGTTGTAATCTATTTCTTATTTCTTCAATAATTTTATTATGAGCATCGTCATCATCGGACTCATCTGATACGTCCTCATCGTCTACTTCTCGTGCACACGAACGTAGTAAACGTCTTTTCAAACTATGAAACCATTTCCATTGTTTATTCAAATCAGATTTTTTATAATGTGCAGGAGAAATAAAGCAGCATTTACAACAACGATTGAGCAAGAATAGAATTTGAAGTTTAAGAATTTCTAATTCAGCAGTTAGTTCATAGAACATATCTATTCGTGTCTTCTTTGCTTGTAACAATGCCGGTCCAACATCACCAACGGCAAGACCAATAAGAAGATTAGCAGCAAGAATTGTCATAACTACAGCGAAAAATGGAAGCAAAATATAGCCAACTGGATAGAATGCAGGTGTATCTTTGTTATGCATCAAATCATCGTAATTAATTTCACCAATGCTCATAATTGCTAAAGAGATATCACAGTAAAAATAAGACAAAAGAATCAAACATAATTACCGGTTTTTGAAAGACTACCAGCAAAATTCGAAAAAGCATCGAAATTAGGAAACGTCATATATAATGCTAATGTAAAACCACAGACTAAAACCATTAAAACTGGTAGAAAGAGTAGAAATCGAATTAAAATTTGTTTCATCATAAAAACATATATTCCAAGTATAGGCAAATGTTGTATGTAGTAAAACAACGCTATATAGCCAGTAAATATTCCATAGGCACCAAAATTCCATTGTCCAAAACAACGCATTCGATATTTTTGTTGATAAGATTCATCATAGATGAAAAAAGCACAACACATCAGTGTTAATGCTTCAAGAATAAATGTAAAAGCTTTACCCCAATGAATTCGTATATAAGCAATCATATACCAAAATATTTTGAAACCGATTAATGCCATTGTTGCATAGAGAGTATTTCTCAAGATAACATCGGCTGTTTCTTTAAGTGGATTATTATCATACGAAATTAAACTTGAATTTGCTTCTAATACTGCAATAACAGAAGAACAAATTGTTACATCCAAAGGAAAACCTGTTAAATTATAATACACTTCAGGATGTGTTGTACGTAATACAATAGTTGTATATGTTCCAAGAAAAATACCATAAGTAACAAAAATAAGCAAAAAAATAATCAAATCAAAACCATAGAATTTCTTGTTGACAAGACTTTTGCATACTGGATGTGTCATTAAATTATATCGATTGTAAACAGCCATCATAAATAATGGATGACGCATAACTAAAGTTTTATAATCATATGAATACGGCTCATTTTCATAATCTATTTCGTTTTCTTCGTCTGAAGAAGAATTATTTATATTTCCTCGAGCCCAACGTCGAACAGCATATTGATCTTCAAGAAATTCATAATCAAAAAATTCTTGATGAACTTGTGATTTGTCACTACCAATAGTTGTTTTACATTTATCAAGAACTTTCAAAGCCATATCAGGCATATTAACAATTAATTTTCGCATTGGTGTATCAGCTTGACGAACGTCTAAGCCTAATCGACATGTATAAAACGAACATTTATCTAAACAACGACACATTGGAATACAACAACATGTTCGACAACGATGACTTCCAAATGAACAACATGGTTGTAAATTATCGTCATAGATTTGTGCATTACGCATTAATTCAAAGATATAATCTTGTGCAATTAAATATTCAACAACTTCGTCATTTTTTTCTTCAATAGCAACTTCAAGACAATTGTAACTTTCAAGATTTGTTTGTAAATAATTTGCTCCATGATCAAGCAATGCTTTAACTAAATCGGGTGAACCAAATCGACATGCAATATGTAACGGAGATTCTCGACGAATATTCAAAGCATCGATATCAGCTCCAGCTTTAATCAAACGATTGATACATTCCTTTCGACATTGATTATTATCCTTAGTAGAATCAGACCAACGTGCAGCTTCATGCAACGGAGTATGATCGTTTATATCAGGTATATCAACATTTAATTTATATTTAAGAAATAATTCAACGATCTCTATGCTACCTAAGAATATAATTATATGCGATTCAAATAAATACTTTGAAATTTATTATATACGTATGGTACCTTCGAATGCTGCTATATGTAAACTTGTACGTAGTTCTTGATCACAATATTTGATTAAATCTGATTCACATCCAGATGTTGACTGAAGCATTTTATTAACGATTTCAGTATGTTTCTTTTTCACAGCAATATGAAAAGCAGTGAGACCATTATTATTCTTTTTTTCTAATAAGTCATAAACAGGCTTCGGATGAATATTAGCTAATAATCCTTGACACATAAATATATTATTTTTTTCAGCACATATGTGTAATGGAGTATTCCCCATAATATCAATAGGTGCTAAATCGAGTTCATATGATTTAGCTTTACCTAACAAAGCATTTGCTATTGATTCGTTTGGATATTCTGCGCAAATATGTAGTACTGTTCGTTCAAAGTCATGACTTGCTGCTTCCAGAATATCTTTCGTACACATAGGATGTTGAAGAAGTGCTTTGACACATTTTTCACGACGATGTTTAACAGCAATCATCAACGGTGTGAAACCATCGTTAGGATTTTCTTGTAAGAAAAATTTACTATTGAAATATTTCGATATTGTTGGATCAGTCAATAGTTTATCACCGTCAAAGTGTTGACAAGCTAACTCAAGCATATAACGTTTATCACTTGCATGGATTAAAGACAGACGTTTTGATATAAATGTAGGATCAGAATTCGAAGAACGAATAGTACTCTGTATAAGAGCATAAATACTTAAATTTTCTTGACGAGAGATAGGTTGAGATTGAAAATAATCTTTAATACAATCTACACGACCATATTCTGCAGCAAAATCAAATGGAGTTTTTCCATCTTTTGTTTTCAATAGTTTATAATTTGTCTGTAAAGGAAAAAAATTTTTACAGATTACGGCGTTGCTAAAACGATACGCATAATGAATGCATGTGGCACCTTGAATATCCGTTTTCTATAGAAAAAGTTCAAATATTTAATTAAAGTTCTAAAAAAAGAAAAATGTTAACCAGTGGATTAGCTTCATAATCTAATAAAATTTTAATAATAGCACTATGATTTCGCATGATTGCATGATGTAATGGTGTTCGACCTTTATCATCTTGAATGTCAATAGCAGCTTTATATTGTAATAATGTCATTAAAATAGACGCGTCACTGTCTCGATGGATAGTTTCCTTCATTTCATTTTCGATTGCTAATGAACAAGCAGCAAGATGAAGTGGTGATTGTCCATCCCAGCCCAATAAGTTTACATCTTAAGAGATATGTCATAGGAGAAAAAAAAACAATTCGAAAATCATTTTTACTGCATTTAAATTCTGACGTAAGTAGTTGTTTAAAAATAAATTTATTATTCGAAATAACAGCATAATGAATTGGTGCATAATTGTTTTCTTCATCGAGTTTTTGAATGATTTCTTTTTTCGAATTTTTATATTTAAAATTGCTTAAATCGTCTTTGCATTTAGTCCAGTGTTTTTCTGAATTTTGCTTACATGCACATGTGGCCTTTGAAATAGTTTCAAAATCACGTTAATTGTTTCGTGAAATAAATAATCTTACTTGTTTTAGTTGTGCATAAATAGTTTGTACTGCTTTTTTCTCCATATCCTCTTCATGCGATTTGTTTTTTTCAACATCAATATAAACACTTTCTGGTGATATACGCGAATCCATTTGTTTGCTCTAGTTTTAAATACTTTTCAAAATAACGCACAATTTCGTTTCGCAAATACAATTTTATGCTTAAGAATGACCTTCACTTTCACATTTATATTCGGAACAAAAATAAACATTCATTTTCTCCCACTGTGGGAGAAAAACGTATCCAAGAGAATGAAAACTAACAAATCCACATATAAGCATATGTATTTTTTCATTTCTTCCCATGTCGTGAAATCGCGGTGATTTTGGTGATTACCTCATGATTGTCACTTCGCTAAATTGCGATTAACGACCATTTTTTAAGGAATTTTGGATGGCTTTTTCCAGTATTTTTTAAAAATTTTTGTAGAGCAGATGAAACTCTACTGGGATCCATCGGTTCATGATGATTCAAAGTTGCTTTCCTAGATTTCTCGAAACAACAAAGAGATGAACCAAAACTTCGAAAAAAAAGTAACCCAAATTATAACGACGACAAGCCGATTAAGAGCCCAAGTAATAACAGCAAACCATTTTCAGACTCTAATTACAACGCTAACTACTTTTTTTGAGGGTGTAACAAAAACAAGCGGATGTGTGCCCTTAATAACAACAGCAAACCACCTTTCATTACTAATGATGATAATCCAATCTTCAGTTTCAGTTACGACAATATGCAAGCTTTAAATCTGAATATCGTTATATAACTAGCAAACATTTACTATTTGGCTATTAAGAAGAACTCTACTGTAGCATTTGAGATGAAACCATCTTCTATTACTGAATTGTCTGAAGGGTGGTCGCTGCTACCATATGAGTCAATGAAATATTTTCGCTGTACAGTTGGGTCATGAAATTCATACTCGCCGCTATTTAGACCTGGAACTAACTGAGCGTCGTTATTCAGGAAGTGGTACCTGATAACGACACTCGGACTACTCGATTTCTTACCGCTGATTTCTTTCGAACAGTACGTCAGAAATTTGATTTCGACACAACGTTGGAAAATGATGAACATGAGGATCTGCAACGTGAAAAAAGAACTTGATTTTCTCTTGTTGTAGTGATTTAATAGAGCGAGCAAAGAAAGGTGAAAAAATCACCAGTTTTTCTGATTATTTCCAATTATTGAGCCGATTTTCGTAACATGGGTTTATTTGCATTTTCATGTTTCTATGAATTCCTGCGTTGGATCTGCCATCAGACCGAATGATTACTTTCCGTATCAAGACAAGACCTGTATTTAGACACGTCATTATCTTAAATTATTTTTTTATTAAAAAGTATATATATATATATATATTATATGCTTCTGTCAGAACATAATTTATATTAAAAAGAAAGAAACGGAAACATACCTCTTAGCTCTTTTCTTTAGTTTTAATAGACTGTGATAATTACTTACAAAGATTTAATCTGCATGTGAAGGCATACTATATTAACTCACATATTTTAAATAAAAATGCCATTGTTTTAACAGCTCATCATTTTTCCTTATACGTTACATGTATGGAAAGATTTTTTTTTGAACATCAAAATTAATTTCGAGAACGCCATATGGCCGATATAACTCAAATACTTTACATTATTTTAATAATCATTTTTACTATTGATGCTATACTTGCATTGGCATATACTTTATCAATAATTTTTGTTCGGCAATTTCATACAGCATCAAATATTTTGTTAGGAAATGTTTCTTTTATTTCATTTATTACTGCATGCTATTTTATTTTCTTTACGATAGAGTTCTATTCTCCAACGCCATGGTATACAAACAAATCGTTTTGTATTATTTTGTCACATTGCTCACTTGCACTCAATTTTCTAGTAGTTTATTCATTCGTAACAATTACAATCAATCGATATTTACTAATTGTTCATTCAAACAAGCTAATTTTTAAAAGACGAGCATGGGCTTTTGTAACATTAGCTATTCATTGGCTCGTCAGTATCAGTCTTGGAATGTCTAAACTATCAGCAGCACTTCGAGTAAATATTAAATTAAAGGCTATACAAATCTGAAATAAGCCTATTTTTCTCTAGTCATGTCTGTACGGCATTGCAGTACCTGATTAGGATCAGATTTTATCTTTCATTACTGCGATTATAATTCCTTCAATTTTAATGATAGTTTTTAATTCATTGATTTTTATCCATGCTCGAACATCATCTCGACGTGTTCATGTTCAGTCTCTTTCAAATGACACCAATGAAAATCGTTCGCATTCATTAGGTGGTCGAAATCGAAATATTTATTTAGTTAAACATATGTTGTTTAACTTTGCAGTATTTATTATTGGATGGTCACCGAGTTACATTATTGCATTACCAGGATTAGCCAATACATACAATTCATTATGGATACATGAAGTCACCATGGTGTTACCTGTTGTTAGTGCAACCATCATTTCATTAGATTTCGCATATTTCAATCATGATGTTCGACAGTATTTAAAACGAAAAATATTAGTATGCATAAATTTAAACTGAAATAAACAAATAATAGTCTAAGTCTGAGAGAATTAATAATGAATATACGTAGATGATGAAACGGTTTATGCATCTTTCGTTTTTTATGAATGTGTTTCAAGAAATAAAATAATAAGCGCTTTATATATATATATTAAATAATGTAAATTCAATTTTTTCATATCATTCAAATAGATTTCATCAGAAATTGTTATCTATTGATCATAAATGACAAGACAACGTAGTTCAATACTGATTTGTTCGACGTCCGATTTAGGCAGTGAATCATTACTAAAAGCTGTATGAGCACCAAACTGAGCAACAGTAGAATTGCTATCGAAGATTTTAAAAACAAACATTTCATCGGATTGCATTTGACTGAGATAGTACCATTGTTGAGTATTTTGACTGTTGTATGAAATCATATAAATTTCATTTGTAGCCACAGTATTACGAACTTCTGAAATATGAAGATCATTGTTAAGATCGATTGTTTGATAATCGCATATAGTCAATGGAGTATTCACTATCGGATTCGAACCTAACGGTCGCCAAACATTGATAATTTGAAAACGATTTTGCATAATTTTTTTTGTTTCTTCTTTACCAAATAGTTCTTCGACTTTGACACGAACTGCTGCAGGACTATTGTCAACATGTGGATAGAAAATAGGATTTTTATGATTTGCATCACATTGCTCGGCGGACAATGGTGAGCCACGAAAACGATTTATATGATTAAATATAATAACACGAGAGGCATCGAGATGTTGTTGAAGTAACTTTACAATATCATCAAAATAACAACGATGCATTTCACTATCATTATCAAATGCATCATGTACATGACCAATATATTGCATTATTTCGAAGCCATTCTTGTCGAGAGTAAATTTAGTTTCATTGTGACGTAAATCATGAATAGTAACACGAACTGGTGTATGGGCATAATTTGATGCTGTCCAACCTAATTTTGGATTTGAATCCATCCAAGGTAAAGAACCATCATGTGTATGACCAAAGAAATTAATTTCTGCAGTTGTTTCACTATTCATAGTTTTCATTAAAAAAAAAAGAATGTATCTCTTTCTATCTTGGTGGGAGCAAAGTGCTCGGATTCTCTGTCCCTACGACTTTTATTTGATTTCATTATGAAATTTGATGCGATAAAAAGATACGAGATAAAACCAAAAGCAAAATACCTTGAAAAATGAGTATGATTTTACATTTTTCAATCATTTCGATATACACAAACTTTTTTCAAAGTAAAAGTTTATTAAAAATGTTTTACTATTATTAATTTTCAAGAGGACAAAAGTTCATATTTATGTAACTCTTATGCTATTAAAAAAAGAATAGAATAAAACACCCTCGATATTAATTACAACCTTTGAAACAACACCAATTAGTATGATTGGTTTTTGAATAGGTGCATCCACCGCCAGCATTACAGTATCCAATCGAAAAAGTAGGATTACAACCATGTGGATATTGACCTTGACATTGACCATCACAAGCAGATGATATTGTAACAGATGCTTCCGTCATAGATGTAGATGTAAATGCAGATGTAATTGTACTCGAATCAGGTTCGATTGAACATTTAATTCCTGATGTAATTCCAGCTTTATAAATTTGTTGTGTTCCTGTTTTCAAATAGCAAGCACCACCTGACACCCATGACTTACAACCCGGAGTAGCTGAACATGCAGCAGCACACGTTTTTGGATCAGATGTTTGCTTAACTGCAAGATTTCCACCTCCAATATCACAATCAATATAAAAATAATATCCATTAAGACATGTAGGTGTTGGTTCAGGAAGTGAAGGTGGTGATATTGTTGTATCACATCGATCACCATACCAACCATCCATGCAAACACATGGCTTACTAGTAACAGGTAAACTTGCTCCAAGATATCGAGCAGCGCAATTACCATTGACACAACCAGCAACAGCACATGTATCAATACTACAATTTAGCCCAGAAAATCCAGGATTACATAAGCATTGTCCTGATGCACAATCACAATATCCATTTGTACAATCATTTGAACATTTATTTGGACAAGATTCGATATTACTTAGCTTTGGTTTAGATGCACAATGAATAGGTGACATATCCGGATGAAATGAACAAGCACCTCGTCCTCGTACTGTAAGATAATTGTCACCTGACCAAATATATCTTCGATCATGTTGAGAATGAACTGGATATGGACAAGTTCGACCAGTAACAATCAAATCGATTTCATCTCTTTGCCAACGATTACCAAAAACAGGATCAGAAAATTCAATAATCCAATCTGCAGGTACATCTCCACCGCCAGTCATTGATAATTTATATTGATGATCCAAACCAGGAATAACAGTTGCGCTATAGCCTTGTTTTCTTTGATCCACTTGAAAAAATTCTAAAGTAACTGAACTAATTCGCTTATCAAATTGCCACAATTCTAATTGCATTGATTGATGATGTGTAGCGTTTTGGTCAAATGAGAAGATCTATAACAACAACAACAACAACAACAAATAGATGTATAAATTCAACTCAAATATACTTCAAGTCGTCGGACAGGTCTTTTGCAAAAGATAGCTTTACTATATTTTTCTTTAAATTTCGCATTGTTTTGATTTGTAAGATTGGCAACATAATTCGAATCAAAACAAGATTCTCCATTATCTATTGCTAAAAGATATGACCAATACGGATGGATGATCGAACAAAATCCAGTCGGAAACAATTTATTTCCATTAAGATTTTGTTCATCATCAGGTCCAAGTGTAAACATTGCTCCATTATTTGGTCCCCATTGAACTATTTCAGAATTATCAGATATAATACCATTCCATTTCATATTAACAAATACATAAGTAGGCATACAAAGAACACCCGTTACTCCCGATTGACAATGGTGACTTGATTCAAAATGAATTTGATTATTGAAAATCATATTTTCAAGGATAAATGTTCCATGTCCACCTGGTAGAGCTAAATTACCTGTATCATAAAATGAATCAGCAATATGAGCTGAACAACCATCTTGAAAATTTTTTGTTTCTTTCCAATAAATTAAATTTTGATTTTGAATACTCGTATGAAATCGATATTGTAAGTCTCCTGCATTATATTGACCAACGAAAACATTGCTATAATCAATATTATGCATAAATGTCGACGATAATCCATTGTCTTCACCAGTTATTGTCCATTCTCGACATGAATTCAATCTTGTTAAACCATTTCCATCAACTGTTCGATCAATTTGTTTTGGAAATACAGTTGCAAGAACGTATGTACCAAATCGTCCACAACCATGAAATGTATTTCCTTCCAATCGTCCAATTTGTTGAAAACTTGGACATTCGAAACCATCGACAGCGCCACGACCACGAGGAAAGCCTTGTTCTTGATAGAGCATACCATTATAATTATTAGCAAAACGATTTCCAATAGCATAATTTGTAAAACTCAGACCCCATAAGCCAGCTTGATTTAATGTTGTATCAGCTTGACCATTATCTGTTCCTGGAATTGTACATCCTCGTTTTTCTCCTGATTTAGCCCATGGACATATTCCAACATTATAAAATATTCTATTATACATTTCATTTCCATCTTCAATATAAATTAAAGAACCACGAATATCATTATACACATTGTTTTCAATGGTTGCTAAATGTGTACCATGAATAGTTGTACCTCGTTGATGACCATATTCAATCGCATTTCCGATTATTTTACAATCGAGACATTTATCGAGTAAATGCAAATGAATACAATATTTTCCGAGAATACCACGTTGACCACATTTTTCAATACGTGTATGTTGAAGAGATAAAACTGATCGAGGTCCAACTGCAGCTGTATGTAATCCAACAGTACAATGATTTCGTTTGATACCTTTCCAACATGAACAATGAGATGCTTGTAGACTATCACTAGGTTGTCGATCACTTGCAGTATCATTGATACATTGAACATGTTCAAAATCATCTCCTGTTATTAAAATATTACGCGAAAGATTGATTATTTCAGCTTGCATTAATGCAGACATATTTTCTCCAGTATATTGACTTTTAGATTGAAAAAATGATGAAATGACACCAGTTGTATTTCCATATTTATTTAATAATTTAATCTTATTATATTTAGTTTCAAATCCACCAATTATATAATCTTCAGCATCTCCATTAGAACCATGTGCAGTTGGTGCAATAACAATTCGATCACCTACTCTCCATCCCTAAAGTATACAATATAAAATAACAAATAATAAATAACACGACTCGATCTATTTCTAGACTAACCATATCTTGAGGTGTATGTAAAAGATTAATTGAAGTCATACCATATGTAGCTTTATTGGCTAATAAAGACCAAGTTCGTCGAAGAGTACGACCACGAACATATATTTTACCAGCATTATAAGAGCCAAATGCACGAGTATAAACTATTGGATCTGTGAGACCATTGTTTTTAATGTAAATATAACCTTGTTTATTCGATAGATTCATATTGAATTGGCCTCCATTGACCTTGACGAAGGAAAAATATATATTTATTTATTTCATGACGAAAAATAGAACCTTACAGCAATATAACCAGCACATAACCATTGTTCGGTTAAAGATTGACTACGATCATTCCAAATTAATGAACCATGTAGAACTAAAGCAGCAACATTTAAATTGCTGTTCATTGTAACTGTTAAACCATTTGGTACTGTACAAATACTTTCAGTACCGCAAAATTCTTGTAACTCAGATGATAACATTGATGTTGTGATTGATTTAATTGTAGTAGTAGTAGTAGAAGTTTGAGGTTGATGCTTACAAGTAGCAATTAAATTTTGAGGCAGTGATGCTGAATAAGAATCTTTTATGAGAGTACTAAAAGTATTCAGATATTCAACTTCATCTTCTTGACCAAATGCTTCATAGCCATGATTCACTTGAATCAAACATGCGAAAATAAAAAGCAATTTGAAAATAATTGACATCAACATTTGATAATGTCTATAAGTAAAATTGTGAAATAAATACGATAACTAAACGAAATATATAGAAACAATCAAATGCGACTAATCTTTTTTGAATTTTATTTGTCTATAATCTTCAGTGATCATATATCAACAGGTGGTATTTTTTCTCTCAAAATCTAGTGGTACTGTAAAAGTGCATATTTTTTATTGTAAAAGACAAGTATCATTGGGTCCTAGAAACCATAAATAATTTCTTTTCATTAATTGTAATTTATCTTCAACCCATGTATTCACGTGTATCATGATACGTTTAAATAATGGATTTTTCTTTTCACTTTCCAATACTTTGTTCCAGTACAGATCATGTAATGAACCATAAATATGACCATTTATATAGGCTGCTTGTTCTAATAAACGTAGTTTAATTGAACTAGTTGTTCGTTTGCTCGTATTTTTTCTCATTAATCCTGATGGTAAAGGTTCAACGAGCCAAGTACGAGTTGGATCGAAAATGAATGTATTATTTATCGGCTCATAACGACTATTCAATAGTTTGTTCATAGTCCATTGATCATTGGCATCGGAATCACGAGCGATTGTTTTATTTAAATCTTCGAGCAAACGAATAGTAGGTTTCGTAGGACGCATAAGAAAAAAACCACCACATATTGGTGGAATAAAAGGATGCTTTTCAAATGGATCATTTAATCGATCGTAGAAATTACGTGCATCTGTACTATATAGAGACAAAATCCCTAATAACGACGGAAATTTTTCACATTTCAGTGCTAACTCTATTAAATCACTATAACAAGAGAGAATTAATTTCTTTGTTCACGTTGCAGATCCTCATGTTCACCGCTTTCCAACGGTATGTCGAAATCCAATTTCTGACATTCCGTTCTGGAGAAATCAGCGGTAAGAAATGGAGTAGTCCGAGTGTCGTTATCAGGTACCTCTTCCTGAATAACGACGCTAAGCCAAATTATGAACCCTAATAACGACGCTCAATGCATTTTTGTATGGAAATTGATTTTTGAATATAAAACTTGATTTTTACAGCGTTCTATTGGAAAAACCTCATAGATGTCTTGGACAATTTTGTAGAGCAGATGAAACTCTACCAGCATCCATCGGTTCATGATGACCTCAACATGTCTTCCTAAATTTCTTGAGATAACAAAGAGATGGACCAAAACTTCGAAAATAAAAGTAACCCAAATAACGACGCCCAGCCATTTTTTTCCCTAATAACGACGACCCAGCTAATTGTTGACCCTAATAGCGACGGGACGTAGATTTTTGCTTGCTGAAAAATTCCAAGCCATTTTTAGACCCTAATTCCGACGCTAACCAATTTTGAACCCTAATAACGACAACAAGCTAATTTTGAACCCAAATAGCGACGACAAGCTAATTTTGAACCCAAATAACGACGCCAAGCTAATTTGAAACCCAAATAACGACGCCAAGCTAATTTTGAACCCTAATAACGACAACAAGCTAATTTTGAACCCAAATAACGACGCCAAGCTAATTTTGAACCCTAATAACGACAACAAGCTAATTTTGAACCCAAATAACGACCACAAGTTAATATAACAAGCTTTTCTTCTTAAAAGAACTATGAACTGTTCATAACCAATATCGATAAATGATTTTCTCATTAAAATCATATTTATTCCCTATCTACATTTTGAATCAAAAATTAACTCAAGAGATTGTAGTTGTACATATACGTGTCTTTCATTTGAACAGAAGAATTTGTTTTTTGATCGATTAATAGCGACAACAATATCCAGAATAAAATAGATGCCGCATGAAAAGAATTTTTGTTCATTTCTCTATTCTTCCAATCAATGAGAAGTGCAGAACGTTAAAACCGTTAAACGTCAATATCTTGTCAAATAAATGACTATCAACGAAATTGTTCAACTCAGTTTCATTTTTAAACAAATATATCTATTGTCAAAATGAAATAATTTTGTACTCTTTATTTGTCGAGATTTAGAGTTTTGTTTAACTGATTTTATGCTTTTGATAAATGAAAATGTTTTAATTTTTTCTTTAGTATTAATCGTTTTGCTAGTATTATTTCGTATCATGACACCGATCAAACGTTCTCGCGGTGGATATGCGAAAGAACAGTTGCTCGATGCTATCGCTGCTGTTCGTGACGGAAAAATGAATTCGGTGAAAGCTGCTGAATTTTACAAAGTGCCACAGAGCACGATTCGTTCTCATATTAGTAATGAAAATTTACGTGTTGGTGCGGGTCGTAAACGATATTTAACCGATAAACAGGAAGGTTATTTGGTGGATTTATTGCAATCGTTGGATGATATTGGCGTTCGATTAACAAAAAGTGTGTTGGTTCGGATATTTGGTGAATACATCATTATGGTTACAAAAGACATTCGATTTGGTAAATTCGATGTGATTCTCCTATTTATAGATATTTAGATATTGATTTACTTGCTTTAGAAAGTCAGCCTAGTTTACATTGGGTGAAGGACTTTTTAGCTCGTCATCGAGCTAAAGTGAAAATGGTGAAAGAGAAAAAGCTCGAAAGAAGTCGCAAAAACGGATTTACAGAAGCTGTTCGTGTCGGGTGGTTCAATAAATTGAAGGACATATTAATAAGACATGATTTGATGTACAAGCCATTACAAATCTTTAATATGGATGAAAGTGGTTTTTCAGATGAAACTTGCTGTAAGAATTGTTTCTTTTTGTACTCTTTTTCGTTCTATTTCATAGTGGAAATTTGGTATAAGGTGTATAAGCCAAATTTCAAGAAGATGTTGACGTTAGATAAACGAAGTTCTCTCAGTTGTTTAAGAGCAGGTTTTCCGTATAACGCGAAATTAGTTTTGAATAAGATCAGTACGTAACTTTTACTTGAGCATATGAGTACGAGTAATCTGTTTATAAGTTTTGTCTTGTGTAAAGAATGAAAGAATTTTATTCACGTCCGAAATCAGACATACTGTTGCATTATGCCAACTTATTTTTCGGTTAATTTCAGTACGTCGATAGAAAGAAGTGTGCTCAATGCGAAGATTTGGAAGAATTTTGAACAAAATAATTCGATGAGAAATTAATTAGGGCATAGAAACATAAAATATAATTTTATTAACTTTTTAAACATTCAAAGTGCGATTAACAAAAGAAAAACTTATTATTCTGTTTTAGGTGAGTGGGTTTGTGTATCCACGGAAAGAAAATATGTCTATGAAGAATCTGGAGGCACCGGAAAATCATTTACAACTGTTGTTGCTGCTGGTAATGCAGCCGGTATTGCTTTATCACCTTATGTCATTTATGGAGCACAAAATGTAAACCAGCAATGGTGTCAAAACGGACCAACCGGTGCTATGTACAAGTGCAGTCCTAACGGGTGGATTAACTCACAATTATTTGTTGATTGGCTTCAAAATTTGTTTCTTGTTGAAACTGCAACAATTCCTAAGCCGATCTTATTAATTATGGACAATTTATCATCTCATATCTCAATCGAAGCCATCGAATTAGCACAAAAAAATCAAATAATTCTTCTATGTTTACCACCAAATACAACGCACGCACTCCAACCTTTGGATTTAGTCACATTTGGGTATATAAATGTTGTTTCATATGTTTTCATTGACAATTTATGGATGACATTAACACCGTGACTATTTAATAATTCTATTTTTCATTTTAGTGTTGCAAAGAAAAAATGGAAAAATATCGTATCCAACTATATTCGACGAACTCAACGAAAAACCATCCGAAAAATCGATTTTCCATTGATGCTAAACGATCTCTATACAAATTCATTTACAAAAAGCAGCGTCTCCGGTGGTTTTGCGAGAGCAGGTGTGTGGCCATTTGATGATACTCGTATGAAGGAAAAAGTAGTTCGTGGACCGACAAACACTGCTGCTACGACTCTACAACCGTAATAAAAGGAAATAAGATATGTTTGCACACTACAATTATTTTTAGATTGTCAGCAAGTGACATATTAGATAGTTTATCACAAATTATAAACTCATCTAATGGCAATGGTAATCCTGGAGATGCTGGTAATCCTGGAAATACTGGTAATCCTGGAGATGCTGGAAATGCTGGTAATCCTGGAGATGCTGGTAATACTGGAAATGCTGGAATTAATTCACATGTTCGTATTAATGTAACAACTTCAACTGGAACAGTTCCTTCGTACGTAACAATTATATTAGTTTGAGTGATTTGTTTCCATTTAATTTAGATAACAAAATAGTTCTGAAATATTTTCACTCGCTCTTTTAAACGAAGAGAAAAACGAGAACATCTCTTCAGTCTTATATCTTAGAATCCTGAATGAATTTCCTATTCAGATAACATGTGACTATAGTATTTCAGTTAGTTTGACTCTTTTAATAAAATTTAAAATTCTTATCATTACTTGCGAGGACATCTTCATATAATACATCTCTCGATTATCAAGCCTTCAATCATATTCTATTCTTATTTTTCTACATTTAGTTCTTTGGCAAATCCAAAAAAGCGTCAGCGCACATTTGACGATGACGATGATGATAGTGAAGATGATGATGAAGATGAAGAAAAGTAAGTCATTCGACAAAAGATTATTATTAACAGTCAAGTCATGTTTTTATTCGATGACTTTATTCTTTTAGTGAGAATGAATCCGAAGAATCCACCAGCGAAGAATCATCTTTCGACGACATGCCACAAAATGATTCACGAGCCAATTTAAGTAAATATCTTTTAAATCATTCTTATTTCATTTCTTATTTCCTGTATGCTTTAGATACAAATCCAATAATGCATATATTTTTGAATAAAACTACTGTTCCACAATCAAAACATGTATCTTTTGCAAAACCGTTGACAAGTCCCCGAGCAGCAGTTCGTTCGATTATCACAAATTATCAACACACTCTCAATCAAACTAAACCAGCAGCTCCAGTCAGAACTAGCTCACGTGTGCGTGTTGAACGCCAATTCGGCGAAGACATAACCGATGGTACCTTATTAGAAGAATTAAAGCGAAAAGCTGAAGCCAAACAGAATCAACCACCAAAACGAGCAATTGCTAAACGAACATCAAAAAAGAAATAATCGATTAAATTCATTCCATGACTCGTTGCTGATATTTCCTTATTAGAATTTCGATTAGATTAATATTTTATAATTATTTATTTATTTATTTATGTACAAAACAAATCAAGCATTACTATTTCACTTTTTTTTATTCTATCGACCGATTATCTTGTCATATTTTTTCATCTCAACTATTGTATCATAACAGAGTTTCCTTCCTTTGCGACTACTATTTCATTTCCAATCTCGACAAATAAAGAGTACAAAATTATTTCATTTTGACAATAGATATATTTGTTTAAAAATGAAACTGAGTTGAACAATTTCGTTGATAGTCATTTATTTGACAAGATATTGACGTTTAACGGTTTTAACGTTCTGCACTTCTCATTGATTGGAAGAATAGAGAAATGAACAAAAATTCTTTTCATGCGGCATCTATTTTATTCTGGATATTGTTGTCGCTATTAATCGATCAAAAAACAAATTCTTCTGTTCAAATGAAAGACACGTATATGT
>Ga0209930_1003152_pt1 | contig 17013 bp, 16 predicted proteins | sample ThiBiot_500_biof_2_FD_183948 | JGI IMG/M metagenome (GOLD analysis project Ga0209930, IMG submission 183948) | Wastewater bioreactor microbial communities from Cape Town, South Africa - Thiocy_cont_500_biof (SPAdes) | ecosystem: Engineered > Bioreactor > Thiocyanate-remediating >... | reverse complement strand
TTCGCCGCCGGGGACGAATAGCTAAAGTACCAGCCGAAGAAGAAGGCGCGGGCAGAGATGTTCATGAGCGTGCCTATAGCCGAGCCGTTCCGCTTTGTCACCTCAAAGATTGACGCGGCGTCCCGCCCCCGCGAAAGAGGACGCGACGCCAAAGGACAAAGACCCGAATCATGCGCAGGATCGTCGCCCTCGGCCTTATGAGCGGAACGTCGATGGATGGCATCGACGCCGCGCTGATCGCGACCGACGCGGACGAGGTCGAGGCCTTCGGCCCGACGGCGTTCCGGCCCTATAGCGAGGCGGAGCGGGCGGTGCTGCGCGCGGCGCTGGCCCAGGCGACGACGCTCGATGACCGCGACGCGCGGCCGGGTGTGCTCGCCGAGGCGGAGCGGATCGTCACCGATGCGCATGTCGAGACGGTCGAGAGCCTGCTGGCGCGAGCCGACGTCGATGCCGGCCGGGTGACCCTTGTCGGTTTCCACGGCCAGACGGTGTTTCACGCGCCCGACCGACGGCTGACCGTGCAGATCGGCGACGGCGTGGGGCTGGCCCGGCGGCTCGGTATTCCCGTCGTCTACGATTTCCGCGCCGCCGACGTCGCGGCCGGCGGGCAGGGCGCGCCGCTGGTGCCGATCTTCCATCGCGCGCTGGTCCGTTCGGCAGGGCTCGCGGGCGATGTCGCGGTGGTGAATATCGGCGGCGTCGCCAATGTCACGCGGGTCGCCGCCGACGGTTCGCTCGTCGCCTTCGACACCGGCCCCGGCAATGCGCTCATCGACGATCTCGTGCGCGAGCGCACCGGTGCGGCGATGGATCGCGACGGCCGCCTGTCGCTCGCGGGCACGGTGCAGGCGCAGACGCTCGCCGAACTGATCGCCCATCCCTGGTTCGACCTGCCGCCGCCGAAATCGCTCGATCGCGACGCCTTCTCGCGCGCACCTGTGGCCCGGCTCTCGACGGAAGACGCGGCGGCGACGCTCGCCGCCTTCACCGCGGAGGCGATCGTCCGCGCGATCCGCCTCGCCGGCGGCGCCGATGCGATCGTGGTGTGCGGTGGCGGGGCGCACAATCCGGCGATCCTCCACAACCTCGCGGCGATGAGCGGCGTCGCCGTCTCGACGGCGGACGCGCATGGCTGGTCGGTCGACTTCATCGAGGCGCAGGCCTTCGCCTATCTCGCGGCACGTCATGTCGCCGGACTGCCGATCAGTTTTCCCGAGACGACCGGCTGCCCCCATCCCATGACCGGCGGAATCCTCGCTCGGCCTTGACACCGGCCGCTTCAGAGGTTGCGCTTGTGATCGAACCACCCGGTTCGGCCACATTTTCAACGTCTGCCGGCCTATTCTTCACCTGATGCTTCGGTGGGTCATGGCATGTCCAGGATTCGGCCGGTCGACCCACGAGAGATGCGAGGAGAGCGGGGCCGCCGCCCGACATGATCGAGACCACATACCTCGCCATCCTGATCGGATCGCTGCTCGTCGGCGTCGCGGTCTTCACCTCGATCTTCTCGACGCGCTTCGGCGCGCCGCTACTGCTCGTCTTCCTGCTGCTCGGCCTCGTCGCGGGCGAGGACGGGCTCGGCATCCGCTTCGACGATGCGCGGGTTGCCTATTTCATCGGCTCGATCGCGCTCGCCGTCATCCTTTTCGAAAGCGGATTCGAGACGCGGCTGTCCTCGTTCCGGGTCGCGGCGCTGCCGGCGCTGACGCTGGCAACCGTGGGCGTGATCATCACGGCGGTCATCGTCGGCGCGGCGGCCCATCTCGTCTTCGGCTGGGGCTGGATCTCGGCGCTTCTGCTCGGCTCGATCGTCGCTTCCACGGACGCCGCGGCGGTCTTCTTTTTGCTGCGGGTCGGCGGCATCACGCTGCGCGACCGCGTCCGCTCCTCGCTCGAGGTCGAATCGGGTTCGAACGACCCGATGGCCATCTTCCTCACCATGGCGCTGGTTGGCCTCGCCACGGCGGCGGCGGGCGAGGGCGAGGCGGTGCTGAACCTGCTGCGCTCGTTCTTCCTGCAGATCGGCCTCGGAACGGTGACGGGCCTAATCGGCGGCTATGTCATCGTGCGCATCGTCAACCGCGTCGAACTCGAAGCGGCGCTCTACCCGATCCTGCTGATCGCGCTGGTGCTCGCCCTGTTCGCGGCCACCGGCATGGCGCAGGCCAGCGGCTTCCTCGCCGTCTATGTCGCCGGCCTCGTCGCGGGCAATATGCGCATGCGCCAGGTGCTCGCCGTGCGCCGCGTGCTGCAGGGCATGAGCTGGCTGGCGCAGATCGCGATGTTCCTGACGCTCGGCCTCCTAGCGACGCCGCACGAGTTCGGCCAGCTGCTGCTGCCGGCGATTGCGGTCGCCGCGGTGTTGATCTTCATCGCGCGGCCCGCCGCCGTCTGGCTGTCGCTGATCCCGTTCGGCTTCTCGCGCAACGAGACCGCGTTCATGGCCTGGGTCGGCCTCCGCGGCGCCGTGTCGATCCTGCTGGCGATCCTGCCCATGGTGGGCGGCGTCGCGCATGGCCAGGCGATGTTCAACGTCGCCTTCATCGTCGTTCTCTGCTCGCTGGTGCTGCAGGGCTGGACGATCGCGCCGGTGGCGCGGTTCCTCGGGCTGGTGGTCCCCGCCCGCTATGGCCGTGTCGAGCGTATCGATCTCGAATTGCCCGGGCGCGGCGACCATGAGGTGGTGACCTATCGCGTCGCACCGGACAGCGCCGTCGCCCGCGGCCGCCGCATCCCGCGCTGGGCGCGCCCGGCTCTCATCCTGCGCGATGGGCGCTCGCTGCGCTTCGAGGCGGCCGGCCCGCTGCAGCCGGGCGATCAGGTCTATATCGTCGCCGCGACCGAGCATATCCGCTTGCTCGACCAGCTCTTCGCCAGGCCCTCGGGTGGCGGCGACACGGCCGTGCTGTTTGGCGATTTCACGATCGATCCCGACATCCGCTTCGCCGACCTCGCCGAGGCCTATGGCTTCGAGACGGGCGAGGCCGAGGGTGGCGAAACCGTCGCGGCCATGATGCGGCGCAATCTCGGTGGCGATCTGGAGGAGGGCGACCGCGTCGCCGCCGGCCCGGTCGATCTCATCATCCGCCGGCTCGACGACGATGACGAGATCGCCGAAGTCGGCCTCGCGCTCGAGCGCCGGGCGCCGCCGCGCAAGCTGCCGGTCTTCCAGAACTGGCGCGACATCGTCGCCTATATGAAGGCGCGCAAGACCCGCCGCGCCGCCGCGCAGGCCGCGGCGCTCGCCGCCGCCGTCAACGGCATCGCGCGGGACGACGCCGCCGAAGACGTCTAGCCCGACGCCAGCCGGCGCTGGTCGCGGGCGAGAAGCCCCATCGCGAGCGGGAAGGTCACGAGCCACAGCGCGCCGATCCAGATCAGTCCCGGCCAGGCGGTCTGGAGGATCAGGAATGGCGCGATCAGGCCATTGGCGATCATGGCGAGACGGGTCGGGCGCTCCCTGATCGCCGGCGCGGCGGCGAGCGTAGCAAGGCTCATCAGCGTGTAGCCGGTGAGGTCGATGGCGGTGAGCGGCTGGCCTTGGCCGCAGCAGGAAAAGAGCGTCGCGATCAGGCTGTCGCCGGCGAGCTTGCCCGGGATCACGGCGGAAAGCTGGATCGCATAGACGCTGCTGACGAGGGTCGCATACATGATGGCGAGGCCGAGCGCGCCGAGCGTACGCGGATCGCCGGCGGGCACGCGCGTCGCATGCAGGCCGGCCATCGCCAGCACGAAGCTCGGCGCGAGCGCCAGCGAGGGCGCGAAGATCAGGATTTCGTCGAGGGGGAAGGCGAGAACGCCGGCGACCTGCAGGATCTGCGGCACGCCATAGGCGAGGCTGAACACCAGCGCCGCCAGTGCCCACCAGTAACCGAAACGGGCATATTCGGATGGAATTGCCATGGGTGCCTCCTTGAGGAGGCACCATCCTGGCGTGTGGCGCCGGCGCGGCCTTGATCGAGCGCAAGCGCCTCGCGAGCGATCACGCGGCTTCGGTGATCGCCTTCAGCCGCTTGTCGACATAGTTGCCGCAGATATCGATCAGCGGCTCGACCTGGCCTTCGAAGAAGTGGTTGGCGCCGGGCATGATCTGCTGCTCGACGGTGATGCCCTTCTGCGTCTTCAGCTTGTCGACGAGGGTCTGCACATCCTTCGGCGGCGCCACCTTGTCCTGGTCGCCATGGATGATGAGGCCCGAGGACGGGCAGGGCGCGAGGAAGGAGAAATCGTAGAGATTGGCCTGCGGCGCGATCGAGATGAAGCCCTCGATCTCCGGGCGGCGCATCAGCAGCTGCATGCCGATCCAGGCGCCGAACGAGAAGCCGGCCACCCAGCAGGCGCGCGCGTCCGGATGCACGGTCTGCACCCAGTCGAGCGCCGAGGCGGCGTCGGAAAGCTCGCCCTCGCCATGGTCGAACTCGCCCTGGCTGCGGCCGACGCCGCGGAAATTGAAGCGCAGCACGGCGAAGCCGCGCTTCGCGAACATGTAGAACAGCTGATAGGTGATCGCGTTGTTCATCGTGCCGCCGAACTGCGGATGCGGATGCAGGATGATGGCGATCGGGCCATTCTTAGTCTTGGACGGCTGGAAGCGCCCTTCGATGCGGCCTGCCGGGCCGGTGAAGATGATTTCGGGCATGGAGTGCGTCGCACCTCTCGCATGTTCAGCCGCCGGACACGCCCCCGCGCGGCCGGTCTTTGAACTTGACTATGATGTTCAGGGTTTCTAGAACACCTTAGAACAATTCGAACGGAGCCGGGTCGACCCGGCCTTTGAAGCCGGCCTTGTAGCATGATGCAGGGCTCGGATTTCAAGCATAATGAGACAGGCGGCCGCCCGGCGGGCAGGCTGCATCCGCGCCGGGGCCACCGGCGCCTGGAGGCGGGTTTGACGCGGGCGCGCATCTATCTCGATCACAATGCCGGGGCGCCGCTCCGGCCGGAGGCGCGCGCCGCCATGATCGAGGCGCTCGGATCGGCGGGCAACGCGTCGTCCGTGCATGCCGAAGGACGCGCGGCGCGCGGCCGGATCGAAACGGCGCGACGTCAGGTGGCTGCCTTGGTCGGCGGCTCCGCGGATCGCGTTGTCTTCACCGGAGGCGGCACCGAGGCGAATGTCACCGTGCTCTCCCCCCGCCAGCGGGTCGGCGCCGGCATGCTGGACCTTGATGCGCTGCTCGTCGGCGCCACCGAACATCCCTCCGTCATGGCCGGCGGGCGTTTCGCGCCCGAGGCCGTGCAGACGATCGCGGTCGATCGCGAAGGCGTCGTCCGCCTCGATGATCTCGAGACCAAGCTGGCGGCGCTGGCCGGCGAGGGCAGGCGCGCCCTCGTCTCCGTGATGCTCGCCAACAACGAGACCGGCGTGCTGCAGCCGGTGGCCGAGATTGTCACCATCGCCCGCCGGTTCGGCGCGCTGGTGCATAGCGACGCGACGCAGGCCGCCGGCCGCATCCCGGTCGACATCGCCGCGCTCGGCGTCGATTTCCTGACGCTCTCCGCGCACAAGCTCGGCGGACCGCAGGGCGTCGGCGCGATCGTGCTCGGCGGCGATCTCGTCTCCCCCGTGCCGCTCATGACCGGCGGCGGGCAGGAGAAGAATGCGCGCGCCGGAACGCAGAATGTGGCGGGCATCGCCGGGTTCGGCGCGGCCGCCGAGGCCGCGGCCGCCGATCTCGGCCGTGCCGTCGAATGGCAGGGCTGGCGCGACGGTCTCGCCGCGCTGCCGGGCGCGGTGCTCGTCGGCGCTCCGGCCGATCGGTTGCCGCAGACGGCGGCGCTGGCGCTCGAAGGGGCGCGCGCCGAAACGCTGGTCATCGCCTTCGATCTCGAAGGCATCGCGATCTCGGCCGGTTCGGCCTGCTCCTCCGGCAAGGTGCAGGTCTCGCATGTGATGAAGGCGATGGGGCTCGGCGATGCGCTGGCCGCATCGGTGATCCGCGTCAGCTTCGGTTGGGAAACCGGGCGGGACGACATAGATAGGTTCGGTGAGGCGTGGGGCAGAATCGCGCAGCGGCTGGTGCCGGGCGCGACGCGAGCCGCATAGATCATCGCGGAAACCGCGGTCCTTGAAACCGCGGCGACGGAGTTGGAAATGCCTGCAGTTCAGGAAACGGTGGATCAGGTCCGCCGCATCGATGTCGATCAGTACAAGTACGGTTTCGTCACCGAGATCGAATCGGAAAAGGCCCCGAAGGGCCTTTCCGAGGAGGTGATCCGCTTCATCTCCGCCAAGAAGAACGAGCCGGACTGGATGCTGGAATGGCGCCTCGACGCCTATCGCCGCTGGCTGACCATGACGGAGCCGACCTGGGCGCGCGTCCATTATCCGAAGATCGATTTCGAGGAGCTGTACTACTACGCCGCTCCCAAGAGCACGCCCGGCCCGAAGTCGCTCGACGAGGTCGATCCCGAACTGCTGGCGACCTATGAGAAGCTCGGCATCCCGCTGCGCGAGCGCGAGATCCTTGCCGGCGTCGAAGGCGCGGGCGACCGCCGCGTCGCGGTCGACGCGGTGTTCGACAGCGTCTCGGTCGTCACCACCTTCAAGGAAGAGCTGAAGAAGGCGGGCGTCATCTTCTGCTCGATCTCGGAGGCGATCCGCGAATATCCCGACCTCGTGCGGAAATATCTCGGCTCGGTCGTGCCGACGACGGACAATTTCTACGCAACGCTGAATTCGGCGGTCTTCTCCGACGGCTCCTTCGTCTATGTGCCGGAGGGCGTTCGCTGCCCGATGGAACTCTCCACCTATTTCCGCATCAACGAGCGCAACACCGGCCAGTTCGAGCGCACGCTGATCATCGCCGACAAGGGCGCCTACGTTTCCTATCTCGAAGGCTGCACGGCGCCGCAGCGCGACGAGAACCAGCTTCACGCCGCCGTGGTCGAGCTCGTCGCGCTCGACGATGCCGAGATCAAATATTCGACGGTCCAGAACTGGTATCCGGGCGACAAGGACGGCAAGGGCGGCATCTACAACTTCGTCACCAAGCGTGGCGATTGCCGCGGCCCCCGCTCCAAGATCTCGTGGACGCAGGTCGAGACCGGCTCGGCGATCACCTGGAAGTACCCGTCTTGCATCCTGCGCGGCGACGACAGCCAGGGCGAATTCTATTCGATCGCGGTCTCGAACGGCTATCAGCAGGTCGATAGCGGCACCAAGATGATCCATCTCGGCAAGAACACGAAGAGCCGGATCATCTCGAAGGGCATCGCGGCCGGCCGTTCGGACAACACCTATCGCGGCCTCGTCTCGGCGCATCGCAAGGCCAGCGGCGCGCGCAATTTCACCAATTGCGACAGCCTCCTGATCGGCGACCAGTGCGGCGCGCATACCGTGCCCTATATCGAATCGAAGAATGCGAGCGCCGTCTTCGAGCATGAGGCGACCACCTCGAAGATCGCCGACGACCAGCTTTTCTACTGCCTGCAGCGCGGGCTTTCCTCGGAAGAGGCGGTGGCGCTGATCGTCAACGGCTTCGTCAAGGATGTCATCCAGCAGCTGCCGATGGAGTTCGCCGTCGAGGCCCAGAAACTGATCTCGATCAGCCTCGAGGGCAGCGTGGGCTGAGCCATGGCCGCAGGATCGATCACCGCGGCTGCTCTGGACCGGCGTCCCGTCGCGCTCGTGCTCAGCACGGGCGAGGCGATGGGCGATGCGCTGACGCGTATCGCCGGCTATCGCGCGCTCCGGATCGCGTTCCCGGGCCATCGGGTCGTGCATGTCTGCCGCTGGTCGTCGAGCCTGCTCGGCCCGCTGGCCTCGCTGGCGGCGGAGCTCGTCGACCAGATCATCGACGGCCAGTCGCTGACGCGCGGGCCGCGGCCGGTTCGCGACATCATCCGCGGCATCGGCAATGTCGAGGTCGTCATCGACCTGCGCTCCAATATGGGCGCCGCCTGGAGCTTCGTTGCCACGACGGGCACGCGCGTCCGTTATGTCGCGAATGTCGCCCTTTACGGTCTGCGCCGCGGCTTCCGCGCTTCCTTCGAGGCGCGGCCGGAGACCAACAGCCGCCGGTTCCATCGCGCGGTTGAATTGGCCGCCGGCCGGTTGCTGCCGTTCGATCCGTTTGTCGCGGTCAGCGAAACGGCGGCGCTCGCGGCGGACAAGGTGGTGCCCGAGGGCGCACGCTTCGTGCTGCTCGCACCGGGAACGTCGCAATCGCCCAAGGCATGGCCGGCGGCGAACTGGGTCGCTTTGGCCCGTCATCTGGTGACGCGCGGCGCGCAGCCGCTGTTCGTCGTAGGGCCGCAGGAGCTTGCAGAGCGCAACTGGATCGAGCGCGAATTGCCGGGAACGGCCGTGGTCGACATCCGTTCGGTCCGCGGGCCGGCGGAGCTGCCATGGCTGTTTCATGCGCTGGCCGCGCGTGCGGTCGGCAGCGTCACCGTCGAGGGCGGCATCGGCCACCTCGTCGCCACGACCGGCCAGCCGCTGGTCACCATATCCGGCGCGACCGACCTCCGCCGCTGGCGTCCGGTCACGCCCTATCACTGGTCGGCATCGGCGCACGAATTCGGGTCGCGCCGGACGGCCGACGTGCCGCTTGAGGCGGTCGTCGCCCGTGCCGAGGAAATGATCACCTTCGCGGACAGGACTCTGGCCGCCACCTCCATCCTGCCGGCCGCGCCCGTCAAGCGCATTGCCGGCTGAAGAAGACCAGGAACGAACGTCCATGCTCTCCATCAAGAACCTGCACGCCTCGATCGACGGACGCGAGATCCTGCGCGGCATCGACCTCGAAGTCCCGACCGGCCAAGTCCACGCCATCATGGGCCCGAACGGCTCGGGCAAGTCGACGCTGTCCTATGTCCTCGCCGGCCGCGAGGGCTACGACATCACCGACGGCTCGATCCTCTTCGACGGCGAGGAGATCGTGGAGACGCCGGCCGAGGAGCGTGCCGCAAAGGGCATCTTCCTTGCCTTCCAGTATCCGCTGGAGATCCCCGGCGTCGCGACCATGACCTTCCTCAAGGCCGCGATGAACGCGCAGCGCAAGGCGCGCGGCGAGACGGAACTGACGACGCCGGACTTCATGCGCCGCGTGAAGACATCGGCCGAGAAGCTCAACGTCACTCAGGAAATGCTGCGCCGGCCGCTCAATGTCGGCTTCTCGGGCGGCGAGAAGAAGCGCAACGAGATCCTGCAGATGGCGCTGCTTGAGCCGAAGCTCGCGATCCTGGACGAGACCGATTCCGGCCTCGACATCGATGCGCTGCGCGTCGTCTCGGACGGCGTCAATGCGCTGCGCTCGCCGGATCGCTCGATGCTGGTCATCACCCACTACCAGCGCCTGCTCGACCATATCGTGCCGGATGTCGTGCATGTGATGGCCGCCGGCCGCATCGTCCGCTCCGGCGGGCCGGAGCTGGCGCTGGAACTCGAGGCCAATGGCTATGCCGATTATGTCGGCGCGGCCGCGTGAGGGCATCATGAACGCCGAACTCCGCAGCCTCCGCACCGAGGCCGAGACCGCGCTCGCCGAGAGCTTCGCCGCGGCGCGCAACAGCCTGCCGGGCAGCGCGACGGTGAAGGCCGCCCGCGAGCGCGCCTTCGCCGCCTTCGAGGGCAAGGGCCTGCCGCATCGCCGCACCGAGCCGTGGCGCTATACCGATCTCCGCGCCCTGCTGCGCACCGTCCCGCCGCGCGCTGCCGGCGCTGCTGCCGCGACGGCGCTGCCCGCCGATCCGCTGCCGGGCCTTGATCGCGCCCGCATTGTCGTCGTCGACGGTGTCTGGCGGCCGGAGCTTTCCGACCTCGCCGGCCTCGACGGTGTCACCGTGACGGCGACGGAACGGCTCCTCGCAGAGGGCGACGAGCGCCTCGGCGGCCAGGCCGGCCGCCTCGACGACGCGATGGTCGCGCTCAACACCGCGCTGATGGCCGGCGGCGTCGCGATCGACGTGCCGGCGGGCGTCGACATCAACCGCGCCGTCGAGATCGCCCATGTCACGACCGGCGCGGTCGCGACCTATGTCCGCAACCACATCTGGGTCGGCGCGGGCGGTTCGCTGCGCGTCTTGGAGACCTTCGTCGGCGCCGATGCCGCCTATCAGGCGAATGTCGTGACCGAGGCGGTGATCGGCGACCGCGCCAAGGTCATCTGGGCCAAGCTGCAGGCCGAGGCCGCCTCGTCCGTGCATATCGGCACGCTTGCGGCCTCGATCGGCGCGGAGGCGCAGTTCGATCATCTGACGCTGATGACCGGCGCGGCGCTGTCGCGCTCGCAGAGCTTCGTCAGCTTCGGCGGCGAGTTCGCGCGCGCCGGCCTCTTCGGCGCCACCATGGTCGGCGGCCGCCAGCATGCCGACATCATGCTCGGCGTCGATCACGCGGTTCCGAATGGCGCCAGCCGCGAACTCTTCAAGGCGGTCATGGATGGCCGCGCCGAGGGCATCTTCCAGGGCCGCATCGTCGTGCGCCCCGGTGCGCAGAAGACCGACGGCCGCATGATGACGCAGGGCCTCCTGCTCTCCGAGGAGGCGACCTTCTCGGTGAAGCCCGAGCTCGAGATCTTCGCCGACGACGTGCAGTGCGCCCATGGCGCCACCAGCGGCCAGATCGACGAGGACATGCTGTTCTACCTGCTGGCGCGCGGCATCCCTCGCGCCGAGGCCGAGACGCTGCTCGTCACCGCCTTCCTCGCGGAGGCGATCGAGGGCCTCGGCGACGAGGCGATCGGCGAGGCCTTCGAGGTCGTTGCCCGCGACTGGCTGGCGCGGCGGGGAAGGATGGTCGCGCCATGAGCACGGAGTCTTTCGCGACATCGAGCGCGCCGTACGACGTCGAGGCGGTGCGGCGGGATTTTCCGATCCTGTCGCGTCTGATTCACGGCAAGCCGCTCGTCTATCTCGACAACGGCGCCTCGGCCCAGAAGCCGAAGGCGATGCTCGACGCGGTGATGAAGGCCTATTCCGAGGACTACGCCAACGTCCATCGCGGGCTGCATCATCTTTCGAACGTCTCGACGGAAGCCTATGAAAAGGCGCGAGAAACGGTTCGGCGCTTCCTGAATGCCGGCTCCGTCGACGAGATCATCTTCACGAAGTCGTCGACCGAGGCTATCAATCTCGTTGCTTCCTCGCTCGGCGTGTCCGAGATCGGCGAGGGCGACGAGATCGTGCTCTCGATCCTCGAGCACCACTCCAACATCGTCCCGTGGCATTTCCTGCGCGAGCGCAAGGGCGCGGTCATCCGCTGGGCGCCGGTCGCCGAGGACGGCACCTTCCTCCTCGACGAGTTCGAGAAGCTGATCGGCCCGCGCACCAAGCTGGTCGCGATCACGCATATGTCGAACGTCACGGGCACCGTCGTGCCGGTGAAGGACATCGTGCGCATCGCGCATGCCCATGGCGCCAAGGTGCTGATCGACGGCAGCCAGGCCGCCGTGCATCTGCCGGTCGATGTCCGCGATATCGACGCCGATTTCTACGCGATCACCGGCCACAAGCTTTACGGCCCGACCGGCATCGGCGTCCTTTATGGCAAGCGCGAGCTGCTCGCCGCCATGCCGCCCTTTCTCGGCGGTGGCGAAATGATCCGCGACGTGACTGAGGATCTCGTCACTTATGCGGAGCCACCGCACCGCTTCGAGGCCGGCACGCCGCCGATCGTCGAGGCGATCGGGCTCGGTGCTTCGCTCGACTATATGGACGGGCTCGGTCGCGAGGCGATCGCGGCCCATGAGGCGGATCTCGCCGCCTATGCGCATGAGCGGCTTTCCGCCATCAACAGCCTGCGCATCTATGGGACGGCCCGCGGCAAGGGCGCGATTATCGCCTTCGACATGGCCGGCGCGCATCCGCACGACATCGCGACGGTGCTCGACCATGAGGGCATCGCCGTTCGCGCCGGCACCCATTGTGCCCAGCCGCTCTTGCAACGCTACGGCGTCACCGCCACCTGCCGTGCTTCCTTCGGTCTCTACAACACGCACGGCGAGGTCGACCGTCTCGCCGAGGCGCTGCTGAAGGCGCAGCGCCTGTTTTCCTGATCCCGAGCAATCTCCCCAAGCATCGGACACAGCCATGACCAGCGAGACCATCGACGAGAAGGCGGCGGAAGCCGCGCTGCCGCTGGCGACACCCGGCGCCATTCCCGCGGAAGAGCTGGAGCGGCTGACCGGCGACATCGTGGCCGCTCTGAAGACGGTCTATGATCCCGAGATCCCGGCCGATATTTACGAGCTCGGCCTCATCTACAAGGTCGATATCGACGACGACCGCAATGTCGCCATCGACATGACTCTGACCGCGCCGGGCTGCCCGGTCGCCGGCGAGATGCCGGGTTGGGTGGAGAATGCCGTCGGCGCCATCCCCGGCATCGGCCGCGTCGACGTGACCATGGTGTTCGATCCGCCCTGGTCGCAGGACCGGATGTCGGACGAGGCGCGCGTCGCGCTCGACTGGTACTGAGGACCCGCCATGGCTGCGCCGCGCATTTCCGGCGTTCTGGAGACCGCGCTCTATGTCGACGACATGGAGCGGGCGGTTCGCTTCTATCGCGATGTCGTCGGCTTGAAGCTCATGTCCGGCGAGGGCGATCCGCGCTTCGCTGCCTTCGATGCCGGCCCATCCAGCGTGCTGCTGATCTTCCGCCGCGGCGGCACCCTCGCCGATATCGTGCTGCCGGGCGGCCGCATTCCGGCGCATGACGGCAGTGGTCCGCTGCACTTTGCGCTCCGCATCGCCGATGCCGATTACGAGCCCTGGCGGCGGCATCTCGCCGATAGGGGCGTAGCGATCACCGCCGAGATGATGTGGCCGCAGGGTGGGCGCAGCCTCTATTTCGCCGATCCCGATGGTCACGTCGTCGAACTGGCGACGCCGGGCATCTGGGCCAACGATCCCTCGAACAATTCCTGAATGATCGCCGCATCTTGCGATAGCGGGTGCGATCGCCGATCTTAAGGGCAAGCAATGAAGCGCGGCCTTGGTCGCGGAAGTGGAGAAATCCGATGGGCGTCCGTTCACGCTTTGCCGTCATGTCGCTGACCGAGGCCGCCGCCGACCGCATCCGCGAGATCGTCGAGGACAGCGACGAGCCAGTCGCCGGCCTCAGGATCGGCGTCAAGAAGGGCGGCTGCGCCGGCATGGAATATACGATGCTGAAAGTGGCCGAGCCCGATGCGAAGGATGAGCGCATCGACGCGCATGGCGTCAGCGTCTTCGTCGATCCCTCGGCGGTGCTGTTCCTGATCGGCACGACGATGGACTTCGAGACCACCAAGCTCCGCTCCGGCTTCGTCTTCCGCAATCCCAACGAGGTCTCGGCCTGCGGCTGCGGCGAATCCGTGATGCTGAAGCCCGGCGAACTGCCGCCCGTTCCGGCCGCCTGAGCCGACATGGTCGCGGTGCTGTTCGAGCGGCTGAAGCGCGACGCCGCGCCTGCATGGTCCGCTTATGTCGACCATGAATTCGTGCGCGGCCTCGGCGACGGCTCGCTGCCCAAGCCGGCGTTCCAGCACTATCTCGTCCAGGATTATCTCTTCCTGATCGAGTTCGCGCGGGCCTATGCGATCGGCGTCTACAAAGCGCCTGACCTCGCCGAGATGCGCAAGGCGGCCGATGGCATTGGGGCGATACTCAACGAGACCTCGCTGCATCTGCGACTCTGCGCGTCCTGGGGGCTGTCGACGGACGCGGTCGCCGCGACACGCCAGGCGCGCGCCACCATCGCCTATACGCGCTTCGTGCAGGAGGCGGGGCTGCGCGGCGACATGCTCGATCTCGTGGTCGCTCTCTCGCCCTGCGTCGTCGGCTATGCAGAGATCGGCGCGGCACTGGCTGCGCGGGGGCAGGGGCTCCAAGACGGCTCCAACCCTTATGCCGCATGGATCGCGGAATATGCCGGCGAAGCCTATCAGGCCCTCGCCTTCGACAGCCTTGCGCAGATCGACCGCCTCGCCGCCCGCTCGCTGACCGAGGCGCGCTATCCCGCCCTCTTGGCGCTGTTCGAGGAGGCGGTCCGGCTCGAGGCCGATTTCTGGCAGATGGGCCTCGACGGCTCGATGTGAGGCGCCATGGCCGACCGCGAATTCCTCGAGGAACTGTTCGAGCCGGTCGGCCGCGTCGAGCTCAAGCGCATGTTCGGCGGGCTCGGGGCCTTCCGAGACGGGCTGATGTTCGCGCTCGTCCTCGATGACGCGATCTATCTCAAGAGCGACGAGACGACGCGCGGGCGCTTCGAGGCCGAGGGCTGCGGCCCCTTCACCTATGCGAAGAAGACCGGCCAATCGGTTTCGCTCAGCTACTGGCAGATGCCGGAGCGGCTGATGGACGACGCCGAGGCGTTCCGGGCCTGGGCGCTCGAAGCCGTCGCGGTGGCGCATCGAGCCGGATCGGCCAGGGGACCTGCCAAGAAGACGAGCCCGCGGAAGCGGAAGCCACCGCAATAGGAGCCGGCCCGGTCATCGTCGATGCCGGGCCGTGTCTCATTCCGGATCGAACTCAGCCGTTCGGGCACATCACGGGGGCGTTGACGGACGAACCCGCCTGATTGCACGAGCCGGGCGAGCCGAGCTCCTGGTTCGACTGGCAACCCGCGAGGGCGAAAGTGGCGACGATCAGAGCAAAAGCGATACGCATGGCAATCCCCAGCAACAATCAAGCGAGACTAGCGGTGCCCGGCCGCCCTGTCGAGACGGCGGCCGGACGCTCGGTTTCTGCACTATGGCTGCAACGGATTAAGGATTGATGGCGACGGCAGCGGTCGGCACCCCGCCGCCTTCGCCCGTCCGCGCCGCGAGGGCGACATCGCGCAATTGCGAGAGATCGACCTTGCCGGAGCCGAGCAGTGGCAGCCTGCCGACGGCGACGACCGCTTTCGGCAGCTGGATCTCGGAGAAGCCCTTGGCGCGGCCGAAGCGCTGCAACTCGCCGAGATCGGGATGCGGGCGCTCGGTCACGAGAACGATCTCCTCGCCCTTGCGCTCGTTGGGGACCGCGGTCGCCGCGCTCGCATGCTCCGGCCAGAATTCCCCTGCCAGCGCCTCGATGGCGGCGAGCGACACCATCTCGCCGCCGACCTTGGCGAAGCGCTTGGCGCGGCCGGCGATGGTGATGAAGCCGCGGCCGTCGACCGTCACGATGTCGCCAGTGTCGTACCAGCCGCCCGCCGGCGGCTCGAGCTGACCCGGCGCCTCGGCGCGGAGATAGCCGCGCATGACATTCGGGCCGCGCACCAGCAGCCGTCCGCCTTCCGCGATGCCGGGGACGGGCTCCAGCTTGAGTTCGATGCCGGGCAGCACGCGACCGACCGAGCCGGGCCTGTTGGCCATCGGCGTGTTGATCGCGATCACCGGCGCCGTCTCGGTCGTGCCATAGCCTTCGAGAATGCGGAGGCCGAACTTCTCGGCATAGAGCCGGCGCGTCTCGGCCTTCACGGCCTCGGCTCCGGCGAAGATGTAGCGCACGCTGTAGAAGTCATAGGGATGCGCCATGCGCGCATAGCCGGCGAGGAAGGTGTCGGTGCCGAACAGGATTGTCGCGTTCACGTCATAGGCGATCTCGGGAACGATCCGGTAATGCAGCGGCGAGGGGTAGAGCATCTGCCGGACGCCGGAATAGAGCGGCAGCAGGCAACCGGCCGTGAGCCCGAAGGCATGGAAGAGCGGCAGCGCGTTGAGGACGACATCCTCGCGCGAGAAGTCGATGACGCTCGAAATCTGCTGGCGGTTCGACTCGATCGCGGCATGGCTGAGCGAGACGCCTTTCGGCAGACCTTCCGAGCCGGAGGTGAACAGCACCACCGCCTCGTCGTCGGCGCTTCCCTGGCGGCCGAAGCGGAGCCGGCTCATCGCGAGCGGCGCGATGCCGCCGAGAAGCGCCAGGAGCTTGGCGAGCGGGCCGATCTCGCTCCGGACATCCTCCAGATAGAGGATGGTGCAGGATGGGGCGAGGGCGCCGATGAGGGGCTGCAGCCGGCCCTTCTCGACGAACTGCCGCGAGGTGATGACGAGCTTCAATTCGGCGGCGCGCCGCGCGGCGTCGATCGCGGCCGGACCGGCGGAGAAGTTGAGCATCGCCGGCACGCGGCTTCCCGCCTGCAATGCGAAGAAGGTAACGACGGCGGCGATCGTGTTGGGCAGGAGCACTCCGACGCGCTCGCCCGGGCTGGTGCGCTTGGCCAGCGGCCGGCCGAGCGCGAAGGCGCCGCGGATGATCTCGCGATAGCCGACCGGCGAGCGCGTCACGTCCTCCAGCACGGGCCGGGCGCCATTGAGGCTGCGGGCATGCACGAGGCTCTCGAACAGCGTCCGCGGCGGCTCGCTGGTCGAGAAGACCATTTCGGTCATGATGTCCTGGAGATGGGCGCCTGCCGCGGCGCGGCGCCGGCGTCCGACGAGGCCGGCGGGCAGTTCGATCGTGCGCGGCGGCAGCACGGTCAGGTGCATGCGCGGGAAGAGGCGGCGCTTCACCTTGCCCTTGAGCCGCGAGAAGATCGAATATTGCGCGCCGGCGATGCGCAGCGGGATGACGGGCACCCCGGCGAGGCCCGCGATCATGGCCGGGCCGTCATAGACCTTCATCAGCGCGCCGGTGACGGTGATCCGCCCCTCGGGGAAGATCACCAGCCGCCGACCTTCCTTCACGAGCTTCACCATGGTGCGCACGGTGAAGGGGCTGGTCGGATCGACCGGCACCAGATCGAAGAAGCGGAAGGCCGGCCGCACCCACCAGCGATCGGCGATGAAGCGGTTGATCGCGAAGACGGGCTTGCCCGGCAGCAGGCAGCCGATCAGCACCGCGTCGAGGAACGAGGTGTGGTTGACGACGACCACGGCCGAGCCTTCGCCCTCGCCATAGTTCTCGATCCCCTCGACGCGCGCGCCGAAGAAGAGCTGCAGCAGGCGATGGCCGAAAGCCTTGATCACCTCGTCGGGGATGAGGCGCAGGCAGATGATCGCGGCGCCGATATTGGCGATGCCGAGCCAGAAGAGAAGCTGCAGCGTCGTGCCGCCCGCAGCGAGGAGGCCGGCCGAGACGACCGTGCCGCCCACC
>Ga0209930_1003149_pt1 | contig 17031 bp, 8 predicted proteins | sample ThiBiot_500_biof_2_FD_183948 | JGI IMG/M metagenome (GOLD analysis project Ga0209930, IMG submission 183948) | Wastewater bioreactor microbial communities from Cape Town, South Africa - Thiocy_cont_500_biof (SPAdes) | ecosystem: Engineered > Bioreactor > Thiocyanate-remediating >... | reverse complement strand
TGAGTGAGCGACAACAGACAAGGTCTTTTTTCTTCGAGCACTATGGGTGGAGTGAAAAAAAAGTCAACAAACGAGTAGAACAAGAAGAAAAATCAGTAAGACAAACAGAATAAAAGAAAGTCAGTCTCAAAGCGCACGCACACGCACACACATTCATCTCTGCAACTCACAGGAAAACGACGATGAAGTAGTCTGATGATGATGATCGACGACACAACTGTTACTGCAAACTGGATGTTGTTGTGTGATCGGAAGGAGAAGAGAAGAGAGTTTTTTTTTCGTCGTTTTCTACCGCTCTTGGACTTTTTTTTCTGCTGTTTTTATTTCATCTATTCGTGTACGCGTATGTTTGTGTCCGCCTCTGCCTATATGAATATTTGTGCAACCATAAAAAAATACCTGGTGAACAAAAGAAAAAAAAATACGTATATTTATTATACAATCTTAACTATTGTTGAGTTTCAATTTTGCATTTTCATTTAACCATTCGTTTGAATATTGAAAAGAAAAAGAAACTAAGTTGAATTCGAAGTTTTTTCGAATAAAAATCAAAATCTTTTTGATCATATCATCGTTTATACTTCATTGAGAAATGTCTTACACGTGTGTCAAAAAATGAAACAAAAATGCAAGAGAACAGAAACGAAAACGATACAAATATCTATCTGCACTCGAAGTGATTATGCGTGGTTGGATTGTCACGAACAAACTGCAAACCTTTTTTTTCTTTAACTTAGCACATCTTCCTCTATTTATGCAGTTACCTTCCTACGTACACGTACATACACTTTCTTCTCTTTTTTTGTTCACACTTCGGTGCGTGAACAATAATAATACTATTAACAAAACGTCAACTGATCTTTTTTTTCTTTGCAAACGATAAAGGTTAGGTTTCTGCTTACATGTGGAATGTCACAAGTACTGGAAAGGTAGTATTTTTCTTTTTATTTTAATATAATCAATCCAAATAAAAAAGACAGAGAGAGAGAGAGAAAGATTTTTTCCTTCATTGTTGTCATGACAATCATTTGAGTCGATCGAATGAGTTTTATATCATCGAAACAACAGGAGTTTTATTTTCAATTCACGCTCATTGAAACGATACAAAAAAATTGTTAGCTTCTTTTTTCGTTCAGAAAAGCAAATATTTTCCTAACAATGCTAAATCAGTGACATCTATAAAACAATAGGAGTTACACATATTTTTATTGTGTTTGTAATTTTTCTGAATAAAACTCATGTTTTGTTTTTTCTTGTCGTCGAAAAAAAACGAAAGGATCATTTTTATTGAAATAGATTTTAGCGACAAATAGCCTTGAATCGATCAGCACATATGCGCACATGCTACTGCGCTTATACGAACTCACTGTATACATTTTGACCGAATCGAAAAGAAAAGAAACGATAGGGAGAGGCGAATCGAAGTAAAACATGGCTGTTGACATTTTTTGTCGTTATGATTGTTAAAATTCAACACTTGAAAAAAAACTAAGTCAACGTTTTTTTTTTCTTTTTTCGTCGATGCATAAACTCTTTCGTGATTAGTTTCATTTATTTTCAGATCTATTTTTTCTCTCTTTTGATCGTAGAAATATCTATGTATGTACATGATTACTATGGAACAGTGTTTGATTCTTGTCTCTAAATGTTACGTATTATGTTCATTGTCTTCTATTTTCTTTTATCGAATCTCTTCATCATAAATCAATGGTCGAACCAGATAACAACGGTAACTTAAACATTTGTTTGTTTGTTGAATAAACTTATTGATTTCGTTTTCGTTTCAAGATTTTTTCAAAGAAACCGATCTCGAAGATACGGTTCGCAATCTACGAGAAGAAAATGCGAAACTTTTACAAATACTTCGATCTCGTAAATAATTTTTAGCTTTTTTTGTTCTTTTATTTCATTTCGATTTGTTTGTTTGTTTTTCCTCAGAAGGACTTCTTCCAAATCCAGCGCCGAATCTTACAACAGCTGAGCCAACTAATATCACATTTGATCATTCCGATTTAACCATAACTAGTAATTCAACAAACACAACAAATCAAACCACACATCAACATATAACAAATCATGGTCAAACAAATCAACAGAATTTTACTGAACAAAATATTCACGGAAATCAATCGAATCTAACGCCCAATTTCAATACAGTTATTCAATCGACAAATCAACCATTTGTACAGAATAATTCAAATACACTCGTACAAAATAATACCAATCTGATTCAACCAATCAATTTAGTCAATTTCAATAATGTTAGCTTAGATTCAATACAATCATTTTTTGCATCACAGAATAATGTTGTCTATTTGCCCAATTCGACAACACCATCATCAACAACAACAACGACAACGGCGGCAACTACGACAATGTCGACAACAGCGGCAGCAGAACCAACCACGAATTCGAGTGCAAAAGAATTGCGACCATCGAATATTCCTAGTCTTTTAAATCCATCACCGATTGATCATCAAGTATCAATTCGACCGAAACCATCACTATTACATCAGAATCAAGAATTAGTACCTGTTATACCGAAAATGAAAGCTGAACATTATGAAAGTATAACACGACAATATTCATCAACGAATAATGAGTCACTAAATAATCTTGATAATGATTCCAATGATCCCAAACAAAAATATCCAAGACCAATACGTCCTAAACCATCATCGAGAGGACATTCTCTGCAAACATATAAACCTGCTGTTGTCAATGAATCGAAATCAACCTCATTTGTTAGCAATAATAGTTCACCAACAGTATCACTGTTTTCTTCGCCATCCTATTCATCATCACCATCAACAACAACAACAACAACAAACTACGTATCTCAATCGTCAATTGAGATTTCCACAGATCAACATCCACATTTAATTCATTCGAAATCCTTAGATCTCTCTGTTCCTCCATCAACAACCAGTAAAAAACCTACGAAAAAAGATCGACCACGGCCAACAAAAAAGTCGACAACATCCAATAATCTTATTCTTCCATCGAACAATCAAACACGTGTTCCCATAGCTCCTAACCATCTCGGTCGACCGTTAGCACCGGCTCCATCGAATATTCAACGTTCTGTAACATCGAATAATCCGATAACAAAACGTACGACCAAAAAGCCGGTGAAACGTTCATCGAAAACGACACTTGTTCAGTCATATAGTGAAAATATTCTTCAACAAACATCATCGTCGCCAACGAACAGTTCGTTTGCTGAATCAATCTCAGGTTTTCTCGAAAATTTCGATCAAGAATTGATCGCCTCGAATTTTCTCTCACAAACATCAACAACGAATATTCATATCGAAGAAACTCAATCGATCATCTCATCGAACACGAATTTTATCGAACAAAATCATGAACAATTTCAATTCAATCCTCAATCAGAAAATCTTCTTTCTCAGCAGCAGGATTTCAATGCTGAACAGGAACAAATAACATCATTTATGAGCGAAGAAGATATGCAACTTGTCGAAATGAATTTCGATGAAAATACGTTTCTTAAACAATTCGATTTAGATGATCCGAATATTAAATTAAATACAAATGCAGAACAAAATCTTTTCGCACATATTCTTACGAACAATAACAATAACAATAATACGAATACAAATAATAACGAATCAATTCAAACACAACAAGCAGCATTAAATCAAAATTCCTTGCTTTCACTTGCAGCTTCCGGTCCACCGCCTGTTTATCCAGGTTCATCATTGATTAATAACAATGTTTTCACAACTGTTGTACCACTTGGTTCACAACAAGAACGTGCAAGTTCATCGATGATAACCATTGTAAATAATTCCACACGTTTACTACCTGAAGAAGGTGTTCAATTGACTGCGCGACATATCGAACCCAGTCAAGTAGCAACGTATGAATCAGCTAAATATCAAGATATTCTCGATGATTTAGTCATGGTTACCGATCAGGAAGTGTTGAGACACGTTCAAGTAACAGCTGGAAATGATACAACAGATGTTTTAACAACGGATTTTTCACTTGCTTTGCTCGAAGCAACGAATGAAATTATGAAAAATGCAAATATTCAAATTGCCGATGAGAATTCAGCAGCAGCAGCAGCAGCTTTTCAAGATTTACAATATTTCTTGCCTCTTGAACAAGAACAAATAGTACAACAAGAGCAAGAACAACCACCACCACCACAAGCACAAATCGAAACAGAGAATCCATCCGATGAAAATATTCTTCATCATAAAAAACAACCGATTGTCATCTTAGAAAAACTCGAATCACAAATTTTAGCATCAGTTGGTATTCATCGAGAAAGTTCCGATGAAAATCTAAGTCAAACATCTATCACCGATCTTTCATCGATCCTACAATTTCAATCGATTCAATCGCCTATTCAACATCAAACATCAACAACAGTCGATTTAATAACACCTAGTCGACCAACAACAACTGTTCCATCGAAATCACCTGTTCAACAAATTGATTATGATTCACTTCTTCCACCTTTAGAAACAAATCAATCAGATACACAAATCTCGTCATCGAATCATGAACAATCAACCAAACCACCGTGTATTCTATTCGAACCGATTTCATCGTCGTCGAATCCATCATCACCACGCAATGAAATGATCATTGATTCGGGTCGTGTCGATGATATTAGTATGGAACGAACGGATGATAATCTTGTTAATGATAATGATCTCGAAGAGTTACTGAACGATCCCAAAGATAAACCATATGAAATCATTGAAAATCAAGGACAAACATTGATTCAAAATCATGTGCATGTCGATGATGTCGATCAATTAATTGATCAAATCGAAACAACAGATACGAATTCGAAACGAACGGATCTACTTGAACATACATTTTCTCGATATCAAGAAAAATATCATCTCAATCAACAACGTCAACAAGAAGTCATGGAATCGAATGCTGACGAACAGTTTCTAACAGTTCCGCCAGTCAAACTAAAATTAAATACGATTTATGTAAATACATCTTCGAAAAAGAACAAACGAAGAAAATCGATTTCACCATTGACATCTCCAAATCAACAAATCGATGAGCATTCACAATCTCCTGTGCCTATTCTTGATGTGCCATTGCCACGACCACCCGAACCCATTGAACCTCCACCACCTGTGGATCGTCCACCATTAAAGATTAAAATTCGCACGAAATTACCTCCTCCACCACCAGCACCGGTTCCATCTCCACCACGTATTTCTTCTAAAGAAAAAACTCCGAATAAGAAAACTCAGAAGACGAAAAAGAAAAAAATCCAACATCCAAATCAACAACAGAAAAAAACGAAAACTACGAGCGAACAAATCGATACTGAATATGCTGGTCTCACGCGTTTCGAACGACCATTAGCTCAAATGTATCGTCAACAATCACCTCCAACACCCGATGATCTCCTTCCTAAAGACGAAAAAACCAATTCGCCTATTCTCCTATCAGTATCATCACATCCACCATCATCATCGTCTTGTCAAAATGAACCTCAACCATCAACAACACTTCATTCAGGTTTTATTATCGATGAACAAACTCCACCATCGAGTATAACATCCATCGAACATAAACAAAGTCCACCACCATTGTTAAATCAAACAACAAACGAACAATTAAGACAAAATCATTCACATTTATTTAATTATGACAATGCAAATCATCAGAATAATAATACATTTATAACTCCTCCACCTGAAACAGAAATAATTCATCAGAAAACGAATTCCTATGAAACTTATTGTACATACACAGTTAACAGTCCAGAAAAGAGAAAACATCATCATCATCACCATCAACAACAACAACAACAACGAAAATTGAGTGTTGCAAGTAGTTCAAGTAGTAAATCAATACCAAATATTGATTATTCACTTGATACACAAGCTCTCGAACCGGTTTCACCAACACCAATCTCAACTGCATCATCAAAATCGAAACATTCACATAGTTCAACATCATCAGTAGATCACAACGATGTCGTGCCATTATATTACGATCAACCACCTAAACAATTGAAAGATCATCAATCAAGAAAGTCCACATCCTCTTCATCGTCATCATCATCACATCGTTCATCGAGACCAGCATCGACGTCATCGACATCAACAATGGCAACAACAACAACAGCAGCAGCAGCTTGTGCATCACAAGCGTATTCTCAATCACGTTCACTCTCCAATCATAACTATCGAACTGGTCAAGAAAATCCACTAATTCCACCCATATTACCTCCACAACATCCATCAATGCATCTCGATCCATACAGTCAAGCTTACCACCATCATCATCATCATAATCCTTTTGTTCCTCCAACAGGAAATCCAGCTCCATTTTTTAATTTTCCATTTTCACATCCATTTTTAAATCCTCATTCAACCCCGAATCCTTCGCATTTTCATCATCCATCCATGAAATATCATCATCATCATCATCCTTCTGCTGCTGCTGCGCCTCCTCCTCCTCCTATTCATGGACATCCTCATTCTCATCATCATCATCATTCATATCCAACACATCAACAACAATATCCTTATCATTCACATTTACAACGACAACAATCCTACAACAATTCCAATTATATGTGTAAGTCAAATTCAATAAACTCGTTTCGTTTCTTTCAAAATCGTTTTCTTTTTTTTATTATTGAATTTCAGCTTCTCGTGATCATCATTCATTTGATAGATAGCATCTTTAAATTTCCGTTTGTTTTCAAAACATACATGCAAATTATCGATTCAAACAGATATTTATTAGTTTAAAACAATTCCAGTGACTTTTTGTTGATATACAATATACAAATTAATAATGAATCAACATTCTGTTTTGTCAATTATTTCGATGGATACTTTTGTTCAGAAAACATAGACAATTACACTTCAGATTGTTGTATCTATCGTATTCTTCTCGTTTCGTGTAATATAACTATTGAGGAGTGAAAAATCTCTGTTAATACCTTTGTATTACGTCTTTTCTTAATACTTGATTCAAAAGAAAGTATTTTTTTTGTTCGTGTTTTTCATTTTCTTGACAATATACGTGTGCTTAAATTCAATTTGTTTTTTTTTGTATGATTAAGATATTCAATCTAGTTCGAACACAAACACATCCACACGTTTATAAATGTGAAACCAAAGTATTTCTGATCTCTTTTTCTTTCTTCAACATGTATTAATCTCTTTGATCATAAATAATTTTTTTAGTCTCATTTAAAATCAAAGAGCTTTGTGTGCTAGTCTCCCTTCTTTGCTTTTTTCTCTCTCTTGTTTCTATTCAATGTCTTGACTAATACAGATCTTGTTTTTGTTCAAATGTGTCCTACAGTGCCTCGTATTGATTGTGCTACCAGATCAACTCGTTTTTTTCTGTTTGTTTGTTTGTTTTCTTGTTGCCAAAATGAACGACGAATCTCAGTACATGTGCATTGATGCGTACCAATGACGTTAATGACGGTATATATATATAAATATGTATAACAATGTAACTTCCGAAAACAAAAACGAGTTTGTCAATCTGCTCTCCTTCTTATCTTTGTACAAAAGAATATTGTTTTCTTTTTTTTCGGAAAAAAAACACTAAAAATTGTTTTTTTCTTTTCTTATAATCTCTTGCCCTGTGTGAGTTTTTTTTCTCTATTCAAAAATTGTTCACTTCACATCATTTTTTTGTTTGTTCAATGTGTGCGCGCATGTGTGCCAAGCCGTTCGGCTCAAAAATAAAAAAAAAATCTCAATTTTGGACAAATCAATATTGATAAGATAAAAAATTCATTTGTTGTTAATTAAGACAGTCGTTCATCAGCGACATCTTTTCATGGCTGTTGTTTGAAAAAGATTTGAGAGAAAAAAACAAAGCTTAGACTTTTTTCTTATCGAAATTCGAAAAAATTCTCGAGATAAAATTGATTTTCAAGCGAAATAATTCGAGTTAATGGAGGAGGTTGTTTTGGCTCCAAATAAAAGATGGCTAGACAAATGCGTTACTTTGAAAAAAGACAAGTAACTCTTCGGGAGTACTCATTCAGATTATTCACTCGCCATTGAAAACAGAACAATGTCAACTACTGAAACTTCTGCTATATCATCAACTTCGTTGCCAGTTCGTTGTCTAGTTTTCATTTACTTTTTTATGAGATTCTTATTTCTAGGAACGTTCACTATCGGCTCCTATTCGACCACGAGGTATCTATCCATCTGACATGCATGAAAAAAAACAAAATACATATTCCTTATTCTTAGTGTTTCATATTGTTTCTCCTTTGACGGGCTCGAAAGCAACGATAATCACAACAGATACGACTTCATCGCCAAATCATGCGCCAGTTCTCATTCAAGCAGCTCAACGAATTGTACAACAATAGACTTTCTTTCAAATTTATTTTTTTCTATCATTACTTCGATCTAGAATCGTCCTGTGCTGAGTCAAAATTCGAATTCACGTAAACGTGTCTATCCATTTGCTCAAGAAACCGATGCAAATACATAGTAAAACAACAAGAAAAAAGAGATTTATTAAAATATCTCCCATATTTCTAGTCTATCGACATTAGCTGCGCACCGGCATCGTGAACGTTTATCGAAAGGTTTACGATATTTTTCCAAGAAAGTTTGTAATAAAGTTCAAGAGAAAAAAATCACTTCATACAATGAAGTTGCTACGGAACTTGTCGCCGAATATACTCACGAAGAAAAACGAAGTCAACAATTGCCCGAAAACGAACTCGTAATTGACAACTAAAGCCGATTCGTTCGAAAATTTTGTGCTGTTGTTTTTCTTTTGAAGGCTTACGAACAAAAGAATATTCGTCGAAGAGTTTATGACGCTATTAATGTTCTTCTTGCTATGAATATTATTGTTAAAGATAAAAAAGATATCCGTTGGGTTGGTTTTCCTGTTAATGCACTTTTTGAATGCGAACTTATCGAGGTAAATCATTGAATTTAAGAAATAGTTGATTGATTTCTTCGAATAGAAAAAAATTATCGAAATCAAAGAAACAATTAGAGAAAAAGTTCGTCTCGTCGAAGAAGCACTTTTAAAAGTAAATTTCGATATAAGTACGCAAAAAAAATTGATGATCTCTTTCGGTTTCGTAGCAAATTGCTCTCAGAAATCTGATCCGTCGAAATGAACAACGTCGAAATATATTTTCAATAAATAACATGTGTTCAATACCTTTCTTTGCATTCGAAACGTCGAATGGTGCTGCAGTTGAAACATCATTTTCTCGAGATGGGTAAAGAAATCCAATTGAATAACAAGCAAAAAAATAGAAAAACATTTTCGGTTTCATTTAGTCGAAATACGGTTTTAACATTCGATCGTCGAGTTAATATAAAAAATGAAACCGAATGTTTACATAAGATCGGTTTGTCAAAGCAATTGCAAGGTGGAATCAAATCTCAACAAGAACTTGAGCAAATACGTTCACTTGTACCTGAAACATTCCAAGATTTTGTCACTCGTACGAAGATAACTGAATTGAAGACTTTATTCAATAAGTTTTTTGTTTTTTCTTTAGAAATGGCCATGTCTGGTTCGTTGAAAACTCTATTCGAAAGTCGAACTTCAACAGCAAAATCAACATCTTCAACAAATCTTCCGCCCGTTTGTTTCAAAATTGAAGGTAAACACCTGTTCAATTGAACAATAATAACTTTTTCGATTGAATTTCAGATGACAATCAAGAAGTTGATGATGAAGACTTCGATGATGATGATGACGATGTTCTTTCGCCATCGTCCGATGAAGAAGAATCAACTCAACGATCATAAAAGTATTTATTGATAAAATTTCTAGACAAACACACGAAACATCCATGATATGTATATAGAAAAACAAACAAACAAAAAAGATCGAAAATTCTTTTCTTGTTCTCGTTTGTATTTGGTAGATTAATAAATAAATTATTTCATTTTTTTGTTTTTAAATAAGAATAATGAAGAAAATAATCGATATGTTTAATAATAAAGATTTCGATGTGCATGAACAAGATGATTTCATAGACAAATGTGCTAATGAAGATAAAGATGAGGAACCATGAAGAACATTTCGTTCTAAAGAAAAATTCAAAATGATTAAAAGAAAAAAGGAGAAAAACGTAGAATTCTACCGAATTCTTCGAGTAAAACCGGAATATAGGATTCCCAGAAAGCACAATACTGAGCACGATGAGCAATTCCTGTTGATTTATTGCCAAAATCGAGTATGATATGTTCACGTTTTGGATATGTATAAAGTGGCCAATCGAGATGATGATCTTCATTTGATAAACCATTTGGATTTCTACAGACAAAGAAAAATCAGTTTTCTTTTTACAGATTCTTTTTGAAAATAGTTTACCCATATTTCGAAAAATTTGCCCAATAACTCATCATTCGTTTTGATAGTAGAATTTCTTCGTATTTATAAAATTTTCCATCCGTCGAATTTAAAGGTTCACCGAAAACAAATACAATTTCATCGCTTAAAAATAAAACAAAAAACGAATATAAGAATCTATTTCAACGAGAAATTCACTTGTCCTACCCATGCATAACGCCTGTCCACGTATGCCAATCGCTCGTCGAAGGTCGAGCAATGAAATGATAGAAAAATACCGAAAGATTTTGTCTAGCAAATGCATTGGCTACTGAGACTGTCGGACAAGTAAAATGTGCATCACCAATTGCATGACTGAGAATAACAGCATTCTGAATATTATTCGACCAATCTGACCAATCGGTATATTTATGAATTAAAGATTCAAGAACAATACGTGGAGTTTTATATGGATATGAGGGTATGTATGTGTAATAAAGTTCAAGATGTTTGAGAAATGTTGCATAATTAACATCTGGCATAGCATTGCCCGGCGTTTTATCATTACCTTGAGCGTAAACAAGAAAATACGAACCTTCATCACGATTGGCACCTAATAAAATCGGACATTGTTTAAAATTGCCTGTTTTTAACATTGCGACAGGATTATTCGGCAGAAAAACTCCATCAATAACTGGCATTAAAAAGAAAAACATGGGTCCACCATCTTGAATCGTATATTCAGCATTAGATATGTACGCATAATGATTACTATCGAGTATTGGATAGTTCAATGCACATTCGAACATGGTATTTATATTAATAACTTTAGCACCTCGTTTACAAACTTCAGGAATCTTCGTATGTTCGTGTTGATATTGTTCATCGGCTAAACGTTTCGTTACAAGTGAATAGAATTCATAGAGATATTTATATGAACGTCGACGTGCTTCTTGTGCTGTTAAATACGCCCAATGACATGTTGGTCCGCCACTTTGTAGTATAGCATTTGTAAATAATGATCGACTACGTGGAGATAACAAATGAAAACCAACCGAAACAGCACCTGCTGATTCGCCGAATAGTGTTATTCGCTGACTATCACCACCGAAATAAACAATATTTCGATGAATCCATTCGAGAGCAAGGATTTGATCATGTAGACCTTGATTACCTAGAAAGAACCAATTGTTTTCAAATTCGAATAAAACTGAAAATCTAACCGGGTGCATCAGCTTGATCAAGAAATAGAAATCCGAAACTTTGCAAACGATATTGCATTGAAACGACAATAACATCATTGGTTGCAGCTAGAATTTGTCCATCATAAATATCCAACGTACTCGAGCCAGTTACAAATGCGCCACCGTAAATCCAAACAAGTACAGCTAAAGGTTTCGATTGAATATGATTGACTGGCGTCCAAATATTTAAATACAAACAATCTTCACTACAATTCGTATTTGGTGACCAAATTTTTTCCGCTGACAGATTGTAAATAATCTGTTCGGTTTGCCAACATGTAGGCGGTAGTTGTGTTGCGTTTAAAATGTCAGACCATGGTTCGATACGTTCAGGCGCTTTGAAACGACGTGTACCGATTGGTGGTTTAGCAAAAGGAATGCCTAACCAACTACGAACATGATGAAGACGAGAAGAATCACCCGTTCGAAAATATGAATCAAAACCACGAACACGACCGGAATCTGTCAAACGAATAAGTGGATCGGATGATATTGAATAAGTAAAAGATAATTTCCGAAGAAATATTAGCAAAATAATGATTAATCGAATAAATCTGATCATTTTCAATTGATTTGATTAATACGAACATAGTATTAGTTGACATTTGTGATCTTATTTGAAAATAGATCATAGAAAAATAATTGCATTCTGTTCGAAAGCAAAAAACAAAATAAGACTAAATATCTATTAAAAATTTAAAAAAGAAAAGAAAGAAAACTTGAAAGAGCTGTCTAGAATTTTATTTTAATCAATGATGACATTTGAATTCAAAAAGAAACCGAGTCACGCTTTGTTTTGTTCTTCACTGGAATCTTATTATGAAAATTACTCATGATGATAAATCTTTCACTTAAAATCGAGGGATTCGACTAACGATAGAAGAAGAACAGAGCACAACAGAAAATCTAAAGAATTATTCTTGTGAAAACAATTCAAATAGAGAAGTTTCTGTGTTCAAATTACTGTAAGAAAGTAGTCGAGAAGAGTTAACAGACAGATTCAATGTTACAATCGGTACCGATAATACGGACCTCGGCAAGAAAGAAAAAGAGAACGAACGACAGAATCAGATTTAATAAGAGTGCCTCTTCCCGATAATCGTAACGAGAGACCTCAATTCTTCTTTTTTTCATCTTCTTTTTTCAGCATTCATAGTTATTCTCAATTAAGCATCACAACATTCACATTTATCATCATATGAGATTATTTCAAAAGTTATTTATTCTATAGAATTTTGAAATTCACCAGTCATGATTAGTCTTCTATCTTAACGATCGAATAAACCAGTATATGTAGTTAGTTTTTTTTCTTCTCTTTCTACACAAATTAGATAATTATTGATCATTGCACAAACATATTTCCTGTTTGTTGACAAGTTTGACATTCGAAAAGACAAGACAAATCTAAATCAATGTGTAAATCAAAATCATACAAATCGATTTACTCTTCCAACAAGAAAATCATCTATATGTTTCAATTATTGTCATCGTTTCCGCAAATGTAGATTTCTTTCTTTTGTTGTTGTTGTTGTTCTTGATTTTTTAAGCTTAAGCATGTTAATCGTCGTGATTTAATGTTCACTATTCACAAGAGAAACAATTCACGAATACAACATCGTTCGATGTGCGTTTATGCAAATTGAATTTCATCGAATGTTAATGGAGGAAAAAAAGCAGAAGACAAAGAGAAACGAACAAAACTTATTTTTAAAATATTTTTGTTACCAATGAAACTTACAACTAAAGTGTACGTTTTGTTCTTTTTTTTTCACAGCAATACCAAACAAAAAACAAAGAAAATAAAGGATGTCGAAATATTTTGCTTTTATCGAAATCAATCAATGTTAAACATGTCGATATAAAAATCAAACAAAAATGAAGAATTCAACAGATAATCATGTTTTTCAAACCAATCTTTTACAAGCTTTACAGAAAAATAAACTTATTCAAGACAAATTAACCGAATGTCAACAAACATATTACGTTCAATTGTTAAAAGACATGCAAACATATAATGTCAAAGAAAAATATAATAAAAATTTATTATATTCATGGAAACGAGAAAATTATATTCGACAATTACGAAAGAATTTAGAGGAATACAAACAAAAACATATGGGCAAAACCGATGCTTTCTATGAATATCAACGAAAGAAATTAGATAATCTCGTTAGTGGTCAGCAAAGTGTACCTATACCACCGAGTGAAGAAGAACGTCGATTGAATATTCATGTTAAATATAATCGATTTCTACGACAAAATCCTATTCAATCAGCAAATTTGCCCAATGTCAATAAGAAAAAAAATGACAATGAGGGTGATGATGACGAAGAAGAAGAAGATAAAGAAAATCACGAAGAGAAAACAGCTCGAGATTTAGAAGAAACATGGAGACATATTCATGCACAATCAGCTGTTCATGCACGAGCTAAATCGAATAGTTTCCTGCCGAATATTCGTCGATCATTAACACGAAATGAAAATCGACGAAAGAAATCTTCAGCAAAAATCTCCAGTTCAGCTCGAATACTACAACCACAACGATCGAGTTTATCACCAGTTCGAACTTCGAACATATTGATTTCATCGACGAATGAAATTCAACAAAGTTCAACATTGAAAACATCATCAAATCAATTCGAATTATCAGAAACTATGGAATCGGTGGCATCATTGGCTGATGACATTCTAGATAATCATACACATGGTGATTTGATTTCAATACGAAGCGTACGTCGACCACGACGAAATCCAGCGGAATTAAATCTTCTATTTGAAACACGCAAACGTATCTATCAAATCAATAAAAGTGCATTAGAAACTCAGTTAAATGAAAGAAAAACTCGACTGCAACCACATTTTCAATTCGAACGATTGAAACCGAATGATTCAGTTGGTGGTGTTGTGGAGAATATTATCGAAAATATTCAAAAACAAACCGAACAAATCAATCAACCAGACAGAATTATTACTTAACAATAAGATTTCATTTTGGTTCTTTTCTTTTTCAAATAAATATTTTCTTTTCGAATCTATTTCTGATGTAATGTCATTGTGAAGTTATTTTTAATTTTCGCACTTTTTATTGATTGTACTGAAAGAACAACAAGTTATATTTGTATGTTAAATAGAAAAGATGCATGAATATTCATGCCAATCCATTTATTTGCTCGAATCCCCAATTGTTTTGCATGTTGTTCGTTTTCTACTTGTTTTTCAGTGTAATGTTTTAAAATAAAATGATTATTTTTTGCACTTTCAATAATATCTTCGATTGAATGATCATAAGACACGCCACATAGTTTCTCTCCAGTTGTTTGATCAACTATAAAACCAGCCTGTGAACCAGCTTTGTACATATTCGGATGCATAGCTGTTAGAAAAAGCCAATTATTATCAGTTTTTTTTAATATTCGATAGGTAGTTCGAAAAAATCGATCTAATGATTGAATATGTTCAATAACAAGTGTACTAATAACAGCATCAACAGATGAATCATTAATTGTTAGTTCAGTATTTTCGTTAAGATCATGTACAATCCATGTTATTGGTGATATTGGCAAAGTTTTACATTGTTCAATACGTTCTTGAGCTTTAGACATCATACAAATGGATGCATCCACAGCGATCTTAAAACAAAGAATATTATATTTCACAAGTTTTTTGTGTTATTAACTTGATCAAATAAATTTTTACGCATTAGTAGACTAATTGCAAAGAGTATGTGGAAGATATTTTCAAATGCACAGAAAAAAATATGTATAAAGCAAAAACAACTCAAGTATATTACGTCTATTGATCAATGACGACATTGGTAAGTACTCAATGTTCTTATTCAAATGTTTTCTATAGAAGAAACATAGAAATTTAACTATTTTCTATTCGATATTTCTACACATCACCTCCTCAATCCTTTCTTGTGTAACTAATCAGTGCGTAGACAGACGATGCGTGAGCGGAGAAAAAGGAATGCGTTTGCTGAACTGAATTATTTATCTATAAAAATAGTTTCATCTAATATTTCTTTCAATGGAAGCTATCATATTCTCAAAGAACAAAGAACTCATTTCTCACACTATACTCTGTGTAATTTTGTGTCTACGCCAGTCATATTCACAAGTAACGCTCGTCACTGAAACTCGCTTAGTCCTCTACTGAATAAATACTCTTCGAGATAGTACTGTATTTCTACCAACAGTTATTGACAAACTTCATGAAATCCTTAACATCGTTTAGCTCTCAGTATCACAAAATTGGCAACTGTTGATCATCTCAAATTTTCCGCAAAGAAATTTCCTTTCGTCAAATCTTATAAAAATAAGTTTGTATGCTCTTTTAACCCTGGCACAAGCAAACAAGTAAATGCATTTTTTTCATATGACCCTCCTCACAGTCGAGAAGATAATTAACTTTGTAGATATAATCTTAAGAAATAAATTCATAATAATACGTCTATATCATAGTTAAATTCTCGTTGGTAATATAAAATGTTCTTATAAATTATCTTAGAACATGATGAAGATATACGAAGAACACCAGGAATAATTAAAAAATGAGTAACTACAACTTAAACATTCGCTCTTCACAGGAAACAATGTGTTATCAAACTGACTTTTCATCTATATCGTAAATTCTCATCGTACTTACGACATTCCAGTTTGCTTCTAAGACTTTTATTGTATTACGTCCAGTACCACAGCCTAATTCACAACAGATTTGCGTTGAATTATTTTCATTGTTTAAATTAAGAAGTGGTCGAGCTATTTCATTGAATGCATTATCATCTAATAATTGTAAAATATTTCCATCAGAATCATATGTATTTGCCCATGCATCGTAACATTCAGTAGTTGATGTTATTGTCTTCATTACTTATCTTTCGAAAGGTTTGTTTTTACACTGAGATGATGATACGTGACACCATGAGATATGTATATGTTTTTTATTCGTTCTATTTTAACAAATCATTTTTCGATTTCACTCACGAGACCTAGAATACTTTCTTCTGTGAATAATATTTATTTTTAATATAATCTCCTTTTTCCAATGGCTTATTATACTACTTAAACTGTCAATTTAGAAAGGACTAATGAGTAGAAAGTCTTTTATTCATAGGATCTTAATTAAGCATGTATATATTCATAATTATTTTGTTCAGATAAAAATCCGATTTTACTTTACTCTATTAACCGATATTAATTTTAATTGTATCTCGTTATCTTCTACGAGTAAAAACGTACTAATAAAGACCGGAAAATCACAATTAGTATTTTTTTTCTGCTTTCCTTTGATATATTTTTTCTTCATGGTGCGTGTCTATGCGAATGTTGTTGAAATCAAAAATTAGTCTAACTTCTGTAATAATTACGTAAGTCAAGCTTCATAGATTCCTATTCATATAACATTATAAATTTTCGTTATGTAATTTTTTCTCAAGTTATGATTAATATTCATGAGTGGGTTGAAGTTTCTTTTTTTTATA
>Ga0209930_1003142_pt1 | contig 17078 bp, 16 predicted proteins | sample ThiBiot_500_biof_2_FD_183948 | JGI IMG/M metagenome (GOLD analysis project Ga0209930, IMG submission 183948) | Wastewater bioreactor microbial communities from Cape Town, South Africa - Thiocy_cont_500_biof (SPAdes) | ecosystem: Engineered > Bioreactor > Thiocyanate-remediating >... | reverse complement strand
AACTGCCCCGCTGGCTAACCCACTACAATGAGGTCCATCCGCACAAGGCGCTAGGCTACCGATCACCCCGCGAGTACATCACCCAAACCCGCGAGGCCTCGTCAGGCAATTAGGGGGCAACGACACCGACCGAAGTCGACGTTGGCCTGTTGGTGGAGCTCCTGCGATTTCCTGATGGTCACCCGATCGGTTTCGCGCGCGGCACTCGCTGCCGCTGCGATCTGCTCGCTCATCACCTCCGGCGTAAGCTTCATCGCTGGATGCTTTTCGATCAGGGCAATGTTTTGCGCGATTCTGAGGAGCCGTCCATCCATTTCCCCAAGGGTTTCGCTGTAATCGGGTATTTTCTCGCGCTCGGCAGTCAGCCCCTGGATCGCGCGGACCAGCAGCGATAGCTCGGCGCGCATATCGTCGAACGCTTCTGCCGGGCCGCGGGTGCGCGAGGTATGTGTGTTTTCCATCGTATCTGCTCCTTTCTGTGGTTAGCGGCTCATCCCCAATCCCCGGCCCAGCTCGTGTCCGATGCTGGATGCGAGATCGTGTGAAAGCTTCCGGTGCGGCGACATTTCGAAATCGAGACCGAGATCGCGGCGGTCGCGACCGCGCAGGACCGATTCCAATTGCGGATCGCGTTCGAGGCTTTTCGCCATCCGGCCCATTTCGCCGCCGCGCGCGTGATAGGCGTCATAGTCGCCCTGCGCATAAGCAGTGTGGCGCCGTTGATCGAGCTTGCGCCAGTCCTCTACGAAACGGTCGGCTCGCTTCTCGGGATCCGCGCGAATCTCGGCTTCGAGCTGCATCGCGCGGATAGCGCGGCGGGTATCGCCCTTGGCGGCTTCGCCAGCGAGCGAGCCATCGCAGCGGAACGCTTCTTCCAGATCTTTTGCGGCGCCTTGGGCTACGGCGTTCATCGCCTCGCGCGCCTTGTCTAGTTCGACATTCTGGTGCGGCAGGACGGCGAGGCCCTTGTCCTGCATGTTCCAGATCGCCGAGACGGCACGCGCATGACGCTGAACCGCGATGCGCCGGATATTCTCGCGCTCTGCCTGCCTGGCCTGCGCCGGTTCGATGGACGGTGCGTTGGGACGGAAGTCCGCAAACATGCCCCGCGACCGATCGGCCTTGACTGCTTCCGGTTGTGGGATGCGTTCGTTCCGCCGCGCGCCACCAAGATCGAGGCCGTCGAACATGCCGCGTACCTTCTCGGGTACAATCTTACGTACCACCTCGGCAACGCGTTCACGGAACGTGATGCCCCGCCGCTCGGCAAAGTCGCTCGCGGGATCGGTCTTCGCATAATCGATCGCCATGTCCTTGGCCCGATCACGCGACAGCGCGCTGATCAGCCTGGCCTGATCGCGAAAATCGTCCCGGCCATAATGGAGGTCGACGCCGTCGCGATGGCGCGACAGCGCGACATAGGCGCCGTGCCGATCCATCCCCGGCGTCGCGAGGACATGACTGCGATCGACCGTCATGCCCTGGGCCTTGTGGATCGTCGCGGCATAGCCGTGATCGAGGTCGCGATAATCCTTCGTGTCGAACGACACCGCGCGCCCGTCATCGGTGCGCACGGCCATATGGCCCTTGTCCACCTGCTCGATGGTCGCGAGCGTGCCGTTCTTGACGGCAAGCGAGCGCTCATTGCGCAGGAACATCACCCGGTCGCCCGATGCGAAATCGCGGCTTCCGCGCTCGACGATCAGGCGGACGTCGTCGCCCAGCTCGCCGGCTGCGCGCATCCTGCCGCGCGCCGCGTCATTGAGGTCGCGTACCTCGTCATTAGTATGGGTGAGGATGATTCGAGTGGCATCGGGCGACGCCTGCCGTTCGCGATCCCAGCGATCGACAAGATCGCGTCGGGCATCGTCGCGCGTTTCCGCGGCATGGACCATGTTGCGCTCGCCATAGGCGTGGATCGCCTCGCCTGTCCTGCCGGTGGCGAGATGCCGCGTCGCATCGCGCTGCCAGTCGATCCGCTGGCGGCGCACTTCTGTGATCTCGACACCGCCATGACGCTCGTGGATCGAGCGGAACGCCGCGCCGGCCTCGATCGACTGCAATTGCTGCGGATCGCCGACCAGCACGACCTTCGCGCCAGCATCGGCGGCATGGGACAATACGCGCTCAATCTGCCGCGTGCCGACCATGCCAGCCTCATCGATCACCAGCACATCGCGAGCGGTGAGCAAGTCACGGCCCTGGCTCCAGCCATGTTCCATGCTGGCGATGGTGCGCGAGGCGATGCCCGAGCCGTTTTCCAACGCTTCGGCGGCGATGCCGGACAGCGCCACGCCGCGTACATTGAGCCCGGCAGTTTCCCATGCCTCGCGCGCGACGCCAAGCATCGCGCTCTTGCCGGTCCCGGCATAGCCGACGACGACGCTCATGCCCTGCTTGTCGGTGACATGATCGAACGCCGCGCGCTGTTCTCCCGATAGGTCCAGTCCGCGCTCCGTTGCACGGGCCAGCGCAGCATTACGGTCGCCTCCTGAGAGGCGATGCAGTTCGCGCTCCGCCATCAACCGCGCTGCGCGCTGCAGGCGCTGCTCGGCCTCGATCATTTCGCGGCTGGTGAAGCGCTCATCACCGTTGCCGTCGTTGCCGAGCTCGATCAGGTCGGGCGATGCGCGCACCGCGCTGACCGCGGCATTGAACTGCTCCTGCCCGTCGCTGTGACGGTGGACGAACATCGCGAGGTCGCGGTTGGTAAAGGTTGCCTGTTGATGGGTGATAGCATCGAGCGCGACGCGGGGATTGGCGATGATGCGCTCACCGTTCTCACGTGCGATGTCACGATGCAGATCGGCGCGGTCGGCTTCGAGGCCTTGCTGCTCCATGCGGTGTGCTGGACCGCCGATCTTGCTTTGCGGTTCAAGGTCGATGCCCTGATCGGCGAGGCTGCGGTGATCGATCCGCGCATCGATATCGAGTTCCGCGAGGCGGGCATTGACGTGAGCGGCCCAGCGCTCGCGCCATTGCTCGACATTCTCGCGGTCATTCCATTCGCGCACCTTGTCGCCGAACCCGAACGAGCCATCATCGCGCTCGACCACCTCGCGCATGGTGAGCATGACATGGGCATGGGGCCTGGGCTGGCCGTCGACGCCGATATCCCAATGCACATTGAGATCGGCGACCATGCCGCGATCGACGAATTCCGTCTGGACGAAATCGTGGGCAAGCCCGATGCCCTGCGCCCTGGTCATCTCACGCGGGATAGCGAACTCGACTTCGCGGGCGAGCTGCGCGTCCTTGCGCACTTCGAATGCCTCGACGTCGTTCCACAGCCGCTCGCGGTCGCGCCATTCCTCGGGCGCGTTCTCTGGCAGCATGATCTCGCTGTGCTCGACCCCGGCGCGAGCGCGGAAATCATGGTCGCGATCGAGCCGCTCGTCGTGCAGTCGCGAGCCGGCGCGATAGGCCGCCGCCGACACAGCAGACCGGCCAGCCTTGCGTCCGATGACCTGAACACTGAAATGGTAGATCGCCATAGCGATCGTCCATTTACTGCAACAAAGCGCACGTCGGAACGACGTATAAGCGCGCCCTTCTCGAAAAATTCCTTGAAGGGACCAGGCAAGTTCAGCGCGTCCCGGCGACTCTACTGCTTCGTTGCTCCCGTTCTTTTATCATCACCGCATTGTCACTCAATGAAGGACTTTGCGATGCGTAAACCCCGCGATTTCGACTCGGAGCTGAAGGCACTTGCCGACAAGGCGCGCCAGCTTAAGGAACGCCGGGTGCGCCAGCTCGGTGAGCTGGTGACCGCGACCGGTGCCGATGCACTCGATGCCGATCTGCTCGCCGGGGCGCTGCTGCACATCGCTACCGTGAAAGACACCGCGACAAAGGAGGGCTGGCGCAGCGCGGGCGCGGCGTTCTTTCTTGGCCGGACGCGCCAGTCTGCGCAGCGACCTGATCGCCGCGCGGACGGCGCTCTACCGCTCGACGGCGGCGCGGCATCGCGTCGAGGCGGCGAAGGCGCGAACTGACATGCGCGATTGGGCCGTCAAGCGCCGTGAGCGCACGCGCCATCTGATCGAACTGGGCGGCCTCGTCGTGAAGGCCGGGCTGGTCGATCTGACTGACGACGATCGCGCAACGATCTACGGCGCTTTCCTCACGGTCGCCGACAAGCTGCGCGGCGAGGAACGGAGCAACGCGCTCACGTTATGGCAGCGCAAGGGCAAGCGCGCGTTCACGGCGGAATCGGCCGACAAGACGACGACGCAAGCCTCACCATCGCCGCCACCACCGGCGCGGTGACGATTTCGTCGTCATCGCGTAATCGATCTGGCCGATTGCGCGGGCTATTTCTCGCTCGATGCGCTTCACGTTAACGCCGGTCCGGTCGGCGATCTCGGCATAGCTGAGATCGTCGATCCGGTGCGCCAGAAACACCTCGCGGGTGAAGTGCGGCAATGCCCTCAATGCGGCCTCCAATCGCGCAAGCTGCTCGGTGGTGGTGGACTGATCCGCGACGCCGTTCGCGCCCGGCTCGTTCTCAATGTCGCCCATGACGTGCGCCGGCTCGAGCGGGATGTGGGGTGGGCGCGCCCGCACAATTGGCCGCAATCGCGGCCCGGCACGCCGCCAGCGCGCGCGTCATATGATATTTGACGGTGAGGATGCTGATCGCGCTGGCTTCGGCGATCTGTTGGTAGGTGAGCTGCTCCTGACGGTGGAGCAGGAACACGCGCCGTGTCTTGTCCGGCAAGGCCGCCACCGTCTGCTCGTAGATGCGCAGCAAGTCGGCCGCCTCGATCGCCCATGTTTGCTCGGCAGGCTCGACGAGGTCATGTTGATCGTCGAAGTCGACCATGATCGCCGGGTGGATGGCGCGGCGGCGCGCCCGGTCGATCAACAGATTGCGGGTGATCCGCCTGATAAACGCCGCCGGATTGTCGAGGTGATCCACCTGCCGGCTGCACAACGCGCGGGCGTAAACTTCCTGCACGAGATCCGGGGCGATATCGGCGCGGACGCGGCGGCCCAGGTAGCGCAGCAATGTGCGCCGCTCGGTTCGATACAGCGCCTCAATTGCGCGGACTGAGGCGGATGGGTTTGGCGTTACCTCCGCCGCGCCGGCGTAGCTGTGGGCGTCATGCGGCGGTGGCATCTTGGGGTCGGGCGTCATGGCCGCACCTCCCCACGTTCGCGGGCATTGAGCGGCGCATCGCGCGAAGCGCGATAGAGGGTGATGCCCGCTTCGATCCGGTCGAGGATGAAGGTGTCGCGCTCGGCTCTGGCGATGCGAATATCGGCCTCGGCGTAGAATTCGAGGCCGACCGCGCAGCGGTCGCCGAGTTCGCTGTCGATGATATCGCCCGCGCGCCGCCAGCAGCATTCCTCCTTGAACAGCGGGTGATTGACGATGATCCAGAATTCATAGTCGGAGAAGTTGATCGTCGCCTCGTCTTCGTACCAGCTCCGCCGCGCATAGGGGCCGATCAGGATGATGCGCGTGATCTGTCCCGGCTCGGGCGCCAGCACGTGCGCCGGATCGAAATAAGCACGCAGGATGCGCGTGATCCGTTCGACCTCGCGCTGTTTTCGGCGGATGAGATGGCCGACGCGCGCCATGACGACTTCGCGCGCGTAAACGTCGTTCGATTTTGAGCGTGTCATTTGCAGCTCGCACACCAGCGGCTCGCGCGACCTCGCGCGATGGTGCAAGCGGTGTCCGCTGCGTGCCGCTACGCGGCTTGCAGCAACTGCCCGACCGTGATGGCCGAGCCTGCATGATGCCTGGCAGGGTTATCCTCGGGATGGCCGCCAGTCATTCCATCCCGTGAGCGGGATTATGCCAGAATCATTGAGTCCGAGCAAGTTAGCGGCCCGGCGCGGCTATCTGCCGAGCGCGGCCTGTTCGAGTTCGGCGATCTTGTCCGTGCAGACCTGATGCACCACGCGGCCCAATTCCTCGACGCGCGCGCCCAGCCAAGCCAACTCTTCCTCGCTGATCCTGTAGTGCTTCGAGTAGCGCGCCTTGGTGTAGGCTTCCTTCAATTTCTGGAACATCGCCCGTTCGCGGCGATTGCCGTCTGGCCAGATACCGTGAAGCCGGCGATCGAGGCCTTCGGCAAGCGAACGCAGGAACGCGATGTTGTGGTTGTACGGCGTGTAGAAGGTCAGGGTGAGAAGGAGACAGGCGTATAGCCGTTCAACAGTCTGGTGCAGGTCGAACGCAGCATCCTTCAATAATTTTTCGGTGATCGCGTATTTGGCGAGCTTGTGTCGCGCCATGGCGCTGGCCATGCCGTCCTCGAAATACTCCTTCGCAGCGGCCAGAGCTTGCTCGGGCGTCTTCGGCTTGGGGGTGTGCAATTCTCCATCGTCAGCCTCGTAAAGCGCGATGCCGTCCTTTTTGATTTCGATGAAGAACACGCGGCCATGCGCGAGCCCGTCGTTCACCTCATGCAGCGAATGGACGATGAAATTGACCGGCGTTTCGAAGGTCTTCTCGATCGTATAGGCGCGGATCAGGCGCTCCTCAGCCTTTGCCCAATATGCGGCTCGATCGGTCAGCTCCTTCTGGCTGACGATGATGAGGATGTCGTAATCGGATTTATAACGGTTCGCCGATAGCGGCGCGTCCACCCAATCGCCGCGCGCATACGAACCGAACAGGATGATCTTGAGGATACGAGCACCCTTGCGGCGCCCGGCCGCATTCTCGGTCGCGGCGCGGAATTCTTCGAAGATGACCTCGACGATACGCTCCAGCTCGCGTTGCTTGTTCGCCGGCAGATGATCAAGGTCGGTTCGCATCATCGGGAATCTTCAGCGAGTCGGCGCCTAATGGCAAGGCTTGCCTCAACATTTTTGGGGAGACGCGCCGACTTTAGGCACGCACGGGGCGTCGCAAAAATCGGCCGCTATTGGTGGCCGAATGTACGAAATCGGCAAGAATTGGGTGGGCGATTGCCGCACCGTTTCCGGGAGATCGCGGTAGGAAATCTGATGTTGATACCGATGAGCTGAGACGGCGGCTCCGACCTAATTCTAGCCGTCGCATGGCCGGGGCACGAATGTCTTCTCGCGCCGGAGCCGGTCATTCGCGTGCTCTCGAGCCGCGGGACCGCAACGCGCACCATATCCGACCGTTCACTCGATACGGAGAATGTGTCGACTGGCAAGCAGCGTTGCTGCTAACCTTTGGAAAGCGTGTCGATCTGGCTGCGCAAGAGCGGCGGAACCCCGAAATTATCAGTCATTTCATCGATGAACCCGCTGACGGCGTCGATAGAGCTGTCTCGGCTGTCGTCCTTCAGAACTTCCTGATGAATCACAAAGTCGTTAAGGCCGCGAAAGGGTAGCGCGCCCGGACTTGGCCGAGATTGCCACCACATTACGTTTCGTAAGCCAGCGGCGCCTATCATGATTTGGAAGGGGCCTGTAGCACCAGCAGCCCGCGATACACGGACCACATTCTGCAACCATCTCACGAGATCTTTACTCGCTTCATCATATGCGAAGTGAGGATACTCGCCCTGTTGGTAAAAGCTCCACGCGCTGATGGCCCAGATTTCTCCGTTGTCCTTATACCAACGCGAGATGGCCTTTGTTTTGCGATCACCACCAACGCTTTCGAACATGGCATGCCCATCGCCGGTGCGACCGCCTGAAAGGCCGCCGCCCGAATAACCGATTGGAAGCAGCGGCTGATCAGAGTTCGGGAACAGCCCATGATTACCCCGCGGCGACGCGCCCTGAGCTGCGGGCAGCAGGCGAACGAATATGCGCGGGGATGGCGCCACGATCAAATCGATCTGACCCATAGAAGGTACGGCCACTGGCAATGGATTGAATGCCTCTGCCCAGATGCTAGGATCGTGCGGCAGATGTGGATGCCATTCCAGTTCTGCTTCCGTCTGGAGCAAATCATCGCTCGCGAACATCGCGCGTAACCGGTCAGTAAACTGCCGTTGCAGCCCGGAGCGTTCCTCACGAAGCTTTTCCCGAGTGGCGCCGGCCGGAAGGTGAAAGCTGATTGAGCCCGACATGTGTCGCAGGTCAAAAGGAAGATCCTCGTATCGCATCGGGCCAATCGCACGATTAAATACTGGTATAATGCGATTATGCCCCAGAGATTTTCGGGCGTAACCAAGCTCAAGCATTACATTTGGATTAGGTAGGTACTTTCGATCAAGGCCTTCTCCGATAGTTCCAACCGCAGTGATATCCCCGACGAAAGCAAATGATGAATCTATCTTGTTGAGGATAACCTCGGCAATCAAATTAAGACCAACCGCGCCTTTCGCACCTTGGTCCATCTCCAATCGTTGGGCCTCTTCTATTTCGGCTGCTAGACTTTCGATCGATGACTTCAGTGCGTCATGGATCACATCTCGTGTTTCGCGTTGCGGTGCGTCACTTTGCCAGGACCAAAAGACTGTGCGGGGCATGATCGTAAATCAACCTCGCGGATTATCGGAACGAACCACATCGGGCGTCAGATCCCGCACCGGACCACGCGGGCCGGCCGCGACCAGCCTGCGGAAGTTGCTAGTCATCAGTCTTTCCACCTCCTTCGCGGACATCATCTTGAGCGCGGCGACATCGCGGTAGGTGGCGCCGCCACCACCGGGGGCAAGCGGAACGCCCTGCGCCATTCCGAATGGACCATCAGTTTCGGGCAGGAGGCGGTCGAGCGGCATGGCGTCAACGGCATCCCGCCCTGACCTGCTCGCCATCATACCCGGCCCCGCTGAGAACCAGCACCCAAGTTTGGCAGCGCGCTCGATAATCACTGGCTTCGCCGAGAACCAGTGGAGCACGAAGGTCCCGGCGAGCGGTTCGAACTCCAGCATGTCGAGCAGCATCTCAGGAGCCCCCCGGCTGTGCAGGGAGATGATCCGCCCCCCCGCCGCGGCGCAGGCGTCAAGGATCTCATGCAGCACCTCGGCCTGCGCCGTTAGTGTGTCGCGGTGCGGGGGCGAGCCGTCGAGCCCGACCTCGCCGATATATTCGACGGTCGGCAGAAGGTCATGGAAGAGGCGCAACTCGTGCCGACGGCTGGCAGCCAGTTCGGGGTGCATGCCAAGCGCGGTGCGGATCCTGCCTCCCTCCGGCGCGAGCGCCGAGGTCCCGGCGAACGCGCTCGGCGTCGTTGTCACCGACAGTATGTATACGCCATCCTCGGCCGCCTTCCGGGCAGTCGCCGCAGGGTCGGGGTAGAGATCGAGATGGCAATGGAAGTCGATCAGCGCCATCGCACTGTGCCGAAAAGGGTGGCAAGCTCGGCCAATCCGCGGCCGACGGCGTCGACGGTACGGGCACGCGTCGCGGCATCGGCTGGAAGCGGGCCTGCCCGGGCGACCCACCTGCTGAGGTCGCGCGGATCAGCCCCGTCATAGGCCGCCACGGCATGCCTGGCCGCTAGCACGTCATCGTTGCGCGAGCTCGCGCGCAGGTCGTTCAGGTATAGCGTCCCGTCTTGCATCCCCGCTGCATGGAAGGACGCGCGCCTTATAAGGCACGGCACGCACCTGCCACACTGTCCGTTCGCGCGCTTGCCCTTGCCGCAGGAATAGGTCTCGGCAGCGAGGTCGACCAGGCGCGGATGGCGGGCCTGGGCCAGCATCTCGCCCTTGGTCGTCGCGAAGAACGGATTGCGCAGTTCCGCCTGGACCCCCGCCGCCGCCCAGATGTCGTTAAGCCGGGACATGAAGTGCGGGTGTGTCGTGCGGGTGCTGAGCGAGCCCATCCGCCTGTCCGTGAAGGGCGGATTGATCGCGATGAGCGCGTTCTCGGGAACAAGTACCTCCCGGATGCCGCAACTCGTTGCCGCCAGCGCACCGTAGGCGAAGAAAAGGATGGACCGGGCGCGTGTCGATCCCTCGTATGGCTGGCGCCATCGTTCGGCAACCCGACCCTCAAAGCGATGCGCGTCGAGTCCAAGTGCGGCGGCGAGTCGCTGCTGCGGCCCAATCTCCTTGGTCGACCCCTGGCTGACGAGGAGCGGGCGGGCTCCACCGTTCATCGCCGCGAGCGCGCCCAGGAAGCTGTCGAGTCCGCCTGAGAAGAGGCAGATGGCGTCGCGGTCGTGGAGACGGCGCTGGACTTGGGGGCAGGCGAACCCGCCCGTGCGGAAGGTGAGGTGCCACACGTCGCCCGTCAGGAACCGCAGTGCCTCCGCCAATTCGGACGCCCGGGCGGTCCACGGCACCGGATCGACCAGTGCGACGTCGAGGCCGATGACGCGCGTCCAGCCGTTCGGCGATCCCGACCGCGCAACGAACCGGTCGGCCGCAAAGACCGACATCGCTATGGACATGAAGTCCCAAGCAGCCACGCTCGGCGCATCGGGAAGCTGCTTGCGCACACGGTCGGCCAGGGTCGCGCCCAGGCCAGGCAACTCGGTTGACCCGCTGGCGAAGAGGCGGACGCCGATCGTGTTGGGCCGTCGGTGGGCAGCGACCGCGTCGGCGGTCACGGGTGTCGCCCGGACGGTCAGGTCTACCATCTCGCCATCTCCCCATAAACGGCGCCCGTTATCTCGGCGATGATCCCGTCGAGACCCGCCGGGTCGAGCGAGCCGCCGGTCCGCTGGACGATCGGCGTGGCGATCTCGTCCGCAGCCGCGCGGACCAAGTCCCGGAGCGCGTTCTCGCGCTGGACGGCGGTAGCGGGCGACACATTCTCCGCCGATTTGCCCTGTTCGGCGGCAACCGCAGCGAACACCAGTTCGGCGACGAAGCAGACCGTCGCGACCACGACCACGTGGTCGGTCACGGCATTCAGGTCGAACACGGGCTGGTCGCCGAGCGCCTCGAACAGCGCCTCGGCCATCGCCGAGCGGACCACGTCCTCGTCGAGGATGCCCGGTGGGCAGAACTGATCAACGATCGTCGTGATCGCCTCCTCGAGTGGCCGGCCGGCGAGAGTCCCGAGGTCGAATCCGGCAACGACGACGGCCGCACCGTTCGCCTGAGCGACCGACGCCAGCGAAGACAGGGCGGCGCCGCCGGTCCGCGCGGCCCGGGCGTGCCGCGCCGAAGCTCGCGTGCCGCCCATGGCCCGGGCATACCGGCCGAGCGCGCGGCGGCCCGCCGCTCTGTCGCCTGTGCCCATGTATTCCCTGAGCGCGCGCCTAACCCCCGACAGGGGCGCGGCGGGCAGCACGTCGGTGACGGCCGGCGCGGGCTGAGGCTGATCCGGCGCAGGTGGATCCTGGTCCGCCCAAGGCGCGACCAGCGGCGACCCGCCAGGGGTCGACGGCTTCGACTGCGATGTGCCCATCTACTTCCCCCCCAGATACCCCTTGCCCCGCAGGGCGAACTTGACTCCCGAATTCATCGTGTCCTGCGGGATGTCGTCGACCAGCGCCCGCAGCTGGCGCTTGCCACCCTCCGACTTCTCGCCGAGCAGGATCGCCCCCTGGATGCCTGGCAGCTTGCCGGTCCAGTCGCCCTCGCGCAGGCTCGCCACCATCCCTGCCATCGCGGCGACGCGCTCGTCGACGTTGAGTCGGTCGATCACGTCGGTGGCGGCGGGCGAGTTGATACTAGTCACGCCGAGCAGCGCCTTCACGGCCGCTCCGACGCTGTCGCTTGCCCTCGCGCTCGCCGGCGAGGCCATCACGTCGCGGCTGAGGAAGAGCGCCGGCTGCAACGCCTTGGCATCGTCGAAGCGGGGCTCCAGCCGCCGCCATTCCTCGATGAACGCCTCGTGCGCTTTCCATGCGGGGGGGATCTGCGGACGCTTGACGCCGTCGCCCAGGTCCTCGGTCGCCTTGAGCTGCAGGTCGGCGCCCTCCTCGCCGGCCATGACCATTGTGTAGAGAGCCTGAGTCGCGTCGGCGTCCGTCCCACGCTCGAAGATCGCTAGCTTCGCTAGAACGCCGAGGTCGATCTTCATCTTCCTCGTCGCGGCAAGCGACCTGCGCAGCATCACGGCGTTGAGCAGGCGCTTGATGATGCGAGGGTTGCCGTCGATCTTCTCGGCGGTCGTGAGCGTCGGCGCGAGCCCGTCGGCGGTCCCCAGCATCTCCAGCAAGCCGGGGGGGCGACCCGCCACGCCGTCGATCTGGTCGGCGGTGAAGGTGGCACCGTCCCACGCGTTCTGCAGCGCCTCGAGCAACACGGCTTGGACATCGCCGAGCTTGGCAGGCGCGAGTTGCTGGGTGAAGAGGGAATACATGTATGCCCGCACGTCGTCGACGCCGACGCGCGGCACTCGGAACGGCACCTGGATGACCTTGTCTAGATAGTCATGCACGTGCTTCGCGTTGGGATCGCTGAAGTGCCGCGCCACCGAGTGGCGGATCATGTCCTCGTCCGCGGCGACCACGAATGCGGTGCCTGGCAGGAAGAGGAAAAGGCGGATGGCCTCGAGCGTACCGATCGCGACGTCCGGCAAGCAGCGGTCGAGATTGTCGACGAACACGATCAGCGGGCGGCCGAGCTCGTCGAGAATCTCGCCGAACTCCTTGCGAAACGCGGCTATCTCCTTCGGCGGCGTCTTCGCCTCCTCGGGCTTGATCAGCTTGGACCAGCCCTCTTGCGCGTCCTTCGCCGCGTCCTTCAAATCCCTGGCCTCGTCGCCCCCGCCGCCGCCGGCGACGAGCGAGGAGATGGCCGACCCGGCCTTCGTCAGCAGCCCGGGAGGCACCCCGAACGCCATCCCGATTCCGAAGTCGGCGGCCATTCCGATGGCACGGAAGTAGTTCACGCGCGACGCGAACCGCTTGATCTTCGCGACCAGTTTCTCGTCGTCTTTAGCGACTTTCAGCAGGGTGTCGGCCACCACTTCCATCAGCGCGGCCTTGGAATCGTCGAAGCCCTGGTAGAGCCACGCGTCGAAGTCGATGAAGAGGGGGGGCGATTCGCGGTCTTCCAGTTTCCCCCTGACGAGCCGCAGCACAGTCGACTTACCAGTGCCCCAGGTACCGAACACGCCAATCGACAGAGGCAGCATTTCTCTGGTCGTCGCGAGCGCGCCGATTTGGTCCGCCAACTCGGTAAAGTTTAAGAAATCTTCAGCGCTCTCGCGATCGCTCCACATGTCGTGCCGCTCCCCCGGCCTAAGTTGGGCAAACTATGAATGTAGTCGATTCGCGCTTAGCTGCGAAAAGAAATTCGGATCATACTGGATATGATCCGTCGAGCGTCGCTGTTACCGAATATCGATGCCGAGAGCAGCGCCGTCCGCGCTCATTTATCAAAGTCCGCTTTGGACGCCCAGAGAGCCAACAGCCGTCAATCCGCAGGCCCCACCTTGCTCATTTAGGCGGGGCGTGTCTCGAGCGCCCGAATGTCAGTTCCTGTCGCAATCGGACGTTTACCGTGTCCTTTGGTAACGGCACCTCCGTCTCCATCGGGCGATGGCGCGCTTCGAGGGCAGAGGTCGGCTTTCAGGATCGCCCGAAGCCCGTCGAGGTGACCAGAACTGGGCGCCTTCTGCCCGCCGCTCCAAACGGTGCCCGATGGTACGGGACGGTTCGGGAAAAATTTTCTTGTTGCGTGGAATCACGCGACAGAACGCGAGGCGACGCAATGAAACGCTGCTGGACGCAAGTACTTGATTGGCACCAGTTTTGGCACTCTTGCGCGGGAGTCCGTCTTCACCAATTCGTTGGTCAGGGGGAGCACGTAAGCGACGAAAGGTAACCCCATGACCCTTCCCGATCGAATCATCCGGCTCGCGACGGTTCTCAATCGCACCGGACTCTCGCGCACCACCGTCTATCGTAAAATCGACGAAGGCACATTCCCGCGTCAGGTCAAACTTGGCATCCACGGCGTCGGCTGGCGCGAGTCGGCCGTCAATCGCTGGATCGTTGATCCGGTGAGCTATCGCGAAGAGCGAGGCCTCTGATGGAGCCGCCGTGCCCACGCCGATATCGGCGAGAGCACGGCGACCACGGTGCCGGCGGGTCAGGCGACGTTTCGTTTCGCCCTCCCGAACTTGCCGGTGACGACCTTGCGGCCATCGCGCAGGAAATCGAGATGGTCGGACCAGTGCTGCATCATGCGGACGCGCTCGTCCCAATATTCCCCGCGCGTATAGGCGCGTCGCACGGCATTGTTGTCGCAATGGGCAAGCTGACGCTCGATCGCGTCGGGATGCCATAGCCCCATTTCGTTAAGCAGCGTGGCCGCCATCGCCCGGAAGCCGTGGCCGGTCATTTCGTCCTGCGCGAAGCCCATGCGCCGTAAGGCCGCGTTGATGGTGTTTTCCGACATGGGCCGATCCACCGACCGCAGCGAGGGGAACAGATAGCGGCTATAGTCGGCGTCATGCTCGATGGTCTGGAGGATGGCGAGCGCCTGCACCGAAAGGGGGATGGAATGCGCGCGCCGCATCTTGGTCTTGTGCGGCGGGATCGTCCACACCGCCTTGTCGAAATCGAAGTCGACCCATTCGGCGTGGCGCAACTCGCCGGGACGGACGAACACGTGGGGGAGCAATTGCAGCGCCGCCTTGGTGTTGGCGAACCCCTCGAACGTTTCGATCGCCCGCAGGAGGCCGCCTGCGTCGTGGGCGCTGGTGATGGCGGCGCGGTGAACGGGCTGCGGCGCGATCAGCGCGCCGCGCAGGTCAGCCGCCACATCGCGCTCGGCGCGGGCCGTAGCGATGGCGTAGCGGAATATCTGGCTGCACGTGCTGCGTAGCCGCTTGGCCGTCTCATACCGGCCTTTGCTCTCCATCTTGCGCAGCATGGTCAAAAGCTCCTGCGCGGTGATCGCGGTGACCGGGCGCTTGCCGATCGACGCATTGATGAAGTCGAGCAACCAACGCAGTTTCTTCATGGTGACGGCGGAGCGGCCTTCGCGCTCGACCTTCACCAGCCATTCGTCGGCAACGGCCTTGAAGCTGTTGGATGCGGCCACGGTGGCGGCGATTCGGTCGAGCCTGATCTTCTCGGCCGGGTCGTCACCGCGCGCCAGCACCTTCCGCGCGGCGTCGCGCTGCTCGCGGGCTTCGGCAAGACCGGTGTCGGGCCAGACGCCGAATGCCAGCGTCTTCTGCTTCCCCAGGTGGCGGTAGTTCATTCTCCAGTAGCGCCCGCCGTTCGGCGTCACATAGAGGAATAACCCGTCGCTATCGGTGAGCTTATAGGGCTTGGCCCGAACCTTGATGTTTCTGATCGCGGCAGCGGAAAGCGCCATGATGGTATCTCCGTTTCGGGGAGGGCCGCGCTACCATCAGACATACCATCAACATGCTGGTATCCGGTGGTCCGAGACCGCTCCGTATGGGATACCTATACCACAAAAAACCGCAGAATTCCGCCACTTACGGCATCTTCTGGAACCCTCTGGGAGAGGATTTTGGTGACCCCTACGGGACTCGAACCCGTGTTTTCGCCGTGAGAGTCCGAAACGCTGTCCGCCGACCTATCCGTCGACGAATGAACCGATCCGGCCGCTCAACGCTATGCCGCCAAGCAGCGCGTGCTATCGGCCCTCCGCGCGCACGCTTTCCTGCAACAGCACGTTGACCAGACGCGAGCGGACGCTGGAGCGGGACCAGACGATGCCGATCCGCCGCCCGACGCGCCGCTCCGGCAGGTCCAGCCGCGCGATATCGATCCCTTCCGGCCAGGGCGGCGCCCAGTCCGGGACGATCGAAACCCCCAGCCCGCGATCGACCATCATCGCGATCGCGTTGAGCGCGTTGAGCTCGAACCGCTCGCGCGGGGTGATGCCCGCCTCGTTGAGATAAAGCTCCGCCGAGCGGCCGCCCCATTGGTTGCGGTCGTAACGGATCAGCGGTTCCTCGCGCAGCAGATCGAGCGGATCCCGGTCGGCGAGCGCACGCGGGGCGAGCACGATCAGCGGCTCTTCGCGCAGCAGCAGCCATTCGCACGTCTTGGGAAGCGGATAGGGCGCCTCGAGTACCAGCGCGGCATCGAGCCGGCCTTTGTCCACGTCGACGAAGAGCTGCGCCGAATTGCCCGATTGGATGTGGATCGTCACCTGCGGGAATTTGCGGCTGACCCGCGCCAGAATATCGGGAAGCAGGCCGGTGAGCGGGGTGGTGCACGCGCCGAGCCGCAATTCGCCCGACACCTCCCCGTCATGCGCGACGCTGCGCAGATCGGCGGTGTCCCGCAACAGCTTGCGCGCCGGGCCGAGGACGCGCGCGCCCTGCTCGGTCATCCGCATCGTCCGCCCGACGCGCATCACCAGCGGTGCGCCCAGATCGCGTTCCAGCGCGTGAAGCTGCTGCGCCACCGCCGATGCGCTGATGTTGAGCACGCGCGCCGCGGCGGCCATCGATCCCTGGTCGATGACGGTGACGAACGTCTTCAGGAACCCGGTATCGATGGCGCAGCCTCATCCGAAACGGCGCTTGCCGGGCGCCGGGAATAGATCGTCAGCCCTTCGAGCGAATGACTCGGGGGCGGGAACAGATAGCTCGTCAGATAGCCGATGACGATCGACGAAGCGATCGCCAGCGCAAGATAGAGATAGGGGTGGACGAGCCCGAACCACCAGACGACGAAGGTGATGATCGACGCCGCCACGATCCCGATCGCGACGCCCTGCCAATTGGCGCGGCGCGTGAACAGCCCGAGCGTATAGGCGCCGGCACAGGCGCCGCCGAGCAGGCCGAACAGCTCGATCGTCAGATCGAGCAGCGAATGGATGTCGAGCCGCGACAGGACGATCGCGATCGCGATGCCGACCAGCCCGACACCCATGCTGGCCCCTTCGGCGAAGCGCACGATCTGCCGCTCGCTCCGGCCGGGCACGAGGCGCTCGTAGAAATCGACCGACAGCAAGGTGGCGACGCTGTTGATGATCCCCGACAGCGTCCCCATCGCGGCCGCGATCAGCCCGGCGATGATCAGCCCGACGATGCCCGGCGGCAGCTCGGTGCCGATGAAGGCGGGAAACACCGCGTCGATCGGCAGCGTCGGGCTCAGTTGCTCGGGGCGCGCGCGATAATAAGCGAACAATACGGTGCCAATGATGTAGAACATGAAGGCGCTGGGTGAGTTGGCCCCCGAAATGACCTGACAGGGTCTCGCTCTTAGATAAGAGTGAGCCATATGACTGAGCATACGACTAGGCGCTACAATGGCGGCGAGGTCCTCTCCGGGGTTCAGCGCCGGAGGCGCT